>OODF01001153.1_pt1 | contig 12481 bp, 8 predicted proteins | sample 1671431 | NCBI WGS metagenome assembly OODF01 (sample SAMN06348156, study PRJEB24527) | human gut metagenome | biome: human gut; feature: ankylosing spondylitis patient; material: feces | host: Homo sapiens | place: China | collected 2015-10 | reverse complement strand
CGAGATCTACACTCTTTCCCTACACGACGCTCTTCCGATCTTAGTATTCCATAGCAAAACATCCTTTCCAAAAACAGAAAAGGGCCGACCCTTGAGAAGTGAGGGTCGGCCTTTTTCTAACCAGAGCATAGCGGAGAAAAGCCCCATCGCTTTACCCCACTATTATATGAAAAGAAGCACGGTGCGCGCAAGCCGGGAGAAGGCTGTGAAAGAAGAGAAATGCGTTAGGATAAAAACGGGAGAAGGATTTCCAAAAATGTTACAAGTATGTATAGAGAAGATACTGTGCGCGCCGTGTTCCAATTCCGATGTAAAATCAGGCCTCGTCCAGGTCGATGGTCTCCAGGTCGAGCTTCTCCAGAATGGGCAGCAGCTTCGTGACGCCGCAGGTGAAGAAGATGATGCGGATTACTTCGCAGATGTCATCCACAGTAGCACCGTTCTCCAGCGCCAGACGGGCGTGGACCTTCATGGTGGTGTCGGTGCCGGTGGCCATACCGATGGCCATAACAATCAGCTCGCGGTATTTGCGGGGAATCTGCACATCGGTGCCGTTGTCCACATACTGGTCCAGAAATGCCTTGACCAGCATCGGGTCATTGCCCATCTTCTGGTGGCTTTCCAGCAGCTTGCCGCCGCGGGCCTCTTTCAGCTGGGCCAGAAATTCACGGCTTTTGGCCAGCTTCTCGGGATTTTCCTGTTTCATGGGTTACTCCTTCGTTTCATAGCGGTTTTTCAGATAATTGACAGCAATGTTCGGGAAGAGTGCATAGGTCAGCACATCCTCATCGCTGTGTGCCAAATCGCCGATTTCGGCCTTAGCCTTCTCCCAGCCGGGCTCCAGCAGATCAGCCGGGCGGCAGGTGATGGGCTTTTCTTCGCCCAGCGCCTTTTTCATCAGTTCGGGGGAAATGTCACCCGGCGGGCAGCCGTACATACCGCGGCAATAGTCGCGCATTTCCTTGCTGACGGTCTTGTAGCGCTCGCCCATCATGACGTTGCTGGTGGCCTGTGCGCCACACATCTGGCTGCTGGGGGTGGCCAGCGGCGGATAACCCATATCCGCGCGGACGCGGGTGACTTCCCGCAGAATCTCCGGCAGACGGTCCAGTGCATTCATGCTGCGCAGCTGGTTCTCCATATTGGTCAGCATACCACCGGGAATCTGGTGCTGCAGGCAACCAACGTCCACGCCAATCAGGCGGCTTTCGTATTCCTTGCGGCGGGTGCGCAGATACTGGAAGCCCTCGTTCAGTTCATTGAACTGGGCAAGGTCGATTTTCGGGTCACGGGGCGTGCCGCGCAGTCCGGCGATAAAGCTCTCAATCGGCGGGTGGCCGGGGCCCATGCCAAGGCTGGAAACACAGACGTCCAACCCGTCCACACCGGCGCGGATGGCCTCCCAGTAGCACATTTCCGCCATGCCGCCGGTGCAGTGGCAGTGCAGATGCACCGGAATGTCCAGCGCAGCTTTTAAGGCGCTGATCAGCTCATAGGCGGCGGGCGGCGTCATCAGGCCGGCCATATCCTCGACATGGATGAGCTCGGCGCCCATTTTCTGCTGTTCCAGCGCGTTTTCCACAAACTTTTCAGTCGTGTGGAAGGGGCTGAGGTTATACTGGACACTGCCTTCAATCTTTTTGCCCATTTTTTTGACGGCGCGGAAAGCAGTCTCGCAGTTGCGCAAATCCTGCAGGGCGTCAAAAATCAGGAACACGTCAATGCCCGCGTTGGCGGCGCACTCGACAAATTTTTCTACAATATCATCGGGGTAGGCGTGGTAGCCCACCAGATTCTGGCCGCGCAGCACCATCTTCAGCGGGGTGTTTTTCATGAAATGCTTGAAGGTGCGCACGCGGTTCCACGGGTCATCGTTCAGATAGCGGATGCAGACATCAAAGGTTGCGCCGCCCCACATCTCCATGCTGTCATAGCCGACGGCGTCCATCCGCTTGAGCAGCGGAATCATATCTTCGGTAGTGACACGGGTGGCCAGCAGGGACTGTACGCCGTCACGGAATTCAACACTGTTGAACTTGACCGGGATGTTGCTGGCAAATTGGGTAGAGCCGGCCGGGCTGGGATTGGCAGCAGGGGCCGGTGCAGCGGGTTCCTTGCGTTTAAAGAAATCCATAGGTGACTCCTGACTATTGACAGACGGGGTTTGCAGCGGGTGTGGACACGTTGTTGTGGAATTGGTAAATCGATACAGCGGGAAACGTTGGCGGGTGGATATGGAATCCGCCCCTACGGTGGCCACACATGGCAAAACCAGTCTGTTGTGTATTGTTTTATTTGTAGGGTAGGTAAATCATACAGCTAAAACGATACACTAAATCGTTACACTACTTATAGCACGTTTTTCCCAAAATGTCAACAACAAAATTACGCGCCCGCCGGAACTTTGGCGGGCGCGTAAAAATTAGGGGGCTGTTTTTGTGCAAGTCTTACAAACGGAAGCTCTCCCGCAGCTCCACGCGGGCCTCGCTTTCAATGCGCAGCGGCTCGCGGCTGCCGGTCGTGATATGGGAAATCAACGCCCCGACAGCCTGGCGGGCAATCTCCTCACTGGGCATCGAAACGGTGCTGACAGCAGGAATCAGATACTGCACACCCATGGGATCCTGCGTGACAAAGCTGAGTAGCTCCATATCCTGCGGAATCAGGATGCCGTATTTATGTAAGGTATATAACACGCCGGGAACCATTGTGTCGCTTTCGCACAGAACCATCTTGGGCATATTGGTCAGCGCGCAGAGACTTTCAGCAGCGGCGGCACCGCCCTCGGCGGTGTTGGCGCCGGAGAAAATCCACTCCTGCGGAACCTGAATCCCCAGCTGCTGGCAGGCAAAGACAAATGCGTCGGTGCGGCGGCTGGCGGCTACATAGCGGTTTCCGGCACAAATCAGTGCGACCTGACGATAATTTTTTTGCCGTATCAGGCTGGCGGCCAGCAGGCCGACCTTGTTGCTGTTGGCGCTGGAGGTGCTGTACTTGTTGCTTTCGCGGTTAATCAGCACAATGGGAACCTGTGTGTCGAGCGTTTCCAGATGGCGCACATCCTGCTCACTGGCTGCGCCGATGATGGCCCCGGTGTAGTTGTTGTGAATCAGTGCCTCGCAGGCATCCGCAATATGGTCATTGGTAAAGGGGTGCACCACCAGCTCACAGTCGTAGCTTTTCTCGCGCAGGGCTTTCTGTATTAAAGAAAGGAAGTAGCCCAGCATATTGGCGCGGTAGTCCAGCGGCCAGAAAAAAGCCACCACGGGACGCCGTTCGGCGCTGCTGCGAAGGCGGCGGGCGCTCAGGTTGGGCTGATAGCCAAGCTCCCGCATGGCGTTCTGGATGCGGATGATGGTCTCCGGCGGGATACGGTGCTGCTCACCGCGGCCGTTCATAACCAGAGAAACGGTGGTGGGGGAAACCCCGGCTGCTGCCGCAACATCCTTGATGGTGGGCATAAAGGACACTCCTTTGCTAAAAGCATTTACTGCGTTTACTAAACTATAGCACTGTTTACTGGAAAAGTCAACGTTTAGCAGAAACTTGCTAAACAAAGGCTGAATGAGTGTCTTTTTTTGTCATTTTGTGCAAGATGGTTCCACAGCCATTTTGCAAATCGACGAAGTTGCGGCAGGGGTCTTGACGCTGCTAAAACGTTACACTATACTGCAAGCAGGTAAATCGATACAGCTAAGTAAGGATAGTCAAGACAAAAACGCAAGAACAGAGCAAACACAGAAAGGACAGAATCCTTATGGCTAAAATGAAAACTATGGACGGTAACGAGGCAGCCGCATACGCATCGTATGCGTGTACCTAAATTGCAGCCATCTATCCCATCACCCCCTCCAGCCCGATGGCAGACCATGTTGATACATGGGCAGCCAGCGGCATGAAGAACATCTTCGGCCAGTCGGTCAAGCTGGTCGAGATGCAGAGCGAGGCCGGCGCAGTCTCCGCCATGCACGGCGCGCTGGACAGCGGCAGCCTCGGCACCAGCTACACGGCCAGCCAGGGCATGATGCTGATGATCCCCACCATGTACCGCATTGCCGGTGAGCTGAAGCCTGCCGTTATCCACGCCGCCTCCCGCAACGTGGCTACCAATAATATCTCCATCTTCGCCGAGCATTCCGACGTTATGGCCTGCCGCCAGACCGGCTTTGCCCTGCTGGCATCCTCCAACGTGCAGGAGTGCATGGACATCGGCGCTGTGGCGCATCTGTCCGCCATCAAGGGCCATGTGCCGTTCCTGCATTTCTTTGACGGTTTCCGCACCTCCCACGAAATCCAGAAGATTGATGTGCTGGACTTCAACGACCTTGCCAAGCTGGTCGATTATGAGGAGCTGGAGAAATTCCGCAAGCGCAGCCTGAATCCCGAGCGCCCGTTGCTGCGCACTGCCGGCCTGAACGCCGACACCTACTTCCAGTGCCGCGAGGCCATGAACCCCTACTACGATGCTCTGCCGGAGATTGTGGAGGAGTACATGGGCAAGATGAGCGAGCTGACCGGCCGCGAGTATCACTGCGTCAACTACTACGGCGATCCTGAGGCTGAGTATGTGCTGGTCGGTATGGGCAGTGTGGCAGAAACCGCTGCCGAGACCATCGACTATCTGCGCGCACAGGGCAAGAAGGTCGGCTATGTCAACGTTCATCTGTACCGCCCGTTCCCGGTGCAGTACCTGCTGAACGCACTGCCTGCCACCGTCAAGGCTGTCACCGTTCTGGACCGCACCAAGGAGCCCGGCGCTACCGGCGAGCCTCTGTATGAGGATGTCTGCAGCGTGCTGAAGGAGTTCCGCAGCGACCTGCCGGTCTACGCCTGCCGCTTCGGTCTGGCCTGCAAGGACACCACCCCCGCCCAGATTGTTGCGATGTATGAGAATATGACCGCTGCCGAGCCTGCCAACCACTACACCATCGGCATTGATGATGACGTGACCCACCGCTCTCTGGCTGTCGGCAAGGAAATCAACATTGTGCCTGCCGGTACCTGCAGCTGCAAGTTCTGGGGCCTTGGCTCCGACGGTACGGTCGGTGCCAACAAGAACACCATCAAGATTATCGGCGACCATACCGATAAATACGTACAGGCCTACTTCGAGTATGATGGCAAGAAGTCCGGCGGCGTCACCAAGAGCCACCTGCGCTTCGGCGATGAGCCCATCCGCAGCAGCTATCTGGTCCGCCACGCTGACTTTGTGGCCTGCCACAATAAAGCCTATGTCGCCAACTACGACATGGTTTCTGACCTGAAGGAGGGCGGCAGCTTCCTGCTGGCCTTGCCGCACTGGACGCTCACCTGCCGGTTTCGATGCGCCGCGCGATTGCACGCAAGCACATCAACCTGTATGTCATTGATTCTGTGGCCATCGCTGCCGAGCTGGGCCTGGGCAACCGCACCAACACGATTCTGCAGGCTGCCTTCTTCCACATCACCGGCATTATCCCCGATGACAAGGCTGTGGAGTACATGAAGGCCGCCGCCCTGAAGAGCTACGGCAAAAAGGGCGAAAAGGTCGTCAATATGAACTATGCCGCTGTTGACCGCGGCATCTGCGGCGCCGTCAAGATTGACTACCCCGCCTCCTGGGCTGATTTGGCCGATGAAACGCCCGCACCCCGCAAGGATGTGCCGGAGTTCGTCACCAAGATTCTGGAGCCGGTCAACAATATGCACGGCGATGAGCTGCCTGTCAGCGCCTTCGTCGGTCTGGAGGACGGCACCTGGCCGCAGGCTACCTCTAAGTATGAGAAACGCGGCGTCGCCGTCAAGGTCCCCGCATGGGATGCCTCCAAGTGCGTACAGTGCAACCAGTGCTCCTACGTCTGCCCCCACGCGGCCATCCGGCCCTTCCTGCTGACCGAGGAGGAGGTTGCCAACGCCCCCGAAAAGATGGAGGTTGCCGACACCAAGCCCAAGGCTAGCGAGTACAAATACCGTTTACAGTGCGCCGTCCTCGACTGCCAGGGCTGCGGCAGCTGCGAGTTGATCGTCATCCAGAATACAAAGTCGATCAACTCGCTGGACACCCAGCGCCACGAGGAAGCCAATTGGGAGTACATCGACGCGCTGCCGGAGGTGCGCAACACCTACGGCGATGATACCGTCAAGGGCAGCCAGTTCAACCAGCCCCTGCTGGAGTTCAACGGCTCCTGCGCAGGCTGCGGCGAGACGCCTTACGCCAAGCTCGTTACCCAGCTGTTCGGCGACCATATGTACATTGCCACCGCCACCGGCTGCTCCCAGGTCTGGGCGACCAGCTTCCCCAGCTTCCCCTACTGCACCAACAAGAAGGGCTTCGGCCCCGCGCTGGGCGGCTCCCTGTTTGAGAACAACGCCGAGTTCGGCATGGGCATCAGCCTCTCTGTCGAGCAGCAGCGCGCAGCACTCCGCACCAAGGTGGAGGAGCTGATGAGCAAGATTGACGAGAACAGCGACCTGTATGCTGCGGCGAAGGCATGGGACGATAACTTCAACGTCAGTGCCAAGAGCGAGGCCGTCAGCGATGCGCTGAAGGCGGCTGTGGCCGGTGCAGAAGTACCGGAGGACGCCAAGGAAGCACTCGACTACGTACAGCGCAATGCGGAGCATCTGCGCAAGAAGTCCGTGTGGATCTTCGGCGGCGACGGCTGGGCCTACGATATCGGCTACGGCGGTCTGGACCATGTGATTTCCACCGGTGCCAACGTCAACATTATGGTCTTTGACACCGAGGTTTACTCCAACACCGGCGGACAGGCCTCCAAGTCCAGCCCGCGCTCTGCCGTGGCACAGTTTGCTGCCGCCGGCAAGCGCACCAAGAAGAAGGACCTGGGCATGATGGCCATGAGCTACCGCGATGTGTATGTGGCACAGGTGGCTATGGGTGCAAACCCGGCCCAGCTGCTCCGCGCTGTCAAGGAGGCAGAAAGCTATGACGGCCCCTCTATCGTCATCTGCTACTCTCCCTGCATCAACCACGGTCTGCGCGCCGGTATGGCCAACGTTATGACCGAGATGAAGAACGCCGTCAACTGCGGCTATTGGCAGCTGTACCGCTATGACCCGCGCCTGATTGACGCCGGCAAGAACCCGTTCCAGCTCGACAGCAAGGAGCCGACCGGCGATTACCAGAGCTTCCTGCAGGGCGAGGTCCGTTATTCCAGCTTGGCCCGCAAGTTCCCCGACCTCGCACCCGACCTCTACGCCAAGAGCGAACAGGACGCCAAGGAACGCTATGCAGGCTACAAGGTGCTGGCCGAGGAAAAGTAACCCGGATTGTGAAGGAGCAAAACGATGGCAAACAATTTTGATACCCTGCTGACCGCAGCCCCCGGCAGCGTTGTCACACTGGAGCCCGATTACATCGTGGTAAATGACGGCGTTTCCTATCTGGCCGCGGTGGAGGCAAAGAGCGTTGCCAACCCCGATAAGGTGCTGGTGTTCTTTGACCATAATGTTCCCACCGGTGACCCCGAGGGTGCCCGCGTGTTCGGCGTGATTCGCGATTTCGCCAAGAAATTCGGCTGCCGTTTCATTCAGGCACAGGGCGTTGCCTACCAGTATATGTTCAAGGAGGTCGTCCTCCCCGGCCAGGTCGTGGTCGGCGGCGGTAGCCACAGCGCCATCTTCGGCGCAAACGGTGCGCTCGGCTTCAACGTCAGCCCGCTGGAGCTGGCCCGCGTGCTGGAAACCGGCAAATATCAGCTGATTGTCCCCCACACGGTCATCTTCCGCGTGGAAGGCAAGCTGAAGGACGGCGTTTCGATGATGGACGCGGCGCTCACCCTGCTGAAAAACAGCAAGTGCGTCCCCGGCAGCATCGTCAAGTTCGTGGCACCGGCGCTCTCCTCGCATGAAAAGAGCGTTCTCTGCTCGATGGCCTGCGGCACGGGTGCCGTGACGGCCCTCTGCGTGGAGGAGGGCGACACCGACCGTGTGCTCGACCTCTCCACGGTTGAGCCGATGGCAGTCCTGCCCTGTGAGGTGCGTTCTGCCCAGCATATGGCGGAAATCCGCCCTGTGGCCGAGCTGGCCGGTACCCATGTGACCGCCGGTCAGATTGGCGGCTACACCGGCGGTACGATTGAGGACCTGCGTGTGGCAGCGGATATTCTCCGCGGCAAAAAGCTGGCACGCGGTTTCCGCCTGACCATCTGCCCCGCCACCAGCGCCGATTACATCGCCGCCTGCGAGGAGGGCCTGCTGGAACTCTTCATCGACTACGGCGCACAGATTTCCGCCGCCGGTGACCACAGCGAGGTCCGGCAGGGTGCCGGCGTCATGGGCAAGGGCGAAACCCTTGTCACCACCGGCCTGTACACCTACACCGGCTGCATGGGCGTTGCGGATTCCACGGTTTACACCGCATCGGTGCAGACGGTTGCCTGCGCCTCGTTCACGCAGACACTGTAAAGGAGGGCTCATACAATGGATAAGATTTTCAGCGGTAAGGTATGGACCTTCGGCAACGATATTGATACCGATACCATCATTCCCGGTAAGCGCGGCACGATTCCCACGATTGAGGAGATGAAGAAGTACGCCTTTGAGCTGCTCAAGCCGGAGTTCGGCTCCACCGTGCAGCCCGGCGATATTCTGGTGGCCGGTACAAACTTCGGCTGCGGCTCCTCCCGCGAGCAGGCCGCCACGGTGCTCAGCCACAACGGCGTGCGCTGCATCATCGCCAAGAGCTTTGCCCGCATCTTCTTCCGCAATGCCTTCAACAGCGGTATTCTGCTGCTGACCTGCGATGGTATTCAGGATGTTGTGACCGGCGGCGACATCGTCACGGTCGATGTGGACAACCACACGGTCAGCGCCAACGGCAAGACCTTCACGGTCGGCGCTGTGCCGGAAAACCTCTTCAACATCGTTGCCAACGGCGGTCTGATTGCCGATACCCGCCGCCGTCTGGCCGAGGGCGTAAAGCCCAGTGAGCATAAGGAGCTGGACGATACGGCCCGCCGCAAGAAGGGCTTTACGATGGCCGAAAAGCTCCTGCGCAAGAACGCAGGCGTGGACGAGGTCAAGCCCGGCGACATCGTCATCACCCACCCGGATATGTTCATGATTCACGACATCTACACCCCGTATCTGCTGGATACGCTGGAGCAGATTGGCGCGGACAAGATTGCAGACCCCGACAAAGTAACGATTGTGTTTGACCATTGTATGCCGACCGCAGTTGCCAAGAATGACTCTGCCCACTATGACGCTGGTCTGGAGCTGGCTCGCCGCTACGGCATCAAGAAGCTGCACATCGGCGAGGGCATCTGCCACAGCATCATGCACGAGGAGCACTACGCCAAGCCCGGCTGCATTGCTACCGCAACGGACAGCCACACCACCACCTACGGCGGCGCAGGTAACTTCTGCTCCGGCATCGGCACGGCCGAGATGGCCGCAGCCCTGATTACCGGCGAGCTCTGGTTCAAGGTACCGGAAGCCATCAAAATCGTGCTGAACGGCCATCTGCCCGACGGCGTTCTGTCCAAGGACGTTATCCTGAAGATTCTGGGCGACATCAAAGCGGACGGCGGCCAGTACAAGAGTCTGGAGTTCACCGGCCCAGCGGCCCACGAAATGAGCATGATGGCTCGCTTCACGGTTGCCAATATGGCGCTGGAGGCCGGTGCCAAGTGCGGCCTGTTCGAGGCTGATGAAAAGACGGCGGAGTACTACGGTATGCCGCTGGAGGAAATCGACTGGGTCTGTGTCGACGAGGACGCCCACTATGAAAAGGTCCTGACCTACGATGTCAGCGAGCTGGAGCCCCAGCTGTCCTGCCCGCAGGGCGTGGACAACGTCCACCCGCTGCATGAGGTGCTCGGCACCCCGATTGATGAGGTCTATCTGGGCAGCTGCACCAACGGCAGCATTGAGGACCTGGCCGTTGCCGCAGAAATCATGAAGGGCAAGCACGTTCCCGACACAATGCGGTTTATCGTGGTGCCCGCCACGAACCGTGTCTTTAAGGAGGCTATCAAGCGCGGCTACATCAAGACCTTTATCGAGGCCGGCGCTGTGATTTGCCACCCCTGCTGCGGCCTGTGCTGCGGTATGCCCTACGGCCTGATGTACGATGATGAGCGCATCCTGTCTACCGCAAACCGCAACTTCATCGGCCGTCAGGGAACCAAGAAAACGCTCAGCTACCTGTGCAGCCCCGCAGTGGCAGCCGCCACCGCACTGGCCGGGGTAGTTTCTGACCCGCGTACTCTGTGAGGAAAGGAGGAAAAATCCTATGCTGAAGAATTTTGAACAGTTGAAGGAAATGCTCCGCGCAAAGCCTGGCATCCGCCGCGTGGCGGTGGCCGTTGCACAGGACGAGCATACCCTGCAGGCTGTGGCCCATGCCGCCAATGACGGCCTGGTGCAGCCGGTTCTGATTGGCAAGGCCGAGGAAATCAAGGCTATCCTTGCTAAAATCGGCTTTGATGAGAGCAAAGCGGAAATCATCGACATTGCCGATCCGACCGAATGTGTCCAGAAGGCAGCCAACCTCGCCCGCGAGGGGCAGGCAGACTGCATTATGAAGGGCAAAATCGAGACCGGCGCACTGATGAAAGTTTTGGTAAATAAGGACCACGGCATCCGCAAAAGTGATACAATGAGCTTGGTCGGATTCTTTGAAAGTCCGCATTATCACAAGGTTTTTGCCATCACTGACCCGGCTCTGCTGATTTACCCCACCTTGGAGCAGAAGAAGGCTATGATTGCCAACGCAGTCGACGCTTTCCATGCGCTGGGCGAGGAAAACCCCAAGGTTGCTGTCATTGCCGCGGTTGAGAAGGTCAACCCGAAGATGCCCGAAACCGTGGACGCCGATGCCATCAAGCAGGAGGGCGTGCCCGGATGCACCGTTGAAGGTCCCATCAGCCTTGATCTGGCGATGGATCCCGAATCCGCACCCATCAAGGGCTATGTCAGCCCGGTGGCCGGTGATGCCGACCTGCTGGTGATGCCCAACATCGTGACGGCCAACGCCGCTGCCAAGACCATCACGGTAATTGGCGGCGGCCGCACCGGCGGCGTGGTGCTGGGCGCAAAGGTTCCGGTTCTGCTGGTTTCCCGCGCTGCCTCTGCCGATGACAAGTATATGTCCATTGTGCTGGCTGCCCTGATTGGCAGCAACAGCTGAATGTGTAAAACGTGAAGGAGAAATCCCTATGAAAAATGGCATTAAGTTCAACGTATGCGGTCTGAACTTCAAATACTTTGTACCGTTCTTTGCGGTCGTCATGCTGTGTACCTATCTGGGCGTTCTGCCCACCGCAAAGGTGTATTCCAATGATGCGGGCGCCTATGTGGCCACCACCTTTGTCGGCACAGTTGCCTTCCTGATGTGCATTGGCGGCCTGTTCTTCTGGCTCGGCAATACCATTCCCATCGTCAACAACTATCTCGGCGGCGCCTGCCTGCTGCCCCTGTTCGGCGCTTCGCTGATGAACTACCTTGGTCTGATTCCCGAAACCCTGCAGAATGGCTGCAAGGTTCTGATGAAAACCGGCTTCCAGGATACCTACATTGCCCTGCTGCTGGTTGGTTCGGTGCTGGTTATGGACCGCAAGGTGCTGCTGAACGCCACAGCGCGGTATCTGCCTACCGTCATCGGCAGTCAGGTCTTTGCCCTGCTGTTCTGCGTGGTCGGCGGTGTGATTACCGGTTTCGGCGTCAAGGAAGCCCTCTTCAATGTCGGCGCACCCTGCATGTCCGGCGGTTCTGCAGGCGCTATGACCACCCTGCCCAGCCTCTACTCCACCCTGACCGGTGAGGATATGACCGGTCTGGCGGGTCAGTTCCTCTGCTATGCTTCTATCGCAAACGTTCTGGCTGTTCTCTTTGCAGCTATCGGCGGTGCCGTCACTAAGAAGATTCCCGGTATGAACGGCAACGGCAACATCCTCATCAAGCAGGATAAGATCGAGGCCGAGGATTCCGTCAAGAGCGAGAAACGCCCTGTCACCAGCCCGGATTATGCAGCCCTCGGCGGCGGCATCTTCATGGCACTGACCCTCTATCTGGCTGGCGAGCTGCTGGCTCACATCCCTGTGCTGGACAACATTGCGGGTCTGGCATGGACCATCATTCTGGCTATCATCATCAAGTGCACCGGCATCCTGCCGGAGGACATCTCCTACAAGTGCGTTTACTCGATGCAGTTCGCCCTCAAGGCACTGCTGCCCATGCTGATTGCCGGTATCGGTGTCTGCTCTCTGAAGATTACCGACCTGACCAGCTACTTCACCCCCGGCGCTCTGCTGGTTATCGTTCTGGGCGTTCTGGGTGCTTTCATCGGCGCTATGCTGTTCGGCCGCCTGTCCGGTCTGTATCCGTATGAGGCCGGTGTCACCGCTGGTCTGTGCTGCTGCAACATCGGCGGCTCCGGCGACCTGGCCGTCCTGACCGCTGCTGACCGTATGGACCTGCTGGCCTTCGCCTCCATCTCCACTCGTATCGGCGGTGCGCTGATGGTCATCTGGATTGG
>OODF01001132.1_pt1 | contig 12673 bp, 7 predicted proteins | sample 1671431 | NCBI WGS metagenome assembly OODF01 (sample SAMN06348156, study PRJEB24527) | human gut metagenome | biome: human gut; feature: ankylosing spondylitis patient; material: feces | host: Homo sapiens | place: China | collected 2015-10 | reverse complement strand
CACATTTCTTCATGCTTAACCATTCGTTTTTGACAACATTTCAATGACCTCTTTAATGTTTTCGAACCGACTTTTGCCGGTTCTATTGTTTAACTTTTAATTTTTCGGTAAAAATTTACCGAAGTATTGTGGTGAGTTAAACTCTTTCTCAGATTTAAAGGAAGAGTTTAACTTTATTTTATAACGAAAAAGCCAGTAACCTTATGAACAAATCATTATTAGGACTGACAGCATTGTTGTCAGCAACAAGCGCAACAAGTCTTTGGGCTCAAAAGAATTCTCGCCCGAACATATTAATCATTCTTGCTGATGACCTTGGGTATTCGGACATAGGATGTTATGGGGGAGAAATTCAAACTCCCAATCTGAACAAGTTGGCTGAAAGCGGAATGCGCTTTACTCATTTCTATAATTGTAGCCGCAGCTGTCCTACAAGAGCTTCATTGCTTACAGGACTTTATCAACATCAAGCTGGCATCGGGCGTATGACATTTGATGACAAGAAACCGGGATATCGTGGCACCATGACTCACAACGGTGTAACTATAGCAGAAGCATTAAAAGAGGCTGGCTACAACACGGCTTGGGTAGGGAAATGGCATGTTGCAGAGACCCCATTAAGACCAGATCAAAGAAAATGGCTTGCCCATCAGGTAAAACATAACGAGTTTGCTCCTAAAGACAACTACCCTATCAACAGGGGCTTTCAAGATTGTTACGGGACTATTTATGGAGTGGTTGACTATTTTGACCCTTTCAGCCTTATAAATGGCGATAAGCCTGTCGATACTGTTCCCGATGATTATTATAGCACAATAGCACTTTCTGACACTGCTGTAGCATACGTGAACAAATATGCAAAATCGGACAACCCCTTCTTTATGTATCTTGCATACCATTGCCCACATTGGCCGTTACACGCTTTGCCTGAAGATATTGAGAAATACAAAGACACATACAAATGTGGATGGCAAGCAATCAGAGAAGCGAGATATGAGCGTCAAAAAGAAATGAAACTATTTGGTGACGCCAAAGATTTTCTGTCACCCAGACAGTTCAAAGATTCTTGGGAAGATAATCCAGACAAAGCATGGGATGCTAGGGCTATGGCTGTTTATGCCGCAATGGTTGACAGAATGGACCAAGGCATCGGACAAGTAATAGATGCTTTGGAAAAGAACGGTCAACTTGACAATACATTGATATTGTTTCTTTCAGACAACGGATGTAGCAATGAAAGTTGCCAAAATTATTCTGAAGGTGAAAATGACCGTCCCGCCGATACCAGAGACGGAAGAAAAATTGTTTATCCTCGCAAAAAAGAAGTACTTCCCGGCCCTGAAACGACATATGCTTCAATCGGAGCAAAATGGGCTAATGTTGCCAATGTTCCATTCCGATTCTGGAAAGCTAAATCATACGAAGGAGGTATCTGTACCCCTATGATTGCTCACTGGCCCAAAGGAATAAAGAATACAGGAAGTATAAACACATCCTACTGTCATGTAATTGATATTATGGCTACTTGTCTTGATTTATGCAAAGCTAATTATCCTAAAAAGTACAATGGGTACGATATACAACCATATATGGGTAAAAGCATGAAATCAATCTTCAAAACAGGAAAGATGAAAACCAATAGGGATTTATGCTTTGAGCACTTTGATGAAAAGGCATTGATAGATGCAGAAGGATGGAAGATAGTACAGCCTAGCAAAGGTGAAAAGCATCCTTGGGAACTATATAATCTTAACACGGACAGAAGTGAGTTAAACAATCTGGCAGAGAAATATCCTGAAAGAGTAAAGGCTATGGTTAAAAGATATCAGAAATGGGAAGAAGATTGCAAGGTCGTTCCAAGACCATAAAGGCGGCATGACTTTTACATGCAACAATAGCGGCTGCAACTATTAGGGGTATAGTGACAGCCGCTATTGCTTTATTGAATCATGGTATGTTAAGATACTTAGCAAAGTATGTCAGCATACTCGGAATACGAACAAAAGTGCTCATAATGCTGAAAACGGATGATATCCACCCACCCCAAACGGGGATATCCGTTCACTTTTCATGCTCTTTATCCTAATGGCGATGTAAAATTAGTCATTATCTCCAATTCCCGTATGGTTTGGTACTGTTTTCTGACGTAGGGGATGCTCCTTTTAGCTCGAGGCGGACACTGGTGTGTACCAAACGGTCGAGTATGGCGTCAGCAGCCGTTGTGTTCCCCTTCATCACGTCATACCAGTCTGAGACCGGCAGCTGGGAGATTATGATGGTAGCTTTCTGTCCGTGCCTGTCCTCTATGATTTCCATAAAATCAAGGAGCTGCTGTCCATCGAGTACCTTCATGCCGAAGTCGTCCAGTATGAGCAGGTCCATCTGCGCGAGTTTGGCAAAGAACCGGTGGAGGGTGCTGGCGATGCGTGCAAGTGCAATCTCCTCAAAGAGCCGATAGACATTGCAGTATGCCACCTTGCAGCCGTTCATGCAGGCCTGATGCCCGAGGGCTGTGCCCAGCCAGCTCTTTCCCGTACCTGCGGCACCGGCGATGAGCACGGATGCTCCCTTGCACACATAATCGCAGGTGGCGAGGTTGAGCACCTTCTGCTTGTCCACTCCACGCTTGCTGTCGTAGATAACCTCGCTGACGGAGGTCTGGTAGCGGAAGCGTGCCTTCTTCACGAGCCTTGAGTTACGGCTTTGTATGCGGTTGTCCAACTCGGCCTGTATAAGCAGTTGCAGGCCATCCTTGAGGGAGAGCGAGTCATGCTGTCTCGTCTCCTGCATTGTAGTCCAGTAATGCGTCATTCCGGGCATCTTCAGACTTCTGAGGGCGTTTGAGATTTCGTCCATTTCGTTTGATGTTTTTGGGTGGGTTAATGTATAAAGATCCAATAATTCCATAGTTATCTGAACTGTTCACGTCCGCGTATATTCTGATGCTCAGGAGGTGAGATGAGATTCTCTGACTGAGAGACTCTCGCGCACCTGCTTTCTATAAACGAGCAGATAAACCCGTAGTTGCAACGTCCGTACCGGAGTGCCGTCTCGCATGCCGTACGGAAGAGGACGGGGTCTGTGCTTCTCTGCAGGCTGAGCAGTCCGTCACACGTCCTGTAGTGCGTTTCGGCCGGCATGCTGGAGTTGTAGAAGATGTGCCGCACGACATCACCGAGTTCCTTCGATGCCTTCCCGGCACGCTCTATGTATTTTGCCGCGCTCAGTCCCCTGTACTCGCTCGACTTGCTTGCAAGATGCTCTTCCACGATGGTGTACCTGCCTTTGCTGTAATCTCTTGCATGGGTGGCGGCGAGCTCTCCATCTATATAGACCTTCACGAGTGTACGGGTGTAAGCCACATGTGCTGTCTTCGAGATGTGCCGGTAGGGTACGCCGTAGTAATGCTGGTCTCTTCCTAGATAGATGCAGCAGTTGGAGGCCACCTTGAGGTCAGTGTAGGAGACAATCTCAAAATCCGTGGGAGGCAGCGGCCCGAGGTTGGGCCTGTCTATGGCCAGGAAGCGATCCTCACGGGTGTACGGGTTCTTCTGCATGCACTTCTGGTTGTGCTTCTGCATCTTGGCTGAGGCTGCGGCATTGAGCTCATCAATGGAGAAGAAGGTCTCGTTGCGGAGTTCTGCAAAGACACACATATAGACGAGCCTTACGCTTCCTTCCACGTTGGACTTGTCTTTCGGATGCACGGGACGTGCCGGCATCACGACGGTACCGTAATGGTTGCCCATGTCCTCGAGCACCCTGTTCAATGAAGGCTCATACCTGTCCGTTTTCACCACTGCCGACTTCAGGTTGTCCGGCACGAGCATTTTCGGCACTCCTCCCAGATGTTTGAGGCACTGTGTGACGGCATATACAAAGTCTTCCGTACGCTGCGTGGCAACAAAGGCCTGACATTGTACCACCTCACCGGTTTCCCTGTCGATGTAGCCCATCGTGTCACCGGTAAAGTCCAGGAACAGTTTCTCTCCACCCGTACGCATGTCGGCAAGGATGGTGGACGGCGATTCCTTCTTCGCCTCCGTGTTCTGGCTGTAGTGGAAGCGGAACTGTGTGAGACTGTAATGGTCATCGGGATGTTCCGAGACGTATTCATCCCACAGGAGCTTCAGTGTCACATGCTTGCGTTTCATCTCTTCCTGAAGATAGGGCAGCAGTTCCTTGAAGACCTCGAAGCGCTTGTCGGAGTAGGCTGGATTGCCACCCTTGAGACGATGCTCAAGCACGAGGTCGTCGAGTTTGAGAAGGCCGTCTATGCCGAGTTCATCCGCACAGGCCTTGCGTACGTAGTTGTTCACGGTCTCCTTGTTGATGCCGATTATCCCGGCTGCCTTGCGGTTGGAGCCCCCCTCCTTCTTGAGGAACAGTAATTGTTTGATCTGGCTCATTGTTTTAGTCTTTCCTGCCATGGCTGTATATTGTATGTTAGATTCGATTCCCCATACAATATACATAGGAAAGAGCGGGAAAGTGAACGGATATGCTCCGTTTTCTGTGTGATTCCTGAGTCCCAGTAACAGGTGATGCAATAGGTGAACGGCAATGCTCCGTTTTTTCGACCGTTTTTCGGCGTTTATGGCAAATTTGAACGGATATGCTCCGTTTTTTAAGCCGATTTCAAGCCGATTTTGGGCTCAAAACTGAATGGATTGAACCGTTTGAGTGGGTGGGAATGCTCCGTTTTCGCCATTCATAACGCCGAAATTTCACAATTGTATTGGCATAGTTGCAAGAAAGTGCATATTGCGGTCATCTGTAAGGAGTATCCGAACACATTTTGAATAGGATTTGCTGTTTTTTGATTAACTTGTATTTATGAGGAGACTGTGCGACTGCTATATTTGCATTGTCGAAAAGCCAAACATATTGACTTGAATAATAGGTATAACATATATATAAAGACTCAATTCATTATTTATTAGCTTAAAGAAAATATTTGAGGTAAAAAGATTTAACGGGATAACGAAACAAAATTAATGTATCATTTACGGCACAATAGCTGGACTTCAAACTTCCGTCCAGAGTGCCGTATCTAACTTTCAAACTCTTATCATTATGAAATCATCAGTATTATCAGCACTCGCTTTTTTGGCATTAATGGCTTGTACCGGCAATAAAAAGGAAGAATTGCAAATGACGGCTTCGGGACTGCAACCCGAAAACTTCAAAGCCGTAGTGGACGGTAAAAATACAGGGTTGTACACACTCAAAAACAAGAACGACATGGAAGTATGTGTCACCAACTTTGGCGGACGTATCGTTTCAATAATGGTTCCGGACAAGGACGGAAATATGCGCGATGTAGTTTTGGGATTTGAATCCATAAAAGATTACATAGATTATCCCTCTGATTTTGGAGCAAGCATAGGCAGATATGCCAACAGAATCGGTAACGGACAGTTTTCTTTGGACGGAGTGAAATACCTGTTGCCACAAAACAACTACGGTCACTGTCTGCATGGTGGATTTAAAGGCTTCCAATACGTGATATATGATGTTGTGAAGGCTTCGGACAATGAAATCAAACTCTCATATCTCGCGAAAGACATGGAAGAGGGATTTCCAGGAAACGTGACATGTACCGTATCAATGACTCTGACGAACGACAACGCCATAAACATAAATTACGAAGCCGAGACTGACAAGCCTACTATCATAAACATGACAAACCACTCTTACTTCAATCTTGACGGAAAACCGGAGAAGGGTAACAATGACTATCTGATGATGGTAAACGCCAGTAACTACACTCCTATAGACAGCACATTTATGACAACTGGAGAAATTTTGTCTGTGGAGGGAACACCCTTTGACTTCAGAAAACCTGTAAGGCTGGGCGACAAGCTGACCAAGGAGTGCGAACAACTGAAGAACGGACACGGGATAGACCATAACTGGATACTTGACACCAAGGGCAATTTGAACACGGCGTGCGCATCACTGGAATCTACAGAAAGTGGAATAAAACTGGAGGTGTTTACCAATGAACCTGGAATACAAGTTTACACGGGCAATTTCTTGGACGGAACACAAATCGGTAAGAAAGGGATTAAGTATAACTGCCGTGCTTCCGTATGTCTTGAAACACAGAAATATCCAGATACTCCAAACAAACCCGGATGGCCGTCGTGCATCTTACGCCCGGGAGAAAAATACAACAGCAACACGATATTCAAATTTTCAGTGAACAAATAACATTTGACATGAAAAAAGGAAAGAAGCTAATTTTACTGAGCTTTATAGCTGGCATTTATACGTTTGCTTTTTCTTCTTGCCGGGAAGACAAAGCGATAAAAGAAATATGGCAGGCTTACGATGGCTTTAACCAGTGTCTGCTTGATGAAAATAAATACATATATAAGACCAACACATCATACTCTGAAGCCAAAGATCGGTGGAACGGAGCGGCAGCCATCTGGTGCCAGCCTATCTATTGGGACATGGCCATGAATGCATACAAACTTGCCTGCAAGACCAAGAACAACAAAAGGAAAGAAAACTTGTTGAAATTGAACCGCAGAATCTTCGAAGGCAACAAGAAACATTATGCCGGTTTCGACTTCCATGACAACAATGAGAATACGGGCTGGTTCATATACGATGACATACAGTGGTGGACAATAACCTTGGCGCGTGCATATCAACTGTTTGGCGAAAAAGAGTACCTTGACTTATCGGAAGCCAGTTTCAGCCGAGTATGGTACGGTTCCGAAAAGGTTGGCGATACAGGGTCTTATGACCCTAAGAGAAGTGGGATGTTCTGGCAATGGCATCCTATAAGAAACCCTAAACCCAACGACAGTGAGCGCGATGGGAAAATGGCGTGCATAAACTTTCCAACGGTAGTGGCAGCCATGACTCTTTACAACTGCGTGCCAGATGACAGGCAAGAGCCAAAGGCAGATGTAAAGAGACCTCTCTACCAAACCAAGGCACAATATTTGGAGAAAGCCAAAGAAATATACGCATGGGGAACAGAAAATTTACTGGATGCCAAAACCGGAAGGGTAGCTGATAGCAAGCACGGCACAAGCGACTCGCCCAATTGGAAGGCACACATCTACAACCAAGCTACTTTCATAGGAGCATCGGTACTTCTGTATCAAGCCACCGATGAGGAGTCGTATTTAGATAACGCCATACTCGTTGCCGACTATTCCATGAAGACCATGTCGGCCCCAAAAGGGATACTTCCTTTTGAGAATGGGATAGAACAGGGCATTTACACGGCAATATTCGCACAATACATGGCCATGCTGGTTTACGATTGTGGACAATCGCAATACCTGCCATTCTTGAAACACACCATAAACATAGGATGGAACAACAGAGATGAACAAAGGAACATCTGCGGTGGGGAATATGATGTGAAGGTGAACCCTACCGATACGATAGACAGTTACTCTGCATCAGGCATTCCGGCACTAATGTTGCTGTTCGGCAAATAAAGCCGATAGTGGAATACAGGGTACTTTTACAAGCTAGAATTAAACAGGTAAGATTGCAAATCTATTTTAAAGGATTTACAATCTTACCTGTTTTTTAATAAATATTTTTATAACTTTGCTGGTATAAATAAAATACAATGACAGTACCTTAAAAAAACATCCTTAGTATTATGCACATAAAATACCATACAAACACTATTGGAAGACGAACGGAAAACGTATTAATGGTCATATTTTTGTTTTGTTGCGTGGTGTCCAGTCTGAATGCGCAGGATTACAGGAACTACATAATAAATATTTATCAAGACAAAGACGGACTGCCGCATAATTCGACAAAGTGCCTCTTGCAAGACAAGTTCGGTTTCGTGTGGATAGGTACAAGAAACGGTTTGTGCTGTTTCGATGGTAGAAGGAACATTGCACTGAAGATTTCGAATAGCAACTTAGGAAACGTTTCTATACACTCCCTCTTTGAAGACAAATTAGGCAGAATATGGATAGGCACTGACTACGGGGTGTACGTTTATGACAGAATCGGCACCCTTGAGAAGTTCGACAAAATAACCAGATACAGCGTTTCCATAAGCAGCGAGGTAAGTAAAATCGTACAATTGGACAGCAATAAAATACTTGTCGCCACAATGGGACAGGGATATTTCGTGTACGATGTTGACAGTGATGTGCTTGAACAGTACAATTCGCACTACTCGTTCATCTTGGACGTATATACTGATGGGAAAGATTTATATTTGGCCACCTTGCAGGAACGGTTCTTACACTTTGACCTCAACGGTAAGCTTGCAGACGCTTACAATTTCTCGGAAAATCGCCTGAACCTTGAGACTCCTTTGCTGACGAACAGGTTCATCTGCAAAGGGAAAAATTCGCTCTGGATAGGAGGAGGTGACACAAACGACTTGTTTGAGTTTTATCCGCAATCGGGAGATATTGTGCATCATAAACTGGAAAATGCGACCTTCAAGTCTGTAAAATGCATCATTCCGCTCGGTAACGAAGAACTGCTATTAGGGACAAATAAAGGGTTGTATATATTCACTCCCCACGATGAGGCGATTTCTGAATTTGAATATTCAGAGAAAGAGAGCATAAACGAATTGGTAAAAGACAATGAGGGGGGAATATGGGTGCTAACAGAACATTCGGGGGTGATGCACATAAACCCTAGAAATAAGCGATTCTACAATCACAACATACCAGGTAACTACATGGTAAATGCTTTCTGTCAAGGCATGGAGGACAACACCATATTAGTAGGTTCGCAGAATGGATTGTACAAATACGACATGGAGAAAAATCTACTGGAAGAATCCCCTTTAGGGACAAACCTGAAATATGACATACGCTCGCTATGCAGAAATAATAATGAATTGTGGATAGGAACATTGTCGGACGGAGTGATTGTTATGGACCTTACAACCGGGAAAACAAAGCACTACGTTAGTTCATTTAACTCACCAAACACCATCACCAGCAATAATATAAAAAAGATATTAAGGACTAAAGGTGGAGACATCATAATAGGCACCAATTGGGGCGTGTGCTATTATGACAAAAAACACGATAACTTCAGGACTGAAACAATCTTGGGAGCTATGATGGCTATAGCTGATATATATGAGGATGGCAAAAATAATATCTGGTTTGCCACAGATAACGGAGGAGTGTACAGGCACAACCTTAACACCCAAACATGGAGATACTACAAACATAATCCGGAAAATCCTTATTCCTTGCCTAATAATTCTGTAATAAAAATCTTCGAGGACAAGGAAGGTAAACTCATATTAAGTACGAACGGAAACGGGCTTTGCTTGTTTGACTATGATAAGGATGGCTTTATTGGGGAATATGGTAGGGGACATAGGGTGCATTCAAATACAGTGGTGAACTCCATGGAGCAGGACATGGAGGGAAAGTTGTGGCTTTCTACCAATTCTGGATTGTGTTGTCTCAATACGAACGACAGCTTAAATCATACCCATTTCACATCATTGGATGGATTGCAGAGGAATTTCTTCTGCGAGAGTGCATCGTACATCACAAAAAAAGGTACTTTGATTTTTGGCGGAAGCAATGGATTCAACGTGTTTAATCCATTGAACTTCAAGCAAAACAAATTTATTCCTCCTGTTTACATCACTGACATTGATTTCTTAAAAGTCAAGGAAAATGCCGAAAAAGAAAAGATAATCGGTGATGATAAACCTTTATATTTGTCCGGGAAAATAAGAATACCATATTCGTACAATAGCTTCACTGTGCATTTTGCATCTTTAAGTTATGCAGAGCCTGAAAAGAATTTGTTCTCATATAAAATGGAGGGGCTGGACAAATCGTGGATGAATCAGACGAAGAGCAATTTCGTAACGTACACCAACCTCGCTCCCGGAAAGTATTGCTTGTACGTGAAAGGCTCGAATAACGACCAAGTGTGGAACGACAAGGTCGCCAAGCTGCAAATCATCATTACTCCACCCTGGTATTTATCAGTATGGGCATATTGCGCTTATTCTATTTTGACAATATCCATGCTGACGTATTTGTTGATTAAGCGAGACAGGCACCTCAAGAAAAAGTACAGCTTGCGCATGGAAAGGTTCAAGGAAGAGAAGGAAAGGGAATTGTACAAAAACAAAATCAATTTCTTCATAAACTTGATACACGAAATAAAGACTCCGCTCACGTTGATTAAACTTCCTCTGGACAACTTGATGAAAGGCTCTTCGGTCAACAGCAAGGGGGGGGAGTATCTTTCAGTAATGAGCAGGAATGTAAACTATTTGATTGGGGTGACAAATGAGCTGCTCGATTTTCAGAAGGTTGAATCGGGGGAAATGAAGCTTAATTTTGAAACCACCGATATAAGTTCACTTATCAAAGTGACTTATGAACAGTTTATAGGGATAGCGGAAATAAAGAACATCAATCTACAGAACGATGTGGACGCAGATTTCCAGCACGAAATGCGGGTCGATAAGGATAAAATAAGGAAAATACTGGTAAATCTCCTTAGCAATGCCATGAAATATGCGGAAAAGAGTGTCGTGTTATCATCGAATGTTGATGGCGATTATGTCAATATCTATGTTGCCGATGACGGACCGGGCATAGACAACCAAGAAAAAGAGAAGGTTTTTCAGGTCTTCTATCAGTCAAAAGGGGAAAAGCACCAGCCCGGCACAGGCATAGGGCTTACTTATGCGCGTACGTTGGCAGAAAAACATCACGGGAAACTCTATGTGCAGGACAACGAGCAGGGTGGAGCAACATTTGTTTTATCACTGCCTTTATACAAAAGCGAACTGATACCGGAAGCTGAAAGGCTTGAAGTCCTATCGGATTCTGCAATGATGAATGATAAAGAAACTCTTTCCGATGATGACGTACTGCTGCAACAGAACCACATAGTCCTGCTGGTTGAAGACAATTCGGACTTGCTGAAAATGGAATCGGCAAATTTGAAGAAGTGGTTTAAAATACTGAAGGCAAAGAACGGGGAACAAGCTCTTAAAATGATAGACAATCACGATGTGGACATTATAGTAAGCGACGTGATGATGCCTGTCATGGATGGATTGGAATTATGTCAGAGGGTTAAGGACAACATAGAATATTCGCATATTCCCGTCATCTTGCTTACGGCAAAGACATTGCCTGAGTCGAAGACCGAAGGCTTTTGCCACGGAGCGGATGCGTATGTGGAAAAACCGTTCACGATATTGCAATTATGTATGCAAATAAGGAACTTGCTAAGGCTGCGCAGCTCTTTGCAGAAACGGATGCAGCCGTTGGTTAATATAGAAAAGGATTTGCAGCAAACGGAAACTTTCTTCTCTAATAAAGACGTGGAGTTTCTTAAAATGCTGGAAGAAAGTATAAGCAGCCAGTTGTCGGACGAGAACTTTTCAATAGACTCCTTGACTGCGATAATGAACATGAGCCGTTCTAATTTTTACAGGAAACTCAAGGCTCTTACGGGTATGTCTCCCAACGATTATTTGAAGAATTGCAGGTTGAATAGGGCCGCAGAGCTGTTAAAAGAAGGATACCGCATAACGGAAGTATTCGAACAAACAGGCTTCTGTTCTTCATCTTATTTTGCCAAATGTTTCAAAGCCAAGTTTGGTGTACTTCCTAAAGATTTTCAAAGTAATAAGGAAGCGTAATTCTCCTTTCTGGAGCATGTCGGCAATATCTGCGACCTTATCCAGTATGATTACTTCCTCTAGTTCACTGTCGAATGGCGTATCTGTATTTTCCGAGAAGCAGCATCCAAAGTCGGTCTTCCAAAGTGGTCATAGAATATAGGATAATGAACGGAGGTACATTTCCGGAGGATCACTCTTAAAAAGATACAACTTCACAAGCAAAGAAAGAAAAGAGAAATCAGGCATCAATCCCAATTTCTCTTATAATCTTATCAGCCTTTATGTCACTATCCTAATTTCATGGAAGGAATATGACATGTCCTGATTACCCGGCAATCTCATATATCCATTCAGGGCATTGTGTATAGCCCCCATCTTGAAAGGCACTTTTTTCCTCACTATTCCGGAGACATGTCGGGCAGCATCTCCGATAGTCATGAAAAACTCCGGTTGCTTGTCAAAGGAGGCCAGGCAGTAAGGTTCCGGAAAATACATGCCGGTCGTATCATTGGTAGAACAGACATTGTTTGCAGGCTCACATTCACGATAATACACCTTGACGGACGGAAATGCCCGTTCTACGGTTTCCCTGAGTCCGGACTGCTCGCCCCACGCCGTATAATAGTTGATAGTGAGCACGTTGCCATCCAGTCCGTAACCGGTTATCTCCCCACGGCAGTTGAACGTCGTCCAGTCCCCGCCAAGCCTGTCAACCAGATTCCCCAGCCACCATTTGCCAAAACCGTTCTTTATGATTGAAGTCTTACGTTTGTCAATATGCTCCAATACCCCGTGCAGTGACCTTACTTCCTTCGCGTCACCGACACACTTGTATACCACATCACACCAATTCGGCATGGCGTACCTCCTTTCTCTTTTGACCATATAGAACTCCGGTATCTTTGCTGACATCATTTGTCAGCTCTGTAAATTTTGAGTGCAGTGGAATAATCTTCCCGGCACTTCTCTGATTCTTGATTTTCTCTTTCATTTTCAAATTATTAATTAAGTTATTGTTCCCAAGAAAGCACACCT
>OODF01001119.1_pt1 | contig 12742 bp, 12 predicted proteins | sample 1671431 | NCBI WGS metagenome assembly OODF01 (sample SAMN06348156, study PRJEB24527) | human gut metagenome | biome: human gut; feature: ankylosing spondylitis patient; material: feces | host: Homo sapiens | place: China | collected 2015-10 | reverse complement strand
AACATAAAGGGTTAAAGCTTTTGCCCTTACAGGGCGCGGAGACTCTACTATGCGAAAACCCAGGGTGTCGCTTCGCTTGCCCCGGGCTATGTGCTCCATTGGGCTTTCAGCCCGCCCTTGTTAAATCCGAAACTTCAATTACTAACAACAACTGCCGTTGAGGCACTTGCCCATGAAAATCATACTCAACCCTAAATATGAAGCTCTGCGCGACTATCTGAAAAACATAGAAGAACACTTTGAACACGAAGGACGCGACATTCACTCAGGACGCAACGTGATACGCAGTCTTAAAGTGAATGGACTGACCATTTGCGTGAAACGCTTTGGACCACCCTCCTTCAGACGCAAAGTGCAACAAATGTTTTACAAAAAGTCGAAGGGCAAACTGGCATATCTGAGTCCGCTGCTGCTGCGTGAGCGCGGATTTGAGAGTCCGGAGTCGATAGCCTTTGTGCGCTGCCGCCACGGGTTGTTGCGCACAAACACTTACTTTGTGAGCCTGCTGTCTACTTACCGCTACAGCATGGACACGCTGCGTAATAAGACGGCTGATGTGCAACACGAGGTGATAGCTAATTTTGCCCGCTATGCGGCCCGTTTGCACGAGGACGGTTTTTTACACCGCGATTTCTCATCATCTAACATTTTGTATGATGTGATAGACGGGCGTTACCACTTTTCGCTGGTTGACACTAACAGCATGAAGTGTGGGTCGGGTGTCAGCATTGAAGCAGGTTGCCGCAATTTGGCCAAGTTGTCGGGCGATGATGCGTTTTTTGCCCAGTTGGCAGAATGTTACGCCATGGAGCGCAAGGCAGACCCTGTACGCTGCGCCACGCTGATAAATGAGGCAAGGGAGAAGTTGAAAAGACGGCGCGAGGAGGTGTGACTGGGCTAACCCAGAACAAAGCACTTTATCCTTTTATTTACCCGCTGGCGAAAATTCAGCCAACGCGTTTTTATTAAGGACATAAACACAGATAATCTGTGTGAGGATTTTGGGAATATATCAAACGACAATAAGAGACAACGAACCATGATGTGCCCCTACAAAGGCACAATGGACGTTGTCTCTTATTGTCGTTTGGTTGTATGCAGGATTGTCTGCTTTTTATCTCACAACGCGAATGAGTCCTGTGCCATTGCAGCGGGCGCAAGCATAGACATAGCCATTATATCCTTGCACACGTCTTTTACCATGGCAGCGAGGGCATTTTATAAAATTAGCACGCATTGAAGCCCTTAGCGCACCATATTGCACGTTTTTGTTTTGGAGTGTTTTATTCCCATACCTTTCCATCATTTGCGTAGAACGATTTACAAATTTCTCCGAATCAACCGTTACTTTTCCCACTTTACCGGCACACCCTCTGAGTAATGGTACTGCTTCTTTAGCAACTACTTGGCCACAGCCAGCTTCCACCTTTACAGGCCAATCTACGATGGCTGCCAATATCACGACAGCCGCAAAAGTTTTTTTGATAAGTGATTTCATGAACTACTTATATTTAATGGTTTTACAATAGAGCTTTTATAATAATCGTTCCTACAATGTAACCAATTACGATCATTATGATCATGTAAAAACAGCCTAAGAGACTGAATTTATCGTTTTGCGAAACGGGGGTCGGTGGTTGTGGCGTCGGTCGTGGCTGTGGGGTCGGTGGTTGTTGCGGCCTTTTTTCCTCTCTTGGCACATTGATTGTAACCTCGGGATCTTGGATTGTAACCTCTTGATCTTGTGCTGACGGATTTCTCAACCATTGCAAGATGTCGTCCACGCTTTGCGGACGCCTTGTCCTATCGGTGTTCATCAACCACACAATAAGCTGCTTTGTTTTATCAGAAACATTCGGCATTGGCAATGCGATATGTTTGTCACGAGTATGATCTTCATAAAGACTTGTGTATGTCGGTACCACCCTATTCGTAAGCAAACGATAAAGTGTTGCACCAAGAGCATAGAAGTCTGACCATGGCCCTAACTTATCGAAACTGCCATCCACTTGTTCTGGAGGGGCATATCTTTCAGTTCGTGCTACGCCCGTAAACATAGTAGCTCCCTCGCCTCCTATATAATCTTTGCTTGCACCGAGATCTATCAACTTTACATATCCGTTCGGTGTCTTCATGATGTTGGCTGGCTTGAGGTCGAGGTGTAGCAAATCTTTTGAATGGATTGCTTTCAAGCCGTCGAGTACCTGCTTCAGATAGTTGTATATAGCGGTTTCGGTATAGGGCGCATTTCTTTTTCTCAAATACTCCTCCAAATTGGTGCCCTCTACGAAGTCCATCACATAGTATGCCATACCATTCTCTTCAAAGCAATCGTACACTTTCACCACATGCACATTGCTTATAAGTCTTAGTCGCTCATACTCTTTTCTGAACTTCACGATTTGCTCACCAAATTGTTGCGTATAATTTCTGTCTGTGCTTACCGACACGCCGTCCGCGTCACGAAAGTTTGCCGCAGTCATGAAGAACTCTTTGATGGCGACCTTCGTGTTCTGCGGTCTACACACGGCAAGATAGGTTTTTCCGAAGCCACCCGATGAGAGGTGGCCTCGGATTATATACCTGCCATTGAGCACAGTCCCGATGGGGAGCATTGATTTATCGTTTGTCATGCTACTTACAACCGGTTATACGTAATCGTTTCCTTCTTGCCATCATCATCAACAGATTCTGTTACATACTTATTGTCTTGCAACATGATGATGCGCTCGGTTGAAGCTTCAAGCAAGTCTGCTTTGACTTCCCTTGCATATTCTTTTGAAGCCTCCTCCAATTCGCTTCCTGTCAGTTCACCTATGAAAGAGTCATCTGTTGGATCAAAATATTTCACGCTTGTTACCTTCACACTAACCGAAACTGGAGATGATACGATTTCTTTATCGTCGTTCACCTTCCAATCGCCATAACCTTTGATGCTTATACCAATTTTTATTCGGACTTTTACACCGTCATATTCTGTTTCTGTGGTTGCAACAGCAGTTTGAGACGATGTAAACGTACCATCTTCTTTTTGATTATCCACTCCCATAAGACTAATCTCATTTCCGTCAAATGTCATTGTTTTAGCATAGCGCCAAGAACCGACGAGTTTGTCTTTAGTAGATTCACATGAAGTCAAACCTATTAGGGCTGCTGCCACTACGAAGAATATGTATATTACGTGTTTCATTTTACTTTGTTTTTAATTATAGAGTTATTCTTAAATTCGGCAATTACCGCCATGTACCTTCTTCTATGACGGAAATTTCTTTGCCATTTCTGAATTTACACTTTCTATATGTATGGTCATTGTAATACCATGTTCCGACTCCATTGCATTTACCATCTTTGTAGTTACCTTCTAAAAAGCCAGCATAATGTTTACGTTTCTCTTTGGGCCAATATTCTGTACCAGAGCCGTTCATATAGCCATTCTCATAACTACCCTTGTAAATCCAGGTTCCATCAGCCGTTGTGTAAGTACCCTGCCCATGAAAATAGCCATTTTTGAAATCACCTTCGTAAGTGCCATTTTCATAAGTTATTTTACCATGACCATCCATGATTTGGTCATTCGAAATAGTACCATTAAAATAGTCACCATTACGATATTTCAGTAGGCCATTACAATCTCTGCCACTGATTGTACCAGAGAATGACTCTCGAGAGTCGTTTTCCGCATAGTGTATTTCACGCTGACCATCAGGAAGATTCCAGCGAGGTCTATAATGCCTTTCGCCTTCATAGACACAATATACATTAGCAGGACTGGCGGAGTCAACATACCAATTTACTTCGCTTTGCGCTATTGATTCATCAAAACCAGATGGCATATTGACCTTATCCATCTTTTGCTCAATGATTACTCCCCCTATTGGCAATATTAGAAAAAACAGAAATAGTAATATGGCATTATCAGATTTTACTTCAGTGCCTTGGCCATACTGGTTTTCTCCTTTTTCACCTTCTGCAAAGAACAATAGAATGTTCCAAAATGGGACGAACATCCATGCGCCCGACTTGCCTAAATCGTGACAACGCTTGGCACATTGAGCATAGAGGAACCAGAAAAAGGCTACTGTACAAGCAAGGAATAACAAGATTACACCTCCATTGCCGTCGGAATGTTCTATATCAAACAATAAGAAAGATGCAAACCAAGCCACAAAGCCCACTACATACGAAAGAATGAGTTGCACGCGCCCTATTCTGCCCTTGAATGAGAATGGGCGGAAAGAGTCTCTTTTTCTCCAAGTCTCTACGTCCTCGGTTTTCTGCTCACTATAAGTGTTTCCAGGCTCTTCTGTACTCCGTGATGAACGCACTGTTGCCATAGCATTGTCTATTACACGCTGCGTCTCAGACATGCCATGCGCGAAGATATAATTCAGAGCTTCTCGCAAGGGAACATCGAACGTTTCACTATACTTCTGAGCCAAAAGACGTTTGGGTTCCATATTATCTGAGTCGCTATTATCTTTAACTGATGGACCTCCTACAATGGTCTCCTCATCTGCCGTAAAGTTTTGTTCTTCGTTCTCAGCACTTTTACTTTCAGCTACAGAAGGTACAGCGTCCAAAGACAATTGGTTCTTAAAATCACGCACTGTCTGTGTACGCTTCTTTACATTTGGACACATCGCCTCGGTTACCACCTTAATAAGATTGATTGGCACACCTTTTTCACGCAGATTGTCCTCTACCAATTCATCGTCGCTCACAAGTTCGGAAGCTGCGGGAGGCGTTTCACGGGTGAGAAGTTTGTAAAGTGTGGCACCAAGGGCATAGACATCGATGGTGGGGCGGAACTCGCCGCTCTTTGCTTGATTACCTTGCTCTATGGGCGCATAGCCAGCCGTGCCGAGACCGATGTTGGTGGAGGTTTCGGGTTGACCGTTGGCATCGTAGTGCTTGCTCAGTCCAAAGTCTATCAAGAAAATGTGACCATCGCTTGCACGGCGCATGATGTTGCCGGGCTTGAGGTCGAGGTGGAGCATGTGGTGTGTCTCATGCATGTAGATGAGCGCATCGGCCACAGCCTTGATGATGTTGGTGGCCTCATCGGCACCTATCGGGCCAGACTTTACATAATCGTTGAGGTTCTGACCTTCGATGCAGTCCATCACATAGTAAAACGTTCCATTCTCATCGAACAGGTCGGTTACACGCACAATATTGGGGTGCTCAAGGTGAGAGAGGTTGCGCGCCTCTTTTTGAAACTTACGACAATAGTTGTACGACAGGCTGCCATCGGTCATGCCCGTAATGCTGCCATCTTCGCCACGCGAGTTAACCTCCTTCATAAAGAACTCTTTAATGGCGACTTTCTTGCCCAAATGTACATGCTCGGCAAGGTAGGTAATGCCAAATGCGCCTTGTCCAAGGACACGCTCTATTCTGTATGCCCCCTCACGCAGAAGGGTGCCGGTTGATAATTTCTGTTGCATGGGTTATTTAATGGGATATTTAAGGTTCTGTTTTATCAATCATTCGCATATTTACTTTTTTGAGGTCTTCTGTTTTTTTCTCTAAATTCTTCTGCCACTCCTCAGCGGCCTTTTCAGTTCTTGATTTAGGAAGAAATGGTATTTTGACATCAAAGCACGCATGAAGAATTCCAAGAGTTAATCCGATTAAGATTACGGCCAATTCAATCCATTTGTTTTTATTATTCTTTTTCTCTGGCATACTTATTCTTTACGTTAAACTTAGGAGTTTGCTTCTCTTCTTTTGGAGAGCCTTTTCTACTCTTGAAAATCTCGCTAACAATGTGTTCGTCCTCCTTTGCGTCCGGCTTGTCGTCTGCAACCGTTTGCGGCTTTTCTTGCTTCGTTGGCTTTGCAGGCTTGCTGCCCACCCCTTGTGGTTGTCGTTCAGCAGAGGTCGGTAAAGATGTTTCACGTTGAGGTGAAACAGGCTGTAAAGAGGTGTCCTCTATGAGTTCATCGCTATTTTTCTTCTCAGCAGACCGGCCCTTGGCAGAATCCATTTTAGTGCTATCGGGCTTTGCGCTCTCATTCTCTTTATTACCCAAAATGAAGTACGAAGCGCCAGCAGCTATAATGACTAAAAGCAACACGACCAACAGCCACGGCAACAGATTACGGCGCTTAGGCTGCGGAGTGGTGGCAGGGAAGTCGGGAGTAATAAACGTGCCCTTTGGCTCCTGCTGGCGAGGCGGAACTGGTGCTTGAAGGGGATTAGCTCCTATTACCTTTTCAATATGTATAAGGTGTGCCGTGTGGTTGTCCTTGTTTTCCTCAGTCACACTGCGTAGCATCTCAAGTTTCTCCTCATCGGTGGAGTTTGGTTTGGTTATGATGTTGAGAATATTCTCGTCGGTAGACTGCTCAAGCATGCCGTCAGAACACATATAAAAATAGTCGTCCGGCTTAATGTCGGTGAGGTGGGCTATGTCGGCTCTTGCACGCTGCTCCTGACAGGGCTGCATGGCACGCGTGATAACATTCTTCTGCGGGTGGTGGAGCGCCTCCTCCTCTGTAATCTCGCCTATTTTGACAAGGTCGTTGACGAGCGAATGGTCGCGCGTGTGAAAGACGATGCGCGCTGGCGAATGCTTGGTGGCGGGACGCAATTGGTAAACGCGACTGTCGCCAATGTGAGCCACTGTTGCGCCATTGGCGTGCAAACAAAGGAAGGTCATTGTAGTGCCCATTTTGCGTTCGGCCCCATCGTCCTTGGCATCGAGCGCGTCGTAGGCTGCGGCAAGGGCTTGACGAAAGAGGTCGTCGCTGAGGGGTTCGCCGGCATGCCACTGGCTGAGTATCGTACGACTAATTTGCTCGCACACCGTGGCCGAAGCCACCTCGCCTTTTTCATGTCCGCCCATTCCGTCGCACAGTACGAAAAGGCGGCAATCTGTTGTAGACTGTCCTAAGGCCGGAAAGAGTGAGTCCTCTTGATTGGCTCGCTGCCCAAGCTCCTGCAGGTTGTATGCTTTAATTTGATATTTCATTGAATGTGTGTTATACTGTAAAAGTTAACTCCGTGCTTCCCATTTTAATACGGTCGCCGTTATTAAGAATAAGCTGGTCAAACTGGCTGATGAGCGCACCGTTCAGATAAGACGGATTCTTGTTAGCGCCATTTTTCAACAAATGCACAATCTGCCCACGTTGATTATACACTTCAATAATGGCATGGCTACGGCTCATGGTGCGGTCAGTAGTCTGTATCTGCACGGTGGCCGACGATGTGGTGGCCTTCCGCCCGATGGTGTTGGAGCCTTGCTTCAGCTGATAACATCGGCCCATGGCATCAACCAGTTTGCCTGTTTTTCTATTGGGAGCTGACCCCACGGTGGTCACGTCTGTACCGCCCGACACTGCTTGTCCTGAACGCAGCTGCGTTTCCTCGTTACCGGCTTGTGACGTACCTGCGCCGCCATACTGCGTTTCCTCGCATTCTGAGGTCTGGGGGGGCACATAGCGCTGACATTGGCCAACAACGTGCTTCTCCTTACAGACTGGGCATGTGAAAGTGGCTGCATTGATATTTGGCACATTGTTCAAGCGGAGTATCTTGCCACAAGTGGGACATTTTATTCTTATCGTATTATCCATTGCTGCTGTTTTAAGTAAGATTACCACCTCATCACAGGCATATTATCGGGGAAACGTCCCCACATCACGGGGTGCTGCTGGTTTCCCGACATGCGCTTCACCCTTGCGCTGACATAGTCGAAGAGTTCCTTGGCTGTAATGATGCGGTTGTGGTTGGTGTCGGCACCGCCCCGCAATCCGTGCTGCAAGGCATAGGTAAAGAAGCCGTTGGTAAGTTTTCTTGACTCAATCGAAACTTCATTGCCGCGGCACGACAGAAAAAGCATGACGTTGCTATTCTTTCTCACGCCTCCGCCTTGATGTCTTGTGTTGCGGTTCTGGCGCATAGCTCCCGCAAAACAAGCATCGGCAAAGATCATCTTGTTACGGCTCTTGCATGCCGCCATGGCCGAATAGATGCTTCCATAGCTGAGTATGCCGTCGTAGCACACAAAACCACCTGGTACACCGTGGCCACTGAAAAACAATACCACAATATCGTTGGCTGTAGCCTTTGCCACCATATTACGCAAGGCAGCTTTTACGGTTGCGAGTTTTGCCTGACTGTTAATCAAGAGCTTTGTTTGGGCGTACTTGTTCTGCTGATACACCCACTGCATGGTGGCGGCATCGTTGTGGGGCAGGCGAAGGTCATTCTGGCTGCCAGGGTAGTCGGATATGCCCACCGAGAGGAGGTAAGTCTTTGCCTCTCCCTGCAAGGGCACTGCCAGCAGCACCACCCAAAGCAGCAAGCTCTTTACCACCTTAGGCATCTTGAATGTCGGCATTGTTGCAGTAGTCTGGCTGATCGTCGCCTGCATTATAGGCCAGATGTTCTTGCTCTTGCTGCATCATGTCCTGCTGCTGCGCAACGTGCGCATCTTGAAAATCCTGCATCTGAATATTTTCGTTGGACACATCGAACACCTCGCCCTCTTCAATCTGCTGGTTTTGATTGTAATCTACAATAACGGCATCAGCCGTACCATCGTAATCCGCATCTATCACAGCACCTATATAATGGCCATCAGTAATTGTGGCCGTCTGCATCATGCTTCCGTCTTCGTTTTGCACATCATACACGCCTAACACTTGTAACTGATCATCGTGCACGCCCATACCATCGTCGCTGGCAGTTTGCAGATTAGGATCATCATCTTGCACTACAAAGTTTTCACCGCCATGACCAGTATAGTCGCTCTCGCCATTTGATGCCACATCTTCAACGGTTGCATTCACATCGCGCGGTGCCTCGGATACGTACTGAGGCTGCTCGGTCTCTATTTCGTCTTGGGTGTCTGCAACAGCCTCTACCTCTTGCGACTCTGCAGCGTTGTCAGTCTGTGTTTCCGCCGTCTGGGCATTGTTCTCCTCTTGGTCGTTGTTGCTATCATCAACCACTGCTTCTACACCCAACGTGGCTCCGCTGCCAACGGCAGCACCTGCAACGGCTGCGCCAGCCATGGCTGCACTCCTTTTTCCGCGGGTTTTCTTGGGTTTTGCGTTCGGTTCGGCAGCCGGTGCTGCTTGGTTTGCTTTAGGGTTATTGCCACTCTGAGGCTGCATGATAATTGTTTCTTCGTTGTTCATCGTTTTTTGGTATTTATTGACTCAAGTTTCGGATTTAGCAAGTGCGGGCTGAAAGCCCAATGTAGCCCATAGCCCAGGGCAAGCGAAGCGGCACCCTGGGTGTCGCGTGTTGGAGCAGCCGCGCCCTGTAAGGGCAAAAGCTTTAAGATATGGCGCAGGTGTTGAACAAAATATACATACGATGTTCCACTTTAAGACCGCTAAATCAGCTATCAAGTAAGAATAACAACATAAAGGGTTAAAGCTTTTGCCCTTACAGGGCGCGGAGACTCTACTATGCGGAAGCCCCAGGGTGTCGCTTCGCTTGCCCTGGGCTGGGTGCTACATTGGGCTTTCAGCCCGCGCTTGCTAAATCCGAAACCTGAATTACTGAGTTAATGATGACACAAAGTTATGCCGCCAGCCATGAGTTGTAAAGGCATTTTTGAAAGATTGTAGCAACTATCCCGTTTATTGTACAAAATGTCAGTGGGTGTACTTACACCCGCAGGAGATGCACTGCTTGTAGTACTCTATGTCGCGATAGGGTCTGTTTCCGAAAGGCTTGCCACATTGGGGATTAGGACACTTGTATTTCTTGGCATATTCTTCGTTAAGGTCGTGAATTTGTTGCGCCACGCTGTCCTCGTTTTTACCCCGGCAAAAGAAATATACCGCCAGGAGCAACGCACCAAGCACAATAATAACACGCACTGCCACATTGATGCCAGGAACCAGACCTACGCACACACCGAGCAACGACAGTATACCCTGCAAACGCTGCTGGTTGGCTTTCTGAGAAACTTTATTTTGTATGTCGAGCACTTGCTGCTCATATTCACTCCATACAGCTTTCAACGGGCGTAACGAGAAAGTAGGTACTTCTTTTGCAGGCTGGCCGCCCATTGGCGCCGACACACCATTAACCAGCTGGAGTATTTGCCGCAAGGGCAACAGAAAGCGGTCTTTGCCGAGCTGCACACGGCTTGAAACCGTCAGCGCCTTGCTGAATACCTGATTGCCGTCTACGTATGTCTCATTTTGCAGATTAAGGTTCTCGATGTTGATGTGGCCACCATTTATCGTGATGCGGCAATGCTTGCGGCTTACCGAGAGTGGCACCATGCCCGCAGGGCCTATGTTAAACTCTCTTCCGTCGACCATGCAATGAAGGCGGCGTGCCCCCTCTTCTCTTCCTATTATTATTTCCATAAATGCGAAATTCGGTATTTATAACCACCCTAAATGTACTACTCTACTTGACAGGCTCCTTCTCTGCCATCGAATTCGTTACACGCATAAGGAGCAAGGCTTTCAACTGCTTGAGCGCCTCCTTGGATATGCCCAACTTGAAAGCGAAGTTTACACCATCAGTCAGCACGAGGCTTTTTTGCAAGGGTTGAACCTTGTATACAAAACTAAGGTTTACGATAAAGCGCTTGCCTATGCGCACAAAGAAAGAGGCTTGCTCGCGCAAACTTTCGCTCACAAGTTGCTGCATGCGCGACAGGTTCATACAGATGGAGTGCTTCTGCTTGTTGACGAGCACAATATCGGTGTAATTGCCATCGCCCACCATGTAGACCACTTTGGAACAATCAAGCCGCACCAATTCGTCGCGAGTGATAATGTAAATATATCTGCTATCCATATAGATGTATATAAGTTAACAACGATGTTCTGAACTCACACAAGGGTTGTAATTGTATATTAAGGTTAAGAGCCAAAAAAGCGTGGCACCATCGCCCGTTGCTGAAATAGAGGTTGTGGAAGAGACCTATTCAGTATGCAACAGACAATAGTCCACGCTTGTACAAAGGTATTTGTAGCACGCACTGCCTCACGCCATTTGCTAAAGAATGGTGTGAGGTGCGCACGTAATGATACCATAATATGCGTGAACGATATTGTACGTTTTGCCTTACTGAATATCGAAACTTCCACATTTCTATTTCAAGACAACGTTCAATACGCTCATTCTTTGAGGGTCTTCACAGCAGTTGGGCATTTCCAACAGCTCCGATCCTAAGCGCAAAGTTAAGTATTTATTATTTAAGGGTGGTTCTAAGAATTCTGTTTTTTGAGTTCTGCTATTCTGAAATGTGATTTGCACACTCTCGGAATTGTCTTTCTGAAAGTTTGTTCGGTCACATAGCCCGCTATGCTCCCTCTCAAACTTTCAAAAAAAGCACTTCTGATAGCGCCAAATCCCTATTTCAGAATTATTAGAACCACCCTTATGACAATGCCATTTTCTACCATAAAATTTAGGGGTTAGGGTGATGCATACACTAAGCATATAAAAAGGCATCAAACAGTACCTCAACTGAAAAATAAGAACTTCCACATTGCTATTTCACGGTAGCTGCTCAATGCCTCTATTTTGCTTACTTTACTTGTCATTATGTATTTTGACGCTGCAAAAATACAACTCTTCGCACTCTGTCACAAGCATATTGACGTTGATTGTACAAAATGTGCGTTTATTGTATGAGTTGCTGCGCTGGAAGTGTTTTTTGTAATAGATGTAACCCAAAGCAGGCGATGCGACACCGCGGATACCACGTGCTGGGGCAATCGCGCGTTGTGAGGCAGGGTGTTCAAAATAGACATTAAACGAGGTAGTTTGGGGGAATTCTAAGTTGCCTAAAACGCACTGCAAAAACGCAAGCACTAAATGCTACTTCTAAACGCAAGCAATAAACGCTAACACTAAACGCTAATACCAAACGCAAGCAATAAATGCTAACACTAAACGCAAGCACTAATGGGGGCGACGCGTCTCGCGTCGGGAAAATGCAATGTCTATACACGAAATAACCTTTGCCTTAGTTCCCGACGCGAGACGCGTCGCCCCCATTAGTGCTTGCGTTGAGAGGTTGCGTTGAGTGTTAGCGTTTGATGCTTGCGTTTGGTGGTTAAGTCCGTTCGCATGGTTACATTTCATCAAACAGCGCTAATTTATAAAAGAGCCCAGACGAGAAATGTTGCATTTGGGGCTTTCTCTATACTACAATAACTTTACCAACCGAGTATCTTGCATCTTACACAAACACATTGCAACTCATTGGATATCAACGCTTTACTTAGTGTAGGATACTACTAATGTTACCTACACACAACTTACACAACCTGCACACCGCACATACTGCCACACGGCACAAGCACGGGAGGAGGATATTACGGCATAGGGGAGCAGAAAAGTCTGTTGCTCCGATAGATTGTTCTACGTCCCTGTGGCGTATAACCCACCACATACGTGCATGCCGACTGCGAGGCAGCGGGGTGTGATGTGTAAGATGTGTGCAGGGGTGTGTATGATGTTTTAAACTTATCTTACACTCTTGAAACATTTGTGTATCAACTTGTTACGTGCAAAAAGTGTAAGATGGCAGTAAAAGTACACACACTCATTTATAAGGGGGGCTGACGGGGAGGGGGCAAATATTACACACATGTCTGTAAGCCTGTAACTCAAGTTTCGGATTTAGCAAGGGCGGGCTGAAAGCCCAATGGAGCACATAGCCCAGGGCAAGCGAAGCGACACCCTGGGTATCGCGTGTTGGAGCAGTCGCGCCCTGTAAGGGCAAAAGCTTTAAGCTATGGCGTAG
>OODF01001112.1_pt1 | contig 12856 bp, 11 predicted proteins | sample 1671431 | NCBI WGS metagenome assembly OODF01 (sample SAMN06348156, study PRJEB24527) | human gut metagenome | biome: human gut; feature: ankylosing spondylitis patient; material: feces | host: Homo sapiens | place: China | collected 2015-10 | reverse complement strand
AGAATACCACAGCTTCCCGGCTGTGTCAAGCCTTTTATGCAAAAAGAACTGCCGCGACTGAAAGTACGCCGTAGATCACCGGCTGGTGCAGCAGATACAGCAAAAGCGAGTGCCGGCCCATCCAGCCCAGCGCCGGGCACACCGAGCGGCGCAGCGGCTCCATGCGTCTGCGGCCCACCGCCTTGTGCAGGTAGTACCCCGCCCAGAACAAAACAGCCACGGCAGCAGGCCAAAGTAATCGGCGGAGTAGAACCAGTCCGGGTAAAAGCCAAAAAATGCAGTAAAGTAGTTGGCATACAGGCTCTGCGGCAGCATCAGCTTCCAGCCGCCAAGGCCCACCCAGCCCAAGCCGACCGGGTAGCACACCGCAAACAGCACCGCCGACACCGCAAGGCCCACAGCGGGCATCACTCTTTTCAGCAGCGGTTCCAGCACACCGGTCAGCAGCATGGCTGTACCCAGAAAGGTCAGCACGCCAAAAATGACCCTGCCTCCCGGCATGAACACCAGCGTCACCGCCGTTACCAGCGCTCCGGCGGCAAACACGGTAACACCGCGCCGCAGCATATGCCGCCCAAAGGGCGCACAGAAGCCGGACAGCAGAATGAACACCCAGCAGATGGTCTGCTGCCACAGACGCCCCGGCATTCCCGCGTACCAGTCCATCCAGATGCCGAACAGGAACATCATGTCCCAGCAGGCATGGTACAGCATCATGCTGACCAGATCCAGTCCGCGCAGCTCGTCCAGCAGGGCGTAGCGGCCCGCCGGGGTCTTTTGCCGGGTGGTGTGTCCGTTTTTCATTCCCCCGTCTCCCCTTTCGCAGTTCATTGAACACGAGATAAATTATAACCCGCCGCCGCTGTGCCTGTCAACGGAACAGTTCCGTAGGTTGAACAAAAAACCGCTGCACAGCGGCAAAGCCATGCAGCGGTCAGAATGGATAACCGGGGAAACCTTATCAGACTTCGGTGTTGAAGTAGCGCTTCAGCAGGCCCTCAAAGCCGCGGCCGTGACGAGCCTCGTCCTTTGCCATCTCGTGAACGGTGTCGTGGATGGCATCCAGATTCAGGGCCTTTGCCTTCTTGGCCAGATCCATCTTGCCTGCACATGCGCCGCACTCGGCCTCGGCACGCATCATCAGGTTCTTCTTGGTGCTGTCGGTGACAACTTCGCCCAGCAGCTCTGCAAAGCGGGATGCGTGGTCTGCTTCCTCGTAGGCATAGCGCTTGTAAGCCTCAGCGATCTCGGGGTAGCCCTCGCGCTCAGCCACACGAGCCATTGCCAGATACATGCCGACCTCGCTGCACTCACCCTCAAAGTTTGCGCGCAGGCCATCCACGATCTCCTGCGGAACGCCCTCGGCCTTGCCGATGCCCACAACATGCTCGGTGACGTAGGTGTTGCCGGTCTTCTCCACAAAAGCGGAAGCAGGAGCCTTGCAGACGGGGCACTGTGCCGGGATCTCGCCTTCAGCAATATAACCACAAACGGTGCAAACGTACTTCTTCATAAGAATAGACCTCCATCATTCTTTTTATATCAGTTAGAAAACAGGCTGGGCGGTGTTGGTACTCACCGGCCCTTGTCATGGCTCTATTATAGCGAATAATTCCTAGTTAGTCAAGGATAATTTTAAGAATAATTCCTATTTATTTTGTCTTACAGATAAATTCCGGCAGGGTCACTAAAAACCATCCTCAAAAACTGTGTGCTTTGCCCTGTGCCCCTTAAAAACAGCAAAGCCGCCCTGCACACACAGGACGGCTTCTGCCTTGTTCTTCCTTCTTCTATGGGAGATCAGACCTGCAGGTTGCTGCTGGTAGCGGCTTCGGAACCGTCGGCAGCATCAAACTCGTAGTCGTTGCCGGGCAGGATAGCGTTCAGCAGGATGCCTGCGATCGCGGCCACAGCCAGACCGGACAGGTTGATGGTGACACCTGCAACGGCAAAGCTGACACCGCCCACAGAGTTGAAGCCCAGTGCGCACACCAGAATGACAGCAGCCACGATCAGGTTGCGGCTGTTGGTAAAGTCCACGCGGTTCTCCACCACGTTGCGCACACCGATGGCGGAGATCATGCCATACAGCACAAAGCTGATGCCGCCGATGATGCCGGTGGGGATGGTGTTGATGACAGCCTCAAACTTGGGGCTGAAGCTCAGGATGATGGCCAGGACAGCCGCAATGCGGATGACCAGCGGATCGTAGATCTTGCTCAGGGCCAGCACACCGGTGTTCTCGCCGTAGGTGGTATTGGCCGGGCCGCCCAGCAGGCCGGCCATGGTGGTTGCCAGACCGTCACCCAGCAGGGTGCGGTTCAGGCCGGGGTCGTTGATATAGTTGTGGCCCACGGTTGCGCTGATGGCGGCGATATCGCCCACATGCTCCATCATGGTTGCCAGTGCAATGGGGATGATGGTGAACAGTGCGCTGATGAACTCCGGGCTGCCGTCGATGGCAAACAGGCCCATGGCCTCCTTGTGCAGAGGGATGCCCACCCATGCAGCCTCAGAAATGCGCTGGAAGTCCACTGCACCGGTCACCAGTGCCACTGCATAGGACACCAGCACGCCGATGAGGATGGGCAGGATCTTGACCATGCCCTTGCCCCAGATGTTGCACACGACCACGGTGCCCAGTGCCACAAAGGCCAGCAGCCAGTTTGCCTGACAGTTGGAGATGGCGGAGGGAGCCAGGATCAGGCCGATGGAGATGATGATGGGGCCAGTGACCACCGGCGGGAAGAACCGCATGATGCGGCGGATGCCGAAGGTGGAGATCAGCAGGCTGGCCACCAGATACACCAGACCGGAAAATGCAACGGCGGCGCAGGCGTAGGGCAGCATCTTGGTGTTGGCAACGGTCAGGTTGCCGTCTGCATCTGCCAGCATGGGGGCCACGATGGAGAAGCCGCCCAGATACGCAAAGGAGGAGCCGAGGAATGCAGGCACCTTCTTTTTGGTAATGAGGTGGAACAGCAGGGTGCCCAGACCTGCACACAGCAGGGTGGTGGAAACGCTCAGGCCGGTGAGCAGCGGCACCAGCACCGTTGCGCCGAACATGGCAAACATGTGCTGCACGCCCAGAATGAACATGCGGCCTGCGCCCAGCTGGCGCGCGTCGTAAATGCCTTTGGAGTAATCGATCTTTTCACTCATGAAGTTTTTCTGCCTCCTACAGAACTCGCAGCCCAAAAAAAGAGGCACCGCCGTCAGCAAAACGGCAATGCCCCTGAAATTTGGGAACAATGATCCCGCCCGGAAATGAGAAGTGCAATACAGCGCAGTCGATGATTCTTGTGCAGCATGGTGCGCTCCCCCTTTCATTCAGGCTCTTTCCAAACCGCCGCCAAAAGCCCCGCAAAAGGCCGCAGCAAGCAGTCCTTCAAGAGATTATAGCAGACTTTTTGCCGCCGTGCAACTATTTTGCTTAATTCTCCTGTATTTCCAGCCCGGAAGTTTGCGCCGCTTCTCTTGCAATCCGGCCCAAAGCGCACTATAATATAGCCTACCATTGTAATCTGTATTATAAGAGAATTATCAGGAGAGTTTATGATCTATCTGGATTATTCCGCCAATACCCCGGTAGACGAAGCGGTTTTACAGCGCTTTTGCGAGGTGGAGCGCAATTGCCCGGGCAATGCCAATTCCCGCCACGCAGCAGGCACTGCCGCAAAGGCTGCCATCGATGCCGCCACCCAGAGCATTGCCCGCAGTCTGAATGTGCAGCCCGCCGAGATCATCTATACATCCGGTGCCAGCGAGGCCAACAACTTTGCCATCAAGAGCATCGCCCGGCTGGAGCGCCACCATGGCAGACACATCATTTCCACCCCGCTGGAGCACTCCTCGGTGAGCGGCAGCCTGACCGCCCTGCAGGAGCAGGGATACGAGATCGACCTTGCGGACATCCGGCAGGACGGCACGGTGGACCTTGCCCACCTGAAAGAACTGCTGCGCCCGGACACCATTCTGGTGGCCGTCACTGCCGTGGACAGTGAGCTGGGCGTGGTGCAGCCGGTGGCCGAGATCGCGGAAATGTTGAAGGCCTGCCCCCACTGCCACTTCCATGTGGATGCCACACAGGCCATCGGAAAGCTTCCGGTCAGCTTTGCGGGCATCGACACCATGAGCCTGACCGCCCACAAGTTCTACGGGCTGAACGGCATCGGTGTGCTGGTCAAGCGGCGCGGCCTTGCGCTGGAGCCGCTCATCCATGGCGGCGAGAGCACCACCATCTACCGCAGCGGCACCCCCACCGTGGCGCTGGCCTGTTCGCTGGCGCTGGCGCTGGAAAAGGCAGTGAGCGAGCTGCCCGCCCGGGTGGAGCACATCCGCGCCCTGAACGCCCGCCTGCGTACCGGGCTTGCCCAATACCCCAAGGTGCGCATCAACAGCCCGGACACCGCCGTGCCGCAGATTTTAAACCTGAGCGTACAGAACGTGAAGGGCACCGTGTTCCAGCGGGAGCTGGATGCCCAGGGCGTATGCGTCTCGGTCAAATCGGCCTGCTCTTCGGACGGCCTGCCCTCCCGCGCCGTGTTTGCCGTGAGCCATGACCGGCGCAACGCACTGTCCTCGTGGCGCATCAGCCTGAGCCACCTGACCACGGAACAGGAGATCACCGATTTTATGCAGGCCTTCGATGCCTGTTACAACGCCCTGACGCAATAAAAAGGAGTATTATGAAGCAAGATCCCCCCGCCGACCAGCAGCGAGGGGATCTTTTTTACTGTTTTTGAATGCCGAACAGTCTGCGCAGAATGCCGCGCAGCGCCTTGGGGCTTCGGATCACAACTACCTGCATATGCTCCCCGCCTTTCCGTTTTCTGGCCCATCCTATGCAGGCAGGGGCCGGAACGTTCCGGCAAGGGCAGCAGTGCTCAGTCTGCGATGGTCTCCACCACCACCAGCGCACCGCTGCGGGTGGAGATGGTGATGCAGTCCGACCCGGCAGCGTACTCGTTGCTGACGCCCAGCGGGTAGCTGGCGGTCAGCTCCGCATCGGTCAGCTCATAGTAGGAGCCGCGCTCGCACACGCCCTGCGCCCTGCCCTCCATCGGGAAGGCCGAGAAGAAGAAGTACTTCTCCTTCGGGTAGCGGCGGGTCTCGCCGGGCATCACGTAGGTGATGCGGCTGCGCTCATCCAGCAGGGTGGTGCGCACACCGCGCTGTTCCAGTCCAAGGCCGGTGCACAGGTTTGCAAGGGTGTGCTCCACCCGTCTGCCGCCAAGGCCGCCCAGCAGCAGCACCTCGTCAAAGCCCTTTTCCGAGACCAGCTTTGCGGCATACTCGGTGTCGGTATCGTCCTTCACATGGGGCAGCACGATGATATCGTCGTCCTGCTGTTCCGGGCAGGGGGCGGTGTCAAAGTCACCCACGATGATGTTGGGTCTACGCCCCAGAGGTGCGCAGTTGCGGTAGCCTGCATCACAGGCAATGATAAAGTCGTCCGGCCGCAGGGCCTCTGCCAGCTCCGGAGAAACCGGGCAGGCCGAAATGATCACACAGCGTGACATGAATCTCTTCCTTATCCTTTATACTTTCGGGCGCTGCCAATCCTTCACGTCCTTGACTTCCTCGTACATGGCGCAGTAGCTGTCGTACCGGGTCTGGGAGAGCCTGCCCTCGGCCAGTGCGGCGCGCACGGCACAGCCTTTTTCGCTGCGGTGGGAGCAGCCGGTGAACTGGCACTGGCCCAGATAAGGCCCGAACTCCGGGAACGCATGCTCCAGATTTTCCTTGGGGATGAACCCGGCGCGGTTCGCTTCCAGACTGGCAAAGCCCGGCGTATCCGCAATGCGCCCGCCAAAGGCTTCAAAGATCGTCACCTCACGGGTGGTGTGGCGGCCGCGGCCCAGCTTCTGGCTGATGGCACTGGTCTCGCGCTCTGCTTCCGGCAGCAGATGGTTCAAAAGGGTGGATTTTCCCACGCCGGAGTTGCCGCAGAACGCACACAGCCTGCCGCTGATCCACTGCTTCACCTCGTCCAGCCCGCCGCCGGTCTCGTAATCGATGCGGATGAACGGCAGGGTCGATCTTTCGTAGGCCTTACGCAGGAATTCCGCCTCGGCCAAGTCGCCCTTGGTGCACACGATCACCGGCTGCACGCCCTTGTCCACCGCAATGGCGGCAAGCTTATCCAGCACCAGCGTGCTGGGCGTGGGCTGGGTGGTGCTGGCCACAAGGAACAGCACATCCAGATTTGCCACCGGAGGCCGCACGAACACATTTTTGCGCGGTGCGATCTCGGCAATGACGGCTGCACCGTTCTCGGTCTCCAGCGTCACCTCATCGCCCGCCACCGGCGTGATCTTCTGTTTGCGGAAAATGCCGCGGGGCTTGCACTCCACAATGCCCTCCGGCGTTTTCACATAGTAAAAGCCGCCGATGCCCTTTGTGATATATCCCTTCATGCACGCCTCCGTCAGCTCAGCAGCGAGGACCACCAGTCGGTCAGCGGTTTCTGCGAAGGGTCGCCGCTGCCCGCTGTGCCCTGTTCGGTGCCGGTCTCGGTGCTGGAAGAAGAGGAGCTGCTGCCAAACAGGCCGCTCCACCAGTCGCCGCCGGTGGTGCTGTCGCTGGGTGCTTCCGGTTCCGGTGCAGGCTCCGGCCCTGCGCTTACCACAATGTTCACGCGGCCGTTCAGCTTTGTGGTAGAGCCTGCCGCCGGGTTCTGACTGATGACAGTGCCCACCGGCTGGTCGCTGTACTGCTCGGTCTGGCTGCCAAGGCCCAGATGGTTCTGCACCAGCAGGGTGCGGGCATCAGCGGTGCTCATGCCGGTCAGCGAGGGCACCTTGGTGGTGGTTGCCACCTGCGGGCGGCTGATATACATCACCACAGTGCTGCCTGCAGCCACCTGACTGCCCGCCGCCGGGTCGGTGCGGATCACCGCGCCGGATGCCACAGAGGTATCCGCAGCCTGTGTTACCAGCACCGAGACACCCAGTTCCTTGAGCTGCTGCTCTGCATCGGCCTGCACATAGTTGGTCAGGTCCGGCACGGTAACGTACTGGGTGCCAAGGCTCACAGTCAGGGTCACATTCTGGCCCTCGCGCACCGTGCGGCCGGACACCGGCGACTGCTTATAGATATAGCCCGCCGCATAGTCACTGTTGTACTCCTGCTCCCAGGTAACGCTGATCTGGCCGGAGACCACCTGCTCGGTGGCAGCAGCCTCGTCCTGCGTCATGCCGATATAATCGCCCAGCGTGATATCGGCCTTGTTGTTCATCAGGTTGGAGGAATCGTTCAGGATCATCCAGCACAGCGCAAGGCACGCCAGTGCAAATGCAATGGTAATGCCGAACAGTGCCGGCAGGAAGATGGTGCGCTTTTTCTTGCGCGGTGCGGCCTTTTTGCCGCGGGGCGCAGGCTTTTCGGCCTGACGGTTTGCACGGTTCTGGTTCATGGTACGTTTCACCACCTTTTCGGGAGCATCTTCTGTAATATACTTGTACTCGAACATCACGGAGGGGTTGTGCACGTAGGTGTCCAGCGCATCCAGCATTTCGCGGGCGGATGCGTAACGGTTCTGCGGCAGCTTTGCCATGGCCTTTTCGGTGATCTCCACCAGTGCATTCGGCACCTCCGGCGCGATCTCGTGCAAAGACTTCGGCTGATCGGAGATCTGCTTGATGGCAACTTCCACCATGTCGTCTGCATCAAAGGGCAGATGACCGCTGAGCATCTCGTACATCATCACGCCCACCGAGTAGATATCGCTGGTGCAGTCGGTCTCATCGCCCTTGGCCTGCTCCGGGCTGATATAGTGCACGCTGCCCATGGCCTTGCCGCTCAGCAGCTGGTTCTCGGCACGGGAGATGCGCGCAATGCCAAAATCCATCATGCGCAGCTGGCCGTTGTCCAAAAGCATGATGTTCTGGGGCTTGATGTCCCGGTGCACCACACCGTTGGCGTGGGCATGTTCCAGCGCCTTTAAGATCTGGGAGATGAAGTGCACGGTCTCCCGGTTGGTCAGCCTGCCGCCGCGCTGGTTAAGGTACTCGCGCAATGTCATGCCGTCCACATATTCCATCACGATATACTGCAGATCATCATTCACCGATACATCGTACACTTTTACGATGTTGGGGTGGTTCAGCAGCGAGATGGCCTTGGATTCATTTTTAAAGCGGCGCACAAGGTCCGGGTCGTGCATATACTCCTGCCGCAGCACCTTTACCGCCACCACGGTACCGGCAGGCACCGGGCCGTTGTGCCCCAGCATGACCGCCTTGTAGACGTTTGCCATGCCGCCGGAACCGATCAGCTCCCGCACCTCATACAGGCCGTCCAGCTTTTTGCCGATCAGGTTGTCCATCAGCGCACCTCCTCCACACACAGCAGCAGCGCGGTGATGTTATCCGGGCCGCCGTTCTCGTTGGCCGTGCGGATCAGAAGGTCCGGCAGGTCGTAGAACCTGCCGGTGCGCAGCAGCTGTTCCAGCTGTTCTCTGGGCACGGCATTGGTCAGGCCGTCCGAGCACAGCAGCAGGATATCCCCTTTCTGCAGCGGTGCGGTGGTGAACTCCGAGTCCAGCCGGTAGTCCACGCCCAGCGCCTTGGTGATGATGTTCTTCTGAGGGTGGTGCTCGGCTTCCTCCACGGTAATGGTGCCACAGTCCACCAGCTCCTGCACATAGGAGTGGTCGTGGGTGAGCTGGGCAAGCCTGCCGTCCCGGTACAGGTACGCCCGCGAGTCGCCTGCATGACACAGGAACACCTTGCCGCCGCGCACCAGTGCGCACACAGCCGTGGTGCCCATGCCCGCCAGCGATTCCTCACGCAGGGCCTTCTGGAACACAAAGCGGTTGGCGCTGAGCAGGCTCTTTTTCAAAAAAGTCTCCTCTTCGCCGGGCAGGCACTTGGAAGCATACTGCTCCTGAAAGCAGCGCTCGATCACATCGCACGCGCTCTGGCTGGCTTCCCTGCCGCCGCGTGCACCGCCCATGCCGTCGCATACCAGCAGCCATGCGGCATCGCCGGGCAGTTCTCCTGCGCGATAATCGTCCTGATTATCCTGCCGGACCCTGCCGACATCCGTTTTTCCTGCAAGTTTCATAGGCTTCTCCCTTTAATCTTTACGCTTTCCCGTTCATTTCGTCACGGCGCAGCTGGCCGCATGCGGCGCTGATCTCGCTGCCAAGGCGGCGGCGCACCGTAGCGTTCACGCCAAGGCTCTCCAGCTTCTGCTGGAAGCGGTGCACGTTGGCTGCATCGGTGGCCGAGTACGGGCTGCCGTCCACCGGGTTGATGGGGATCAGGTTCACATGGGCACCCATGCCCCGGATCAGGTTTGCCAGCTGTCTGGCGCAGGCATCGGAATCATTGACACCGCGCACCATGGAATATTCAAAGCTCACGCGGCGGCCGGTGGTGTCCTGATAGCGGCGCACGGCCTGCATCAGCACTTCCACGGGATAGGCATCGTTCACCGGCATCATGCCGCTGCGAATTTCATTGTTGGGTGCGTGCAGCGACACCGAGAGGGTGAGCTGCAGCTTTTTCTCGGCCAGCTGGTCGATCTTGGGCACCAGACCGCAGGTAGAAAGGCTGATGTTGCGCATCCCGATGTTCACGCCCTCGGGCGAGGTGATGTTCTCCAGAAACTTCATCACTTCGTCAAAGTTATCCAGCGGTTCGCCAATGCCCATGAGCACGATGTGGGAAATGCGCTCCCCGATATCCTTCTGGGCGGTGTAGATCTCAGAGCAGATCTCGCCTGCTTCCAGATCGCGCACGCGGCCCGCCTGGGTGGACGCGCAGAAGCGGCAGCCCATGCGGCAGCCCACCTGCGTGGACACACACACCGTGTTGCCGTAGTGGTAGCGCATCACGACGGTCTCGATGCAGTTGCCGTCCGCCATGCGCAGCAGATATTTTACCGTGCCGTCCTTTGCTTCCTGCCTGCGCTCGATCTTGGGCGCGGCAATGTAGAAGCTTTCTTCCAGCTTTGCCAGCAGGGTCTTGGGCTGGTCGGTCATGGCAGAAAACTCGGTGACCAGCTTCTGGTGCACCCAGTGGAAGATCTGCTTTGCCCGGAAGCCCGGCTGGCCCATCGCTTTCAGTTCAGCGGTCAGCTCTGCCAGCGTAAAGGAAGAGATACAGCGTTTTTGTTCCATTGTGTTCTCCTATTGTTTTTTACGAACAAGCCACCTGTTTCATTGCAGCTTTTCCCCGTTTTTCTGCATGGCACACAGGAAAAAGCCGTCCATGCCGGTACGGGTGGGCACCGAAAGCGCACCGTGCTCCCCTGCCGTCATCCCGGCGGGCAGCGCTGCAGCAGGCTCCACCACCGTAAACTCCGGGTGGCGGGCCAGAAATGCCGCGATCTGCTGCTGGTTTTCTGCCGGGTCGATGGTGCAGGTGGAGTACACCAGCCTGCCGCCCGCTTTCAGCAGCTGTGCCGCCGTATCGAGGATGGCCGACTGCGTGGCCAATAATTCAGCTTCGCGGGCCGGTTCCAGCTTTTTGTAGCGCAGATCCGGCTTTTTTGCCAGAATGCCAAGGCCGCTGCAGGGCACATCCGCTAAAATGCGGTCGGCCTGCGGCAGGGCCGGGTTCACCTTTGTGGCATCGTTGCACAGGGCTTCCACATTGGTCAGTCCCATGCGCTGCACTGCCGTGCGGATCAGGCCCACGCGGTTCTCGGCGGCATCGCAGCTGTAAAGCCTGCCGGTGCTGTGCATCTGCTCGGCCAGCAGGATGGTCTTGCCGCCGGGCGCGGCGCACAGGTCGATGACTGTTTCTCCGGGCTGTGCGTCCACGCAGAGCGCCGCCAGCTGGCTGGCCTGCCCTTCCACATGGAAGTACCCCTGCCGGAACAGCTCATTTTCCGCCGGGCTGCCCTCGAAGCGGGCCAGCACACTGCCGGGCACAATGCCCCGCTTTGCTTCCTTTGCGCCGGAAGCCAGCAGCTTTGCACAAAGCTCATCGGCACTGCCTTTCAGCGGGTTCGCCCGCAGGCTGGTCATGCCGCCGTCGGCCTTGTAGGTAAGGATATCCAGTGCCTCGTCCGGGTAGTTTTTGTGCAGAAATTTCGCCACATCCCGCCCGGCAGAGCCAAGCACCATGAGCCGCTCCACTTCGTTTTTGAAGCTTGCGGTGCTCAGGTCGTAGCTGCACGCCTTGCGCAGCACGGCGTTGACCAGACCGGATGCGCTGGATTTTTTGAAGGCACGGGTCAGCTTGACGGCTTCGTTCACCGCAGCGGACACCGGCACCTGCATATAGCGGGCCTGCGCCAGCGCCGCGCGCAATATTTCGCGCACCGGTGCATCCAGCTTGGCAAGGCCCTTGGGCAGGAACTGGCACAGGATGTAGTCCAGCGTGCCCCGGTGTTCCAGCACCGTGTAAAAGATGGCGCTGGCAAAAGCTTTATCGCGGCCTTCCAGCTGCTGGCGCTTGAGTTCGGCATCCAGAACAAGGTTGGAAAAACCATCCTGCTCCTGCCGCACCAGTGCCGCCACTGCCGCCGCGCGGGGATTCGCCGCCATCAGAGGATATCCCCCGTTTTCAGGCGCTGACCGGCCGCAAAGGCGGTGCCGTCCATGGGCTTTTTGCCTTCCGGCACCACATTCAGCAGCTGGACGGCCCCCTCACCGCAAGCCACCGTGAGCGGCTTTGTGGCCAGCACGGTGCCGGGCGCTTCGCCGTGAGCTTCCACGGCACGGCACTCCACCACCTTGAGCTTTTTGCCGCCGGAGGTGACGAACCATGCACCGGGCCACGGGTTCATGCCGCGCACCCAGTTGTGGATGTGGGCAGCCGATTCGGTCAGGCGGAACTCTGCCATCTCCTTGTTCAGCATAGGCGCAAGGCAGGCGTTCTCATGATCCTGCGGCTGGGGTTTCAGCGTCCCGGCGGCGATGGCGGGCACCACCTCGCACAGCACCCGTGCACCCACGGCAGTCACGCGGTCAAACAGCTGGCCGCTGGTCTCCTCCGGGTCAATGGCGATCTTCTCGCAGCAGAGCACATCGCCGGTGTCAAGGCCCTCGTCCATCTGCATGATGGAAACGCCGGTCTCGGCATCGCCGTTCAGCACGGCCCACTGCACCGGGGCGCTGCCGCGGTACTTGGGCAGCAGGGAGACATGCAGGTTGATGCAGCCGTACTTCGGCGCTTCCAGCACAGACTTCGGCAGGATGCAGCCGTAAGCCACCACCACGATCAGTTCCGGGGCCAGTGCGCGGATGTTCTCGTCCTCGCTGCCGTCCCGCAGGGTGCGGGGCTGGAACACCGGCGTGCCGTGGGCAAGGGCCACTTCCTTGACCGGGGGTGCGGTAAGCACCTGCTTGCGGCCAACCGGCTTGTCCCGCCGGGTGTACACCGCGCAGATGTCATGCCCGGCGGCATACAGGGCTTTGAGGCACTCTGCGGCAATATCCGGCGTGCCCATGAACAAAATGCGCATTACTTGTTTCCTTTCGCTTCGCGGGCAGCTTTTTTGCCCTCTTCGGTATCCTCATAGAAATACTCGCTGGACTGCATGATGGTAATACCGTCCAGATGGTCGTTCTCGTGCTGGATGCAGCGGCCCAGCAGATTCTCAGCTTCCAGCTCGAACCACTCACCGTGGCGGTCCTGTGCGCGCACCTTGACCGCGGCGGGGCGGGTCACAGCGCCGTTGTGGCCCGGGAAGGACAGACAGCCCTCGTAGGCGGTCTCCTCTTCCTCGGATACAGCCAGAATTTCCGGGTTGACGAAGTCGATGAACTTATATTCGTAATCTTCGGGGATCTCCTCGGGCGCGTCGGTGGTGTCCCACACCACGAACAGACGGCGCAGCATGCCCACCTGCGGGCCGGCCAGACCCACGCCGTCGGCGGCGATCATGGTCTCGTGCA
>OODF01001108.1_pt1 | contig 12898 bp, 9 predicted proteins | sample 1671431 | NCBI WGS metagenome assembly OODF01 (sample SAMN06348156, study PRJEB24527) | human gut metagenome | biome: human gut; feature: ankylosing spondylitis patient; material: feces | host: Homo sapiens | place: China | collected 2015-10 | reverse complement strand
CTAACGAACACCCTTCCGAAGATCTAAAAAACGCAAGATTTAAACGAAGGTTTAAGCTAGCCGTTTTTACGGTGAATTGAATGCTTTCGAATGATTTAATAGCTTGATTATCTTAATAAACACTAGTATTAATATTAATTTCAGTATTATGAACAAAAAGTTTTCTACTCTTTTGGTAGGGTTAGCTTTAACTACGGCTTTCTCTGCAAATGCGGCGGATCCTGTTGACAAACAACTGCATCAGTTGAAAGTTGGCGACAAGTATTTGTCCGTGACAAAATCCAAAGTCAATACGTCTGCGGATAGTTTGATCCTTGTATCTGAAGATAAAGTGGGTGAGGACGTAATGAAAGATTCTTACAAGAAATCTTTATGGAAGTTGACAAAAGGAAACACTGATAACACTCAAGATCTGGTATGGACGTTGACAAACTGGGCTACCGGTAATGTGCTGAGCTTGGATCTTACTAAATCAACTACAACTTTCGCTGAAGGTAAGCAGTCTAAATGGTTGATTGCTGATAATGGCAATATTAAGGCTATCAGTGGCGGTAAGGTGTATGCCCTTTATACGGAGGACGTAGAAGACAAAGACGGTAATGTTGTAGGTGAAGCCTTGAAGATCGGTAAGGATAAGACTTTCGCTGATTTCGTTTATACGCAGCCTGCGGTAAAGGAGGCTTTATCTGTTAGCGAGATCAATGGTTTGTATGGAACTTCTTCCGTATTCGATTTCGAGAAGGATTTGAATGGTAACCCGATTGACGGTGTTGCTATTAATGCTGTCTCTATTAAGGATGAGACAAATGGATTCGTAAATATCCGTCTGAACAACGGTAAGTATTTAGTTGTAGACTCCGCTAAATGGACAAACTCTGTAAATAACAACTCTTATTGGAAGTTGACAACAGACGCTTTGCCTACAGCGTTTGCGGATGAAGATGAGAAATCTACGGATTTAGCGGATGTGGCATTGTTAGAAAATGGTCGTTCCGCAGACTTCTATGCGTTCAAGATTAAATTGAATATCGCTGAAGGCTATAAGATGACTATCTATCCGAAAGCAGTTCCTGTCTATAAGAATTCGAATGAGGAAAATGGAAAGCAAACAGCTTTCTCTTATGGTACAGAGACTACTTCCCGTGCTTTAGTTTACGGTAAATTCGCTGATAGCAAGGAGGTGTTAGCTGCGACTTCAACTGTTGCTAGCAATGATAAGTTGCAAGATGCTGTCGCTACGTTTGGTGTAGTTGAGGCTCCGGATGCTTTGGATACAGATTATACTTATTATGTACAGTTCTACAATAAGAAGAAAGTATCTACAGAGACTGGAAATTGGATTGCTGATGCGAACTACAATAAATATGTATATACGGCTTGTGATGAAAGCAAGGCTTATGCGAAGGCTTCTGTAGAGGCTCCGGCTTATATGTGGTATTTGGATGAAACAACGGGTGAGTTGAAGAATATGATAGTTCCTACTAAATCATATGAAGGATTCATCACATTGATCAACGAGGAGAATGGTGTTTACGCATTCGGTACGGATACGCTTAAATTGACAAAAGGTCCGAAGGTAAAGGATGCTCAGAAGATGGGTTATAAGGTTGTCACTAAGGCTGACGAGGTAAACGGTGCGTTGTCTTTCCGTTTGGTTTCTCTTTTGGCTGATGACTTGTATATGGTCTCTAAAGATGGCGTGATGTATGTGGCTAATAGCGAATTGACCGACGCTCAGAAACTGAAAGTTGTCGCTACTGAGACTCCGAATGAGGACGGTGAAATCGAATATGCTACGGTTGGTAACAATGTCGTTAAACCGGTTTATAACATTACGGATCGTTTAGGCAAGAAAGTGCTTGTCTTGAAAAATGAGAAGTTCGTCTTGGTAGACAAGGACAGCGAGGGCGTTGCTCCATTGGCTGTTTCTTTCTTGTCTATGGGCAAGAATAACCAATATAAGATTGTTTATAATGACAACAACGCTATCACGGCAAACGCCGCTTCCGGTATCTTAGCCGAGACAACTCTTTGCGATAATCAGAATGTAATCTTCGAGTTCGCTACGCAAGAAGCTCCTGCTTATGGCGCTCCTGCTATCGGTCACGTACAGATCTCCACGATGGAGGATGATAACAAGGTGATCGCTAACCAGAAAGATGGTTTCGCGGCATTGAAGGCTGAGGGTCAATCCATCTTGAAGAGCGATGTTTATACTCAAGATACGTTGACTATGTGGTTGGATACAGCTTGTGTGACATTCAATGAGACTATGCCGTTGTATTATATCTCTACGAAGACATTCAACGCAGAGGCTGAGACTCGCAACTTCTTGATTAACCCGGCTAATATTTCTGCCGCTATTGATAAGAATAATCAGGATCCGGATGTGACAGAGATCAAGAATATCTATGATTATACTTCTGTAGCTGGTAATGATACTTATCGTGCGGCATTTGCGGCAGCTTCTGTATGTGGTCTTGACTCTATCGCTATCGATGGTGATACGATCGGTTTGATGCAATTGAATCCGGCAGCTATTGCCTTCGAGGTAGCCGCTGAGATTAGCGATGAGGCTTATCGCATCGTTTCTAAGTTACATGCTGAAAATGAGGAGTATGATGCAGAAGTTGAGGGTTCTCTTCCTTACGTGGAATCAGAAACGACTCTTTATCTGGCTCAATTGAACAACGTATTGTTCTGGACGGAAGATCAAGCTAAGGCTGAAATCTTCGTAATCAACCGTGCTTCCACTCCGACATCTAACGAAGGTATCGAGGCTGAGTCTGCTGTTAAGGTTATCGCTGGTAACGGTACTGTAACCGTACAGGGTGCAGCTGGCCAGACTGTAACAATCGCTACCGTATTAGGTAAGGCAGTTGCTGACGAGGTAGTTGCTTCTGATAACGCTACGATCGCTGCTCCGGCTGGTGTAGTATTCGTAACCGTTAACGGTGAGACTACGAAAGTGGTTGTTAAATAAGCACTATTGATATAGAATGCGAAAAGCATTTGAAGAAGATATATAATTCTAAGATTCCCGTGCGGAGATTCGTCTTCAAGTAAACCGTGAGGTTGAACATGCGGGGATATTAATACTAAAGTAAAAAATTAAAGCTAAGCCCCGGTCGGTTTCTCGATCGGGGCTTTTTGCCTATTCTTTATAATTGAAACCCAATTAGGAGATTTGCGGGAAATGCGCTATCTTTGCTTTCAGTTTTAAAAGGAGGATTTATCATGAAAGCAACCATCTCATTAGACGGTATTTTAGCTTTTCTAAAGTCATTGTCACTGAGTGCGAGCAATAAAGAATGGCTAGCTGAAAAGCTTATAGAGGAAGCTCGTAAAGAAAAGAAGGCCGCTCAAAGTGAATCTTATGAAGACTTCATTAATAGAATGTGTGGGGCTTGGAGGGATGACCCACGTTCGACAGAGCAGATAATTGCAGATATACGTGGTTCGCGCCAGTTTGATGTGACGCGTCATATTATGCCGTTGACAGATGAAAAAGAGTAAGTATTTATTGGATACTAATATCTGTATATCCTTATTGAGAGGTAACAGGGATGTTGCTCGAAAGTTGATAGGGATAGGTGAAGATAAGTGCTTCTTATCGGTCATTACATTATATGAGTTGATGTTTGGTGCCTATAACTCTGGACGTAGTCAACAGGAAATTCTTAAGGTGAAAGAATTTGTGAACCGTTTTCCTGTTGTCTCGTTGATGGACTCTGCCGAGGAATATGCTTTTAGAAAAACTCAACTTCGTGCTTCCGGCATTATGATTGATGAATTCGACTTGTTGATAGCAGCTACGGCTTTATCTGGTAATTATATTCTAGTGACAGATAATATAAAACACTTTCAAAGAATAACAAACCTTAGGCTAGAAAACTGGATCAAGAGATAATATCTCTTCTTGCGTAATTATGATTTGTTATACATGAATAGGAAAATTAGACAATGGCCAGCGATGATATAAAACAGGCATGGAAAGTGCCGGAACCTACGTTAAGGAGGTTGCCGTGGTATCTTGCGTTCGTAAAGTTGATGAAAGGGAAAGGAGAAGCGTTTATCTCATCCACCCAGATCGCTAAGGAGATAAATGTAGATCCTAGTCAGGTCGCTAAAGATCTCTCTTTTGTGAATATCTCCGGGAAGACGAGAGTGGGATACGATATTAACGCATTGGTTGACGTACTGGAGGATTTCCTCGGTTTTACATCCCAGCATAAGGCATTTCTGTTTGGGGTAGGGAGTCTGGGCGCTTCTTTGTTGCATGACACCGGACTGAGCCAATATGGTTTGGAGATCGTGGCGGGCTTTGATGTTCGTGAGGATTTGGACGGGAGCATGATTAATGGCATTCCCGTTTTTCATATGGATGATTTTCCTGCCAAGCAGAAAGAATATGGCGCGACGATCGGGGTGATCACCGTGCCGGTGGAGAAAGCGCAGGAGGTGACAGACCGGATTATCGAGGGAGGAATCAAGGCTCTTTGGAATTTTACCCCGTTCCGTATACGGGTGCCGGAACATATCGTAGTCCAGAATACTTCTATGTATGCGCATTTAGCTGTTATGTTTAATCGATTGAACTCAATGAATCACTAAAATATGAAGATTATCGCCGTTGGAATGAACTATGCCGCTCACAATAAAGAGCTGCATCATTCGTTAGAATTATCAGAGCCTACTATTTTTATGAAGTCGGACTCCTCTTTGTTGAAAGATGGGAAACCGTTTTTTATTCCGGATTTTTCATCGGAAGTTCATTATGAGACGGAGATCGTGGTACGGATAGACCGTTTGGGGAAAAATATAGCCGAGCGTTTCGCTCATCGTTATTACAATGAGGTTACGGTCGGTATTGATTTCACGGCACGGGATTTGCAGAATAAATTGCGTGCGCAAGGGCTACCGTGGGAGATTAGTAAGGCGTTTGATAATTCGGCTGTGATCGGGACCTTTATTCCGCTGGAGCAAGCGGGGGATGTAAACCGGCTTCCGTTCCATCTGGATATCAATGGCTCGAAGGTACAGGAAGGCAATACCTCGAATATGCTGTTTTCGGTAGATAAGATTATCGCGTACGTAAGTCGCTTCTTTACGCTGAAAATAGGCGATTTGATTTATACCGGAACACCTGCTGGCGTAGGTCCCGTGAAGATCGACGATCATCTGGAGGGATATCTTGGCGAGCGGAAGCTTCTGGATTTTTATGTGAGATGAGAAGATTAATATATATATTCATTATAGGTCTATTACTTTGCTCATATACATGGGCGGATGGTAGCCGTTATGCTTCTAAATCCCTGTTATCGGAGGGGAAATGGGTGAAGATCCGGGTGGATAAGACCGGAATCTACAAATTATCCTATGCGGATTTGAAGAATATGGGTTTCTCGGACCCATCGAAAGTCTCTGTCCATGGCTATGGAGGATGGCCCTTGGATGAGGATTTCAGTAAGGAATATATCGATGATGTCCCTTCTACACCGGTTTGGCGTGGGAGTGATTACCTGTTATTCTATGGGAAAGGGCCGGTTAAATGGGAGTATGACTCGTCGAGCCAGACATTCGTGCATACGAATAATCCTTATTCTTTGTATGGTTATTATTTTGTGACCGATGCCACTCCGACGAATGATATGACTTCCGTGGCTCAAGCGAGTGGCGCTTCCACTCGGATTACGACTTATGATGATTATCTATTGCATGAGCAAGAGTTAGTCTCCGTAAACCAATCCGGCCGGGAGTTTTTTGGAGAGGACTTTAGTGGGGCACGCCCTCGTACAATTTCTACCTTTTCTTCTATCCCCGGGATTACGGATGCGGACGGTAAGGTGACCATGCGTTTTATCTCAAGAATTAACTCTGGCTCCGGTACGGCTTCTTTAAGTATCAATGACTCCGAATTGTTGGATATAACCATACCTTCTATCCAAACAGTAAGCTCGAATGTCAGATCGTATACAAAGGCGATTCCCGGGACAACCACCGCATTATGGAAGGGATCAAAAAGTGAGAAAAATAACGTAGTGGTTTCCTATAGTTCAAGTGGACATACGAATGTACGTTTGGACTATATCCGTATGCAATTTGTCCGTACGTTGCGCCCTTATGGGGCTTCTACTTTTTTCAGAAGCTTGACTTCTGTAGGAAATGCGTCTCGCTTTGTTATTAGCGAGGCGAATTCGAATACCTTGGTGTTTGATGTGACCGATGCGTTGAATGTGAAGAGAGTGGAAGCCGATCTGAATGGTTCTGAACTTTCATTTACAATACCAGCGGGTAGATTGAGGGAGTTTGTGTTGGTTCAAACCAATCAAACATTTCCTTCTCCGGAAGTCGTGGGAGAAGTCGCTTCCTCGAATCTGCATGGTTTGGAACAGAGGGATATGATTATTATATCGGCCCCGTCTTTGGTTCAGCAGGCGGAGCGTTTGGCGGTTGCGCACCGTGAGAAAGATGGCTTGACTGTTGAAGTCGTAACTCCAGAGGCGATTTATAATGAGTTCTCTAGTGGAACTCCAGATGCGACGGCATATCGTCGTTTGATGAAGATGTTTTACGATCGTAGTTCTTCTTTGGGTAATCCTCCAAAATATTTATTGCTTTTCGGAGACGGGATCTATGATAATCGGGGGATAAGCGGTGAGGTTCAAGGTGTTTCGCGGAGTAATATGCTCCTGACTTTCCAGTCTCAAGAGTCATTGAATGTCTACTCTTATGCGACAGATGATTATTTTGCGTTTTTAGAGGATAATTCCGGCAGTAATTTTAGCCGAGATAAGATGTGTCTGGGTGTCGGGCGCTTTCCAATCCGTACAGTAACGGAGGCGACTCAGATGGTGGATAAGACGATTTCTTATATGGAGAACAAGGATTCGGGTAGTTGGAAGAATAACGTGACATTCGTGGCGGATGATGGAAATAATGAGGATAGCTTCACAACGAATCATATGAAGCAGGCAGATCAGCTTGCTGAGGCCATTGAAGAGATGCAACCCGGTTTTCTAGTTAATAAAGTGTATTTCGATGCTTATAAGCGTAGCAGCCTCGGGACTTATCCGGATGTGCATAATGAGATTGAGAAACTATTAAAAAGTGGTCAGTTGTTGATTAATTATACGGGGCATGGCAGTACGACCCATTGGGCGGACGAAAGCGTATGGACACAAACCGATATCAATAATTCCAGCTATAAGCATCTGCCGGTGTGGGTGACGGCTACCTGCGATTTTACCCGTTTTGACGATGTGAAAACTTCTGCGGGTGAATCTGTTTTCTTGAATCCTACCAGTGGGGGTATCGCTTTGTTTACGACGACCCGTGTCGTGTTCTCCGGTAATAATGCGAACTTAAATAAGGCGCTCATCGATAACCTGTTCCAAGAAGACGCGAATAGCCATTATACGTTTGGAGAGGCGATGATGTATACGAAACGTCAACTCAATGACTCAAATAAATTGAACTTTATCTTAATCGGAGACCCAGCGTTAAAGTTTGCGTATCCAGAGTATAAGGCTCGGGTGACGGCTGTGAATGGAGAAGCTGTTTCTGATGAGCCTTTTGAGTTTAAGGCGTTATCCCGGATTACGGTAGAGGGTGAAATATTGAATCCGTCAGGTTCTTTTGCCGCGGATTTCACGGGCGTATTAAGCTCGACCATATTTGATAGCCAAAGTTCCATTACGACTTTAGGGAATAGCTCTGAGAAATTCACTTATCTCGATTATCCGAATACGATTTATATAGGTAGAGACTCGGTTCGAAATGGAAAGTTCAGCTTTACTTTTATGGTCCCGAAGGATATCTCTTATTCCAATAAGAAAGGTAAATTAAACCTATATGCGTCTTCCGAGACAAAAGAGGCGCAGGGTTCTTTCTTTGATTTTATCGTGGGGGGGACTTCGGATACGGCGGAGACTGATACGATCGGTCCCGAAATCCGGCAGATCTATTTGAATGATTCCAGTTTTGTTTCGGGCGATAAGGTAAACACGACTCCTTATTTTGTAGCGAAGCTGTGGGATAAGAGTGGCGTGAATATAACCGGCAGTAGCGTAGGGCATGATATGATATTGACGATTGATAGTATGCCCTCTATGAGCTATAACTTAAATAGTTATTATGCGTTGCTACCAGATAGTGAGAACGAAGGACTTGTCCAGTTCTCCATCCCCGAGCTGGAGCCGGGAATGCATACGGCCGAGTTTAAGGTGTGGGATATCTTAAATAACTCCACGACCTATACCTTTACTTTTGAGGTGGCGGAAGGGTTGAAGCCTAATCTGATCGAGATGTATGCCACCCCGAATCCGGCACGGGATCAAGTGGAATTCTTTCTGCATCACAATCGTCCGGAGTCGAACTTAAAGGTGACGGTTATGGTTTATGATATGACCGGTAAGTTCCTATGGAGTACCGAGAAGAGCGGTTCCTCCGAGTTGTTTAAGGCTTATATCGTAACTTGGAACTTGACGGATAACGGTGGCAGGCGGTTGCGCCCGGGAGTTTATCTGTATCGGGCGGCGATTAGTACGAATAACTCGAAAGAGGCGACGAAAGCGAATAAATTAATCATTCTCGCACAATAAAGTATCGGGTAATTAGTTTATAATAAGCATGGGGGTATGTTTATTACCCTCTAGGAATGATAAATGTAAATGTATTTTTAGAATAGAATATATGGTAAGAGTTTCAAGATCCAGTCTGTTACTAGCGGTTTTCAGCTTTTTGACGGCATTTACGGCTTTGTATGCCCAAGGAGGCGCAGACGATGTTAAACATAAATTCGCCCCGATTAATACGGCGATACCGTCTTTGTCTATCGCGCCCGACGCTCGCGGAGGTGCTATGGGTGATAACGGTGTGGCTACTACGCCGGATGTGAATTCCCAATATTGGAACCCGGCTAAATATGCTTTTAGCTACAGTAAGGCCGGAGTCGCTTTATCCTATACGCCTTGGTTACGTAAATTGGTGAATGATGTGGCTTTAGCGTATCTGGCCGGTTATTATAAATTAGGCGATAGCGATATGCAGGCGATCGGAGCTTCTTTGCGTTATTTCTCTTTAGGAGAAGTACAGGAAAGCCGGGATGGAGGAATGGGTAATCAGCTTATATTGAACCCTTATGAGATGGCTTTCGATGTAAGTTATAGTCGTAAATTATCGGATGTGTTCTCTATGGCGGTCGCCTTGCGCTACATTCGTTCGGACATGGGTGCTTCGTCGGACGCGGATATGGTTCCGGATAACGCTTTTGCCGCCGATATCGCCGGTTATCTGGAGAAATACGTGATCTTAGGGAATAGCGAGTGTTTGTGGAGTTTTGGTTTTAATGTCTCCAATATCGGTACGAAGGTCTCTTACGATGGTGGAAATACCAACCAGTTCTTGCCTACGATGTTAAAGGTTGGAACCGGTTTGCTGTATCCGATCGATGATTATAACCAAATCGGTATCTATGTGGATTTGAGTAAATATTTAGTTCCTACCGAACCTATTCAAGAAGGTACGACTCCCGAGGATGAGGCTGCTTATAAGGAAAAACACGATGAATATAACAATATGTCCCCGATCACGGGTATCTTCAAATCATTCGGTGACTCGCCGAATGGCTTCAAGGGCGAGCTAGAGGAGATTATGGCCTCTATCGGTCTGGAGTATAATTACAATCAGCAGTTCTTTGTTCGTGGCGGTTATTACTATGAGAATAAATATCAGGGAAACCGTCAGTACTTCTCGGTCGGCGCCGGTTTCCGCATGAGTGTTTTCCAGTTGGATGCCGCTTATCTGATCAGTACGGTACAGAGTAACCCGTTGGACCAGACATTGCGCTTCTCCTTGTCGTTTGATATGGATGGAATCAAGAACCTTTTCAGATAAATGGGTATGAAGATACGTGTAGGTTTTGGTTATGACGTCCATGCCTTGGTGCCGGACCGGGAATTATGGCTGGGCGGGATTAAGATCGAGCATACGTTGGGCCTATTGGGACATAGCGATGCGGACGTGCTGATCCATGCGATCTGTGACGCCTTACTGGGAGCGGCCAATATGCGGGATATCGGTTATCATTTCCCGGATACGGCAGGTGAATATAAGAATATCGATAGTAAGATCTTGCTCCGGGATACCATGAGGCTTTTAAGAGAGGCGGGCTATGAATTGGGTAATATCGATGCCACCGTAGCCGCCGAGCGTCCTAAATTGAATCCCCATATCCCTCAGATGAAGAAAACGCTGGCCGAGGTCATGAACGTGGACGAGGAGGATATCTCTATCAAGGCTACGACCACGGAGAAGCTGGGCTTCACCGGACGGCAGGAAGGGATCTCGGCTTACGCTACGGTCTTGATACAGCGCATGGGATCGTAAACCAGAAAGTGCTCCCTTTCCCTTCTTCCGATTCTACGCTGATTTTCCCGTGAAGATTCTCTAGGATCGTTTGGCAAATGGATAGCCCGAGTCCGGTTCCTTGGATAAAGGAATCGAATTTGGCGAAGCGTTCGAATACGTGCGGGAGGTTTTTCCGCTCAATACCTTTTCCGGTATCTTTTACGTAAAAGTATAATCCATCTTCCCTCTCCTTGTATCCCATGCGGATAGACCCTTGGAACGTGAACTTACAGGCGTTCGTGAGGAAGTTGGTGATCACTTGGGTCAAGCGATTCTTCTCGGAATAGATAACGCAATCCTGTTTAGGTGTCTCGCAATAGAGAGTGACACCGTCTTTCACCCGGCTTTGGAAGGTCTGGTATAAGCTCCGGAATAGCGTGGACACGTTGAACTCGGAATAGATGAAATCCATTTGCCCGGCCTCGATCTTCGATAGATCCAGAATATCGTTCACGAGTTGAAGGAGAAGTTCGTTGTTCGTCTCGATGATCTCGCAAAATTCTTTTGTCTCCTCGGAGGGGTTTGTTTGGGCGAGCAGGTTCGAGAACCCTACGATAGCGTTCAGCGGGGTACGTATCTCGTGGCTCATGTTCGCTAGGAAGGCTGATTTCAGCCGGTTGGCTTCCTCTACCTTCGCCTTGTCCCTTAGTTCGTACTCCATCAGCTTGCGTTGGTGGATCAGGGCGGTTCCCCCGATTAGGTAGATCGCTTTACCGGCGGGATCGGTCTTGCCGGCAATGGCGTAAATCTCTATCCATATATAGTTCTCCCCCGTATCGTCTAGGTAGCGGATTTCCTCATCTACCGGTAGGCCCTCGCCGGAGGCAAGCGCTTCCAGCTTATCACGGAGCCGGTCTAGGTCATCCGGGTACACGCCGCTATAGAACTCATCGGGCGACATTCTGAATATCCCGTTTACGCCTTTGTCACGGGCGGATCTTTGGGTGAGATAGACATTATTGCACTCGATGATCTTGGCTTTTACGTCCCACGTCCATGTCATCATGTTGCTGGCTTTCAAGACGAGTTGATATTTCTGGTTTAAGTCCTGCGCTTGGCGTGCGATTCGTAGTTCCTTGTCTTTGGTCTTTTGCTTTTGGATAAAGAGGTGTACCCGTAATATCCCTATCGTTATCAATAACACCAGAATGACGAGTAGGCTTATGATATGGACCTTGTATTTCTGGAAGAAACCGGGAGGCTCTTGGAAATAAGTGGCGTTTGGGGGATATAAGCCGGGATCGATTTGGTGAAGCAATAGATGTTGGTAATTCAGGTAAGTCTTCGGGGTTCCCGAAGTCAGGGTAGAGATTTCTTTGCTATCTTTTCCCGAGAGGATCATTTCGATCGTGTGGGCCGTCACCTGCGCGTAATCCTCCGGAGAAACATAATATCCCCCGGCGAAATTCCCGTTTTCTGTTTGTACGTCTTGCAAGGTAAAGACGGGGGGAACTGAGAAGCTGTTAATCATTTTCTGGACGTTATCGACTAGATAACGATTTTCGTTATCCTTCTGGGTCCTGTACCATGAGTAATAAAGGACGCCGGTCTTATTGTCGAAAGAGGCCAGCCTGTCCAATAAGTTCTCGGTGGAAATGGAAGTCGTAGACAGCGGCTCGAATTGGATGTCCGGGAAATCTTTCCGTAGCACGGCCTCCACATCCGCTTTCGTTTGCTGACTTATATAACGATGGTCGAAAATAAAGGCTAGTTTGGTTAATTCCGGTTGTAGCTTTTTCATTAGCTCGATCGTCTGCTTGATATAAATCGGGTGTTTTATAAAAGTGGCGTCATAGCCTTTTACTACGTCCGTGATGGGGGTTAAGGTCTCGAGTGCGTTGGCATCCAGATCTATCAGATATTCTTCTTTCGGGTACATATTATCTCTGGCGTAGCAGATGATAGAGGGAACATCTTTCCATTCCTTGTCAAACAACGGGCGGGTGATAAGCCAAGAGGGATCTCCTATGCATACGACTAAGGTGGGTGGCGCAGGTACTCTCTCTAGGATCATTTTTCTCTTCTCTTGAAACCCTTCCATCGTGCGGATACCGGGGATCTGTAAGGGAATCGCCTTTACGGTAAACCCTTCCTTCCCGAATTTACTTTCTATATCAAGATAGGTCTGTTTCGTCCAGCTTTCCTCGAAGTTGATGGAGTGCAGTACGACGATCGACTTGCCTTCTGAGGGTCGTGCGCCCACGCCCAAATGGATACAAAATAAAAGTAATATGAGAGGAATTGTATTTTTCATGGTCGATGATTCTAAGCGATATAAGCATCAATAGAAAATTTTGTAGCAAATGTAGTGAATCCGCTTTTATAAAGCAAAGGCTTTGTCTGTCATCTTCATAAAATAATGGTTTTGATACGGATACGTGTGCGACTCCTCGTTGAGACATATGATGTTTGGTGGCGTATAATATTTTTGCGCTGGACAATCGTACTGAATTTTATTTCGAAAAAATATACAATAAGTCTGTTTTTT
>OODF01001103.1_pt1 | contig 12966 bp, 14 predicted proteins | sample 1671431 | NCBI WGS metagenome assembly OODF01 (sample SAMN06348156, study PRJEB24527) | human gut metagenome | biome: human gut; feature: ankylosing spondylitis patient; material: feces | host: Homo sapiens | place: China | collected 2015-10 | reverse complement strand
AAGCCCAGCAGAAAGAACTTGAGGTTCGGATCGCCGAAGAAAAAATCGCTCGGCCTCGGTTAAGCGAAAATCAGGTTCGTTTCTGGCTGACCCGGTTCCGCAAGCTCGACCCGAACGTGAAAAGCCACCGGGAAACGCTCATCAATACATTCGTGAACGCCGTTTATCTCTATGATGAAAAAGTTTTGATCACATTCAACTACAAAGACGGCACAAAAACCATCACTTTCGATGAAATCGTCGCCAAAGATGCCCCAGAGGGCAATGGTTCGGATTTGGGTTGCTTCGCTCCATCTAAAAAAGACACCCACTCGGGTGTCTTTTTTTATATGGCGTCAGGACTGGAGCAATTCTTTTAAAAATCACAGTTTTGAAAGCGCGGTGCAAAACAAGTTGCACTGCGCTTTTTTCTGTGCTAAACTGAACCTGTGCGGAAATGCGATCGTTGGAAATAGGAAAATAGCGTTTAAAAGCTTAGAATAGGAAAAAGAAAATTTTATGGCCAATCAATATCGAGTCAAAACCGGCGTCAAGCTGTATACGCAGGTGCTGGAGCAGGTCAAAAGCATGATCGCGCAGGGCGTGTACAAAAAAGGGGATCTGCTCCCCAGCGAGAAAGAGCTCATTGAGATGATGGGGGTCAGCCGCATCACGGTGCGCAAGGCCCTGCAGATCCTCGGCGAGGCAGGTGTCATCGAGACCCGCAAGGGCAAGGGCAGCTTTGTGGCAGTGGATGCCAGTGAGCTGGCCCCCGCCAGCATGGACCTGAAAAAGTACTGTGAATCGTTCGTTCAGGCTACCCAGGCCCGGCTGCTGCTGGAACCCGCCATTGCCCGGCAGGCCGCCCAGACCGCCACCCCGGAGGAACTGGAACAGCTGCGCAAGAATGTCCACACGGCCCTGCCGGTGGATCATTTCCACGATGTGTTGGTGGAAATGGCGCATAACCCGCTGGTGACGGACTGGATCCAGCAGAGCCACCGGCTGGAAACGGACCCCACCCTCTCGGCCCTCATCCCGCCGGCCCGGCAGCGGAGCATGTCCCCGCAACTGGAGGCACAGCACCAGAAAATTTATGAGGCGATCCGGGACCACAAGAGCGAGCACGCCTATTTCTACATGAAAGAGCACCTTGAATTCGTGTTGGAGAGCTATCAGGAATATTTCGCCATGTTTTATTGAGCAGCGTATCAAAAAGGCAGTGCCGCCCGGCACTGCCTTTTTGCGTGCTTATTTCTGGAACGCCTCGTCGGCCTGGAAATGCTTTTCAAACGCCGCAAACACGGCCTCCCGGGCTTCTTTTTCAAAGGCGAGGTAGCGGTCCAGCAGCTCTTCGCCCTGAGGGGTCAGGGTGCTGCCCGCCCGTTTGGTGCCGCCCTTCTGGGTGTCCAGCAGGGGGATGCCAAGGTCGGCCTCAGCGCTCTTGAGCAGCCGCCACGCCTTGGAGTAGGAGAGCCCCATCTGGGCGCAGGCGGCCCGCAGGGAGCTGCCCTGCCGCACCAGCATCATAATGGAGACGATGCCCTTGCCGAAATGTGGACTTGTATTATAAATTTGCAGCTTCATCATAACATGCTGCGGGCCCCGGGCCGTGCTTCCCGGGCGTTCCTGCGTCATCAAAACAGAGACACTTCCTTTCGGCTTTACCTGTATTTTCATCTCTTTTCACAAAGAGATTATACCATTATTGTTTCTTTGATACAATGGTTGATTTTTGCGGGGATTTCCATTATACTCTATAAAGAATATAACAAGCGAGGGTTCGCGCGAAAGGGAGCGTGTTTTTATGAAGCTGATGCGTACGGAGGATGCCATTGGGCAGGTGCTCTGCCACGATATCACCCAGATCATCCCGGGGGTCAAGAAAGGCCCGGTCTTCCAAAAAGGCCATATCATTGCCCCGGAGGACGTGCCTGTCCTGCTGAGCGTGGGCAAGGAGCATGTCTACATCTGGGAAAAAGATGACACCCGCTTCCATGAGAACGAGGCCGCGCGGATCCTGTGCGAGATGAGCCGGAACGACTACATGGACGCCAGCGAGCCCAGCGAGGGCAAAATTGAGCTGACGGCACAGGTGGACGGCCTGTTCACGCTGGACCGCCAGCGGCTCTACGCCGTGAACAGTCTGGGCGAAATGATGATCGCCACCCGGCACGCCGGCCCCGTGAAAAAGGGCGACAAGCTGGCTGGAATGCGGGTCATCCCGCTGGTCATTGAGAAAGAGAAGATGGCCGAGGCCCGCGAGACGGCGGGCAATACCCCGCTGCTGACCCTGACCCCCTACCGCGCCCTGAAAGTGGGCCTCGTCACCACGGGCAGTGAGGTCTACTATGGCCGCATTCAGGACCAGTTCACCCCGGTCATCAAGGCAAAGCTGGCCGAGTATGGGGCCGAAGTGACCCACCACGTTCTCCTGCCGGATGATCACGCGGCTGTGACCGAGAAGATCAAAGAATTTCTGGCCGACGGCGTGGACATGGTGCTCTGCACGGGCGGCATGAGCGTGGACCCTGACGACAAGACTCCGCTGGCCATCAAAAATGCAGGCGTGAATGTGGTCACTTATGGTGCCCCGGTGCTGCCCGGTGCCATGTTCCTGCTCAGTTATACGGACGATGGCCGCCCGGTCTGCGGCCTGCCCGGCTGTGTGATGTACGCCAAGCGGACGATTTTTGATTTGGTGCTGCCCTACCTGGCAGCCGGCGTGCCGGTGACCAGGGAGCAGATCGCCGCTTATGGCGAGGGCGGCCTCTGCCTGAACTGCAAGGTCTGTACCTGGCCCAACTGCGGTTTCGGAAAAGGAGTTTAAACGGAATGGACAATCATTTTACCCATGTGGACGCTGCGGGCAATGCCCGGATGGTGGATGTGGGCGAAAAAGCCGTCACCCACCGCACGGCCGTGGCCGTGGGCCGCGTCACCATGAGCCCGGAGTGCTTTGCGGCCGTGGCCGAGGGCCGCGCCAAAAAGGGCGATGTGCTGGGCGTGGCGCAGGTGGCTGGCATCATGGCCACCAAGCGCACCAGCGACCTGATCCCCCTCTGCCACACCCTGCTGCTGACCAAGAGCGCCGTGGAATTCACCCTCCACCCGGAGGAGCACAGTATCGAGGCGGAGTGCACCGTCCGGTGCGAGGGCCAGACCGGCGTGGAGATGGAGGCCCTGACCGGCGTTTCGGTGGCCCTGCTGACGGTCTACGATATGTGCAAGGCCATTGACAAGCGGATGACGCTGGGCGAGATCCATCTGGTGGAAAAGCACGGCGGCAAGAGCGGCGATTTTTATTTTGAGGAGCAAGAGCATTGAAAGATCATTTCGGGCGGAACATCAATTACCTGCGCCTGTCCATCACCGACCGCTGTAACCTGCGCTGCAAATATTGTATGCCCCACGGGGTGGAGTTCACGCCCCACGAGCAGATCTTGACCTACGAAGAATTCCTGCGCGTTGCGCGGGCGGCGGTGCATCTGGGCATTCCCCGCTTCAAGATCACGGGCGGGGAGCCGCTGGTGCGGAAAGGCGCCGTGGATTTCATCGCAGCCCTCAAGCGGCTGCCCGGCGTGGAGGAAGTGACCCTGACCACCAACGGTGTCCGGCTGGAGGAACTGGTCCCCGCCCTGAAAGAAGCCGGCGTGGACGGCGTGAACATCAGCCTGGACGCCGCCGACCCGGAAACGTTCCAAGCCATCACGGGCTTTGACCAGCTCGGGAACGTACTGGCCGGGCTGGACGCCAGTCTGGCGGCGGGGCTCCACACCAAAATCAACTTTGTGCTGCTGGCGGGCTGCGAGGGGCGGGTGCTCCCGGTGGCAAAGCTGGCCCAGAGCCGCCCGGTGGATGTGCGGTTCATCGAGGTCATGCCCATCGGCGCGGGGGCGGAGAGCCGCGGTCTTGCCCCGGCGGAGGCCCGCAAACTGCTGCTGGCCCAGTGGCCCGACCTGCACCCGGTGGACGAGCACCGGGGCAACGGCCCGGCCCACTACGACGCCAGCGCCCGGCTGCTGGGGCGGATCGGTTGGATCGAGGCCGTGAGCCACGCGTTCTGCGCCAGCTGCAACCGGGCGCGGGTGACCAGCACCGGCCTGCTCAAGCCCTGCTTGTGCTACGGCGAGGGCACCGATCTGCGGGCCCTGCTCCGCGGCGGGGCCGGTGACGCTGCGCTGGAACAGGCCATGGCAGCCACCATCTACGAAAAGCCCCGGTCCCACTGCTTTGGCACGGGCCAGATCACGGAACAGCATGTCATGGCGGCCATTGGCGGCTGAAAATAGGAAAACATCGAGGATTTTATACTTATGGGAATCATCCAAGCAATTTGCATTTCCGAAGTCCGGGGCGTGCAGAAGCACGCCATTCCGGAAGCCGACCTGACCCCGGAGTGGGGCATTGTGGGCGACGCCCACGGCGGCAACTGGCACCGGCAGGTCAGCCTGCTGGGGCTGGAAAAAATCGAAGCGTTCCGCGCTAAGGGGGCCGATGTGGCCTATGGTGCGTTCGGAGAAAATCTGGTGGTGGACGGGTTCGATTTCCGCACCCTGCCCGTGGGCACCCTGCTGGCGGTGGGCGATGTCCTGCTCCAGATGACCCAGATCGGCAAGGAGTGCCACAACCACTGCGCCATCTACAAGGCCGTGGGCGACTGCATCATGCCCCGGGAGGGCGTGTTTGCCAAGGTGCTCCACGGCGGCCACATCAAGGTGGGCGACGAGATGAAGCTCATCCCCCGCGCCGAGCCCCTGCCCTGGCAGGCGGCGGTCATCACCCTGAGCGATAAGGGCGCCCGGGGCGAGCGGGAGGACAAGAGCGGCCCCGCCATCGTCCAGCGGCTGGAAGCCGAGGGCTATGAGGTGGTGGAGCAGATCCTGCTGGCGGACGACGCCGCGGCCCTGAAGACCACCCTGACGCGCCTGGCCGACCAGCGTCAGCTCGATTTGATCCTGACCACCGGCGGCACCGGCTTTGGCCCCCGGGATGTGACCCCCGAGGCCACCATGGCCGTGGCCACCCGCCTGGCCCCCGGCATTGCCGAGGCCATCCGGGCTGCTTCGCTGGCCATCACCCCCCGCGCGATGCTCTCCCGCGCGGTGTCGGTCATCCGGGGGAAGACGCTGATCGTCAACCTGCCCGGCAGCCCGAAAGCAGTATGCGAAAGCATGGATGTGTTTCTGCCGCAGATGCCCCACGCACTGGGGCTGCTGAGGGGTGAAGTGAACGACTGCGCGCGCTGATAGATGCCTTTACATTTTCTGGAGGTTTGGAACAACATGAAACGTCGTACCCTGATCCTGGGCTCTCTGGCCCTGTCCGCTTCCCTGCTGCTGAACGCCTGCGGTGGCACAGCTGCCTCTTCGCAGGATTCTTCCGCTCCGGCTTCCTCTGCCGCTGCTTCTTCCGAGGCTTCCGGCGAGAGCGTCCAGCTGACCGTCTTTGCCGCTGCTTCCCTGACGGAGACCCTGAACGAGATCTCTGAGCAGTACAAGACCGTGGCCCCCAACGTGGAGCTGGTCTTCAACTTTGATTCCTCCGGCACCCTGAAGACCCAGATCGAGGAGGGCGCGGACTGCGACCTCTTCCTCTCTGCCGCTCAGAAGCAGATGAACGCCCTGGAAGAGGAGAATCTCATCAACACCGGCACCCGCGTTGATCTGCTGGAGAACAAGGTCGTTCTGGCTGTCCCGGAGGGCAACCCGGCCGACATCCAGAGCTTTGAGGACATCGGCACCGATCCGTGCAAGCGGATCGCTCTGGGCAACGAGGATGTGCCCGTGGGCAGCTACTCTGTTGAGATCCTGACCAACCTGGGCATCCTGGACGAGCTGGAGAGCAGCAACAAGATCACCTATGGCTCCAACGTCAAGGAAGTCACCACCCAGGTCAAGGAAGCTGCTGCCGACTGCGGCATCGTTTATGCCACCGATGCTTACTCCGCAGGGCTGGAAACGGTGGACGAAGCAACGGCCGACGAGTGCCGCCAGGTCATCTATCCGGCTGCCCTGACGGCCTCTACCGCCCATGCAGAAGAGGCACAGGCTTTCCTGGAGTATCTCACCACGGATGACGCTGCCGCTATTTTTGAGAGTGTTGGCTTTGCCATGGTGAAATAATGGACTGGTATCCGCTTTATAACTCGCTGCGCATTGCGGCCATTGCCTGCGTGGCGGTGTTCTTTACGGGCATTTTTGCTGCGTACTATGTAGCCAAACTGCCCCGGCTGGTCAAGGGCCTGCTGGACGTGGTGCTCACCCTGCCCATGGTGCTGCCGCCCACGGTCGTGGGGTACTTCCTGCTGCTGCTTTTCGGTGTCAAACGGCCATTTGGCATTTTCCTTGCCCGGTTTGGCATCAAGGTGCCCATGACCTGGTGGTCGGCGGTGTTTGCGGCGGCGGTGGTCTCGTTCCCGCTGATGTACCGCACGGCCCGCGGCGCGTTTGAAGCCTTTGACGAGGACCTGGCCGACGCTGGCCGGACGCTGGGCCTCTCCAATCCCTACATTTTCTGGCGGGTGCGGATGCCCGTCTGCCGCCAGGGCATTCTGGCCGGTACGGTGCTCACCTTTGCCCGCGCGCTGGGTGAGTACGGTGCCACCAGCATGATCGCCGGTTACACCCCGAGCAGGACGGCCACCATCTCCACCACGGTCTACCAGCTCTGGCGCACCGACAACGAGGCGCTGGCGTGCCGCTGGGTGCTGGTCAACCTGGCCATCTCGGCGGTGGTGCTGCTGGCCGTGAACATGCTGGAACAGAAGCAGAAAGGGAAAACGCGATGAGTCTTTTGGTGGATATTGAAAAGGACTATGGCGGGTTCCATCTCTGCTCCCGGTTTGAGACCAATGGCGGCATTACCGGCCTGCTGGGCGCTTCCGGCTGCGGCAAAAGCCAGACGCTGCGCTGCATTGCGGGCGTCCAGACACCGGATAAAGGCCGCATCGTGCTGGACGGCGTGACCCTCTACGACAGTGAGCAGCACATCAACCTCACCCCGCAGCAGCGGGGCGTGGGATATCTGTTCCAGAACTACGCGCTCTTCCCGAACATGACGGTGCGGGCCAACATTTTAACGGGCCTGCGCCGGGAGAAAGACGCCGCCAAAAAGCAGGCTGCCTTTGAGCACGCCATCCATCTGCTCAAGCTGGAGGGGCTGGAAGACCGCCGCCCGGCCCAGCTTTCGGGCGGGCAGGCCCAGCGCGTGGCGCTGGCCCGGATGCTGGTCTCCCGGCCCAAGGCCCTGCTGCTGGACGAGCCGTTCTCGGCCATCGACAGCCACCTGCGGGATCAGCTGCAGGTGGACCTGCTGGCCCTGCTGGCGGATTTCCCCGGCGATATGGTCATCGTGACCCACAGCCGGGACGAAGCCTACCACATGTGCGGGCAGATCGCCGTGATGGACGCCGGGCGGGTGCTGGCCCACGGCCCCACCAAGCAGGTGTTTGCTGACCCCCGCACCGTGCAGGGCGGCCGCCTGACGGGCTGCAAGAACATCTTCCCGGCCCGCAAGGTGGATGACCACACTATCTTTGTGCCGGACTGGGGCGTCGATCTCCACCCGGCCCGGATGGTCGAGGACGGACTGGTGGCCATGGGCGTCCGTGCCCATTCCTTCCGCCCGGAAGAGGTGCGGAACCCGCTTGCCGTCCACTGCGTGGGCAAGATGGAAGAGCCCTTTGAGTGGATCATCCGGATGCGTGCCGAGGGTCAGGCCGCCGGAAGCCCGGATATCTGGTGGCGTGTCTCGAAAGAGATCGTCCCCGAAACCATGCCCACCCGGCTGGGCGTGGCCCCGGAACAGGTGCTTTTGTTCTACGAATAAGACGAATTTTCAATAGGATTCCAATTTGTTGTGAGAGGAGCCGCCAACATGCCGCAGAAAAGGCGGGGCCAGACCCCGGTGGAAGAGGCCGTGGCGCGGATTTTGAACGCGCTGGATGTGCCAGAGAAAACCGAGGAGATCCCGCTGCTGCAGGCGTTGGGCCGGGTGGCGGCGGGGGATGTCTGTGCCCGGGTGGCACAGCCCCCTTTTGACCGCTCGGCGCTGGACGGCTATGCCCTGCGGGCGGCGGACATTGCCGCCGCAGGCCCGGAAACGCCCGTTACCCTGCCCGTCGGCCGGTATCTCTGTGCCGGCAGCGACCCTGGCGGGCCGCTGGCCCCGGGCACGGCTGCCCGCATCATGACGGGGGCCCCGGTCCCCGCCGGAGCGGACTGCGTGCTGCGGCAGGAGGATACCGAGAGCGATGGCCAGACCGTGACGTTCCATGCTCATGTGGAAGCCCGGGCCAACGTCTGCTTTGCGGGGGAGGACATCGCCCCGGGAAAATGCCTGGTCCCGGCGGGCACCCGGCTGGACGAAGTCTCCCTCGGCCTGCTGGCCGGGCAGGGCGTGCAGACAGTGACCGTTTACGCCAAGCCCCGCGCGGCCCTCATGCCCACGGGAGACGAGCTCTGCAGCCCGGAAACCCCGCTCCGCCCCGGCAAGATCTACGATTCCAACGGCCCCATGCTGGCGGCCCGGATGCTCCGCCTCGGTGCCGAGCCCACCCTGCTGGCGGCAGGCCCGGATGACCCCGCCGCACTGGCCGGAAAGCTGGCCCGGCTGCTGGCGGAGTATCCGCTGGTCATCACCACGGGCGGCGTGTCCGTCGGCGACCGGGACTATCTGCCCCAGGCTGCCGAAGAGGCCGGTGCAAAGCTGCTGTTTTACGGCATCGACGCAAAGCCCGGCACCCCGGCGCTGGCGGCGGGGAAAGACGGGCATGTCCTGCTCTGCCTCTCCGGCAACCCCTTTGCCAGCTTTGCGACGTTCGAGCTGCTGGCCCGGCCCGCACTGGCCAAATTGCAGGGGGCAGACCCCGCCCCCGTGCGGGTAAGAGCCGCCCTTGCCAATGGCTTTGGCAAGCCGTCGCCCCTGCGCCGCTTTGTGCGGGCCACGCTGATGGGCGGTGTGGTCACTCTGCCCAAGGGTGGGCACTTCTCGGGCGGCATCGGGGCGCTGGCGGGATGCAACTGCCTGGTGGATGTCCCGGCGGGCAGCCGGGCCCTGAATGCCGGAGACGAAGTTGAGGTGATCCTGCTGTGAGCGCGCGAAAGCCCTTTGTAGCTGCCATCAGCGGCATCAAGAACAGCGGCAAGACCACGTTCCTGGAGCATCTGGTGCCCGTTCTGCGGGCACGGGGGCTGCGGGTGGCCGTCATCAAGCACGACGGGCATGATTTTACCCCGGACGTGCCCGGCACCGACAGCTTCCGGATGCGGCAGGCCGGGGCCGACGGCGTGGCCGTCTACAGCGGCCATCAGTGGATGGTGGTCCGCCCCCAGCCCGGCAGTCTGGAAGCTCTTATCGGGCAGTTTGCGGACTGTGACCTCGTTTTGCTGGAGGGACAGAAAGCGTCGCCCTACCCCAAGATCGAGCTGGTGCGGGGCGCGGTGAGCCATGAGAGCGTCTGTGCCCCGGAGACCCTGCTGGCCCTTGCCACGGATACCCCGGCAAGGGTGGACGGCGTGGAGACCATCGGGCTGGAAGACTACGCCCGGGCGGCGGGGATCCTGCTGCACGCAATGCGGCGGTGACCCATACGGAACAAAAAATCCCCCTTTGCAGCGGTGAAACTGCAAAGGGGGATTTCTGCGTGTGTGGGGGAAATTGCGGTCAGGGCTGCAGCTGCGCTTCCAGCCAGTGGGCAATGTCGGCCATGACCTCCTGCCGGTTGAGCTCCATCAGCAGCTCATGGCGCGCGCCGGGGTAGAGCTTCTTCTGGATGTTCTGTACCCCGGCGGCTTTCAGGCTGTCAATGGCGCGCTGGACGCCTTTGCCCTGCTCGCCCACCGGGTCGGCGTCGCCGGCCAGGAAAAGCAGGGGCAGGTCTTTTGGCATCCGTGCCAGAACCGCTGGGTCGTACAGCCGCAGGATGCCGGTGAACATGCTGTAATAGGCGTTCAGGGTGAACGTGAACATGCAGCGCTCATCGGCGCGGTACTTGTCCACCTCGGCGGCGTCGCGGTTGAGCCAGTCCTGCGGGGTGCGGCCCTCCAGACCCTTGTTGTACCCGGTAAACGAGAGGCTGGCCACCAGTTTGCTGCGGTGCTGCCAGCCGAAGAAGACGGCCAGCACCCGGCAGATGGTTTTTGCCAGCTGCACCAGGGCTTTGGGCTGGAAACCGGTGCCCATGATGATGGCACCGGAGAGCTCACTGCCCCACTCGCACAGGTACTGCCGGGCGTAGAACGAGCCCATGCTGTGCCCCAGCAGGAAATAGGGCACATCCGGGTAGAGTGTTTTCGTCAGCACGGTCATGGCGTGCAGGTCGTCCAGCACGGCGCGGTTGCCGTCCGGCTGGGCAAAGTAGCCGTAATCGGCTTTGGTGCGGATGGAGCCGCCGTGGCCCAGATGATCGTGCCCCGTGACGAGGATGCCCCGGGCAGCCAGATATTCGGCCAGCGGCTTGTAGCGGTCAATGAATTCCACCATGCCGTGGGAGAGCTGGACGATGGCCCGCACCTGCCCGTCCGGGACACAGCGGAACGCGTGGAGCGTCCGCCCGGGGACGGTGGAGGGAACGGTAAAATCGATCATCTGGCTCATGGGACGCGGCTCCTTTCCAGGTGTTGCTTACAGGGCGCCGATCTTGCGGCGGCAGGCCGAGCAGATGCAGTAGCCCTCGTACTGCACGGCGTTGGAGTCCACCTCGCCGCAGAAATCGCAGCTGCCGTTGGGGCGGTATTTCTTGAGGATGATCGAATCACCCTCCACAAAGATCTCCAGTTTTGCGTCGCTGTCCAGGCGCATGCTGGTGCGCAGCTCCTTGGGCAGGACGATACGGCCAAGCGCGTCAATACCACGAACGATTCCAGTTGTTTTCATAAGTCCTATTCTCCTTTTACCTTTTACACAGATGAGAGAGTTCCTAACGATGGCGTTCCCTGCCGGACCGGGCCGCAATGCCCGGGGCGACGCGCGTGACGCGCGTGATGCAGGAATTGGCAGGAAAATTGTGCCATCTCTCCCTTTCAGTATACAAAATTTTGGATGGTTCGTCAATGTTTGCGTGCACTTTCGACAAAATATTTCTCGTTCTTTTAAAAGGATGCCCGACGCAGGGCAAAATGATACCCCGGCGGCGCTTTTCCGTTGACAAAACGGCCCCAAAACGTTAAACTAACAATGAGTTTTTCTGCAATTTTGATTGCATCCCGATAGAGATTTTAAAAGGAGCGTTTTTATGCCGACGAATAAGATCCGCACCCGTTTTGCCCCCTCGCCGACGGGTTATATGCATGTGGGCAACCTGCGCACTGCTCTGTACGCCTACCTGATGGCCAAGCACGAGGATGGCACGTTCATCCTCCGCATTGAGGATACCGACCAGGGCCGCTATGTGGAGGGCGCGGTGGACGTCATCTACAACACCATGCGGGAGACCGGCCTGCTGTGGGACGAGGGCCCGGACATCGGCGGCCCGGTGGGCCCCTATGTGCAGAGCGAGCGGATGGGCATGTTCAAGCAGTATGCCGAGCAGCTGGTGGCGGAGGGCAAGGCTTACTACTGCTTCTGCTCGGAGGAGCGGCTGGAGGCCCTGCACGCGGAGCAGCGCGCGAACGGCGAGATGACCCACTACGACGGCTGCTGCCGCGACCTGTCCGCGGAAGAGGTCCGGAAGCATCTGGAAGCAGGCGACCCCTATGTCATCCGCCAGAAGATCCCCCGCACGGGCGTGACCGGCTTTGACGATGTGGTCTACGGCCACATTGAGGTCAACAACAGCGAGATGGACGACCAGATCCTCATCAAGACCGACGGAATGCCCACCTACAACTTCGCCAACGTTGTGGACGACCACCTGATGGGCATCACCCATGTCATCCGCGGCAGCGAGTATCTGTCCTCCACCCCCAAGTACAACCTGCTGTATCAGGCCTTTGGCTGGGAGATCCCCACCTATATCCACTGCCCGCCTGTCATGAAAGACGCCCAGAACAAGCTGTCCAAGCGCAACGGCGACGCCAGCTATCAGGATCTGGTGGCAAAGGGCTACCTGACCGAGGCCATCCTCAACTATATCTGCCTGCTGGGCTGGAGCCCCAAGGGCGAGTATGCCGAGCAGGAGATCTTCTCCCTGCCCGAGCTGGTCAAGGTCTGGTCTCCGGAGGGCATCTCCAAGTCCCCCGCCATCTTTGACCCCCTCAAGCTGCGTGCCATCAACGCCGAGTATATCCGCCGCCTGTCTCCCGAGGAGTTCCTCGCCAAGGCAGAGCCCTGGATCGACCAGGCCGTGCACACCCCCATTGATAAGAAACTGCTCTGCGCCAACCTCCAGCCCCGCTGCGAGGTGCTGGGCGAGATCCCCGAGCAGCTGGATTTCTTCGACGCCATGCCGGAGTACGATGTGAGCCTGTACGCCAATAAGAAGCAGAAGACCACGCCGGAGTCCGCCAAGGAGGCGCTGGAAGCCCTGCTGCCTGTCCTGAGCGACGAGGCACTGGACTTTACCAACCGGGATGCCGTGTTTGACGCCTGCAAGGCCAAGGCCGAGGAGCTGGGCAAGAAGAACGGCTGGCTGCTCTACCCGCTGGGCATTGCCCTCTCCGGCAAGCAGCGCACCCCCGGCGGCGGCACCGACCTGGCCTGCATGATGGGCCGCGAGAAGACCCTGGAGCGGGTCAAGGCCGCCATCGAGAAGCTGAACGGCTGATATTCTGGCTCATTTGGCAAAACGGTGGCATTTCCCTGTTCTGCCCGAAAAAACGCCCCGCGGGCCTGCTACAGTATATGCAGCAGGCGTGGGAGCCAGAACCAAAATACAAAGTACCAAAAGGTCCCCGCCGGAAAGCGGGGACTTTTTCTATGCAGGAATCCATGCGGGTCATCTCAGGCGGGAATACAGGCAATGCGGCGCGGTTGTGGCATACGCCGCTGCGGACGCGGGCGGCGGTGCGCCCGGCCCTGCGGCAGGGGGCTGCCCTGGCCGTGGGG
>OODF01001071.1_pt1 | contig 13244 bp, 10 predicted proteins | sample 1671431 | NCBI WGS metagenome assembly OODF01 (sample SAMN06348156, study PRJEB24527) | human gut metagenome | biome: human gut; feature: ankylosing spondylitis patient; material: feces | host: Homo sapiens | place: China | collected 2015-10 | reverse complement strand
AATATCTTGAAAATAATTTCCTGAACTACCCTTTGTATGAATTAAAGAGAACGGAATTATTCTACTTATTGAAAAAGCTTTATAGAAAAGAGGAATTAGACTACTTTTTCTATTTATCAAGTACGCATTCAGCAGAGTTTGAGAGACTCATCGCCGAGAATTATATAAAAGCTAAAACAGTAACAGATCTAGCTCAAATGATAGGTTACGGAGTAAATTCCTTTCGAATGAAGTTTAAAAAAGCTTTCGGTATTCCAGCCTACGAATGGCTGATGCAAGAGAAATCCAAACGACTATTGGTCGCCATAGCTAACAGCGAGGATGATTTTAAGAACATAATAGATGAATTCGATTTCTCCTCGCATTCGCATTTCTACAAATTTTGCAAGGCACGCTTTGGATATAGTCCCACGGAGCTAAGGAAAAAACTTAAATCGTTGTAGAAAACACCCCCTATCAGAATATACATTTAAATTGTCAAGTTGTATAACTCCTAATAAGTTATGCTCATTTATCTTTGCCTCATTGATTTTAGACACCTATCCGTATGGATGATCTAATAAAAGATAGTGTATAATGACCACCATATTTTTTTATGTTTTACTATTCCAAATTAAAGACTGGGATAAAATTTGTGAAGAAGAGGGTAAAATGACATCGCCGATAATTTGCTATATTTTGCTAGGGGTTATCTTATTCATAATCTTGATGCGTATACTTTCCATATTGCAGTTTTTGCGATTGAAGCGGAAGGTAAAGAAACGTATTTCCCCGAAACACGATAAACCTTCCTGTAAATAAAGCCTCAACCCGCTTACATACATTAATAATTAAAGGAAGAACCAATTCGCTTCTTTCTATGTTTATATAGGAAAAGCGTTTAGATCATGGGCTTCAACATTCCTTACACAGACAAAAAGCGGGTCGTAATTATCGGGGGCGGATTTGGAGGGTTAAAACTAGCTGAGAAATTGAAAAAGAGCAAGTTTCAAGTAGTCTTAATCGACAAGAACAACTATCACCAGTTTCCTCCCTTGCTTTATCAAGTAGCGTCCTCCGGCTTAGAATATAATGAAATATCCTTTCCATATCGAAAGATATTCCAGAAGAGAAAGAACTTTTACTTCCGGTTGGCAGAGGTATATGGCGTCAATCCGAAAGGGCATACCATTCAAACCTCCATCGGCGAATTGGAATATGATTATCTTGTAATCGCCGCTGGAACTATCACCAACTTCTTTGGAAACAAAACGATCGAGGAACAGTCTCTACCCATGAAAACGGTAGAAGAGGCGTTAGCTTTACGAGACACCTTATTAATTAATTTAGAGAAAGCGACTACTTGTACGGACCCGGACGAGAAGCAAGCTTTGCTAAATATAGTTGTTGTAGGTGGAGGGGCTACAGGTGTAGAAGTATCCGGCGCTTTATCCGAGATGAAACGGTTTGTTTTGCCGAAAGACTATCCGGATCTAGGAAACTTTCATATGAATATCTATCTGATAGAAGGGTCCCCTAAATTACTAGGGGCCATGTCTCCGGAAGCCTCCTCCAACGCTAAACGCTTCCTTGAGGATATGGGCGTTAACATCATTCTTCAGAAGCGTGTCGTGGACTATAAGGATGGGAACGTTTTCTTAGATGACGGACAAACCATACCCACTAGAACCTTACTTTGGGTAAGTGGTGTGAAAGCGGTGCATTTCGATCATATCGAAGGAGAACTCTTGACCCGGGGGGAACGGATTATCGTCAATGAATGTAATCAAGTAAAAGGCTTATCCAATATATTCGCCATAGGAGATGTCTGCTGGATGGCAGAACCGGATTACCCGAACGGACATCCGCAAGTCGCTCAGGTAGCGATTCAGCAAGGTGAGTTATTAGCCGAAAATCTACAACGGATCGAGGCTCTAAAAAAACCGAGACCTTTCCATTATAAGAATTTGGGAACTTTAGCTACTGTCGGCAGGAATAAAGCGGTTGCCGATTTAAATAAGGTGAAATTACACGGATTTACGGCATGGTTGGTTTGGATGCTCGTACATTTACGTTCCATCTTAGGAATCAAGAATAAGCTAATTGTACTGATCGACTGGATCTGGAATTATTTCACGTACGACCGTTCCATGCGTTTCATCTTGTTCATCCAAAAGCACAAACAAGATGGAACACAGGGCACGGAACCTACTTTATAAACGATAAGTCAACGTAAGCCAAGCTACCCGGGCATCACGATTGCGCTTTTGCGTCATTTCTAAGTTCGGGGCATCAATAATCGTTGTTTCTTCTAAACTATCGAATATATTGTTGATACTTAAGTTCGCGCATAATTTACGATTGAGGAAATATTGAGAGAGACCGGCATTTACGCTATAACGGCCTTTGATCTTACCTTGAGGCGTAAGCTGGTCGGAAACGTAGAAGCCGTCTACCTGAAAATCCGTAGTCGGCGTAATACTTACGTTCACATTCCCCTTGACATCCCAGCAAACCAAGGATTTCTTCTCGCCATAGCCTACCGTACGCCCATCGATCTCGTCCCGATAGATATCCCCGGAGAAACCGACCGTCAAGATACGTACCGGATTCCAGCTACCGGACAAGTCGGCTCCGACTGCTTGGCTATGTCCGATATTCTCTTTCTTCCAAACCGTCTCGTCATTTACTTGGCTAGCGGTTTCCATGATACGATTCGTACGATTCCGGTAATAAATAGCCGGAGTCAAACGAAAACGGGGAGCCGAAAACTGATATCCTAGCTCTACGTTATGGATAAACTCATCCTTCAAACCCGGATTCCCCTGTATGATATGGGTAGGATCACTGTTATTCAAGAAAGAGCACAAATAGCTGCCATTCGGACGAATCGCCCGTTGCTGATAACTCAAGCTTAAACGATTGCTCTTATTCACCTCATAAGTAAAACGGGCACGAGGATACAAATGAAAACGAGAACTCTTGTTCTCTTTGCCTTTTATCCCCTGCCAATAAGGGTCGTTGATCCAAGAAGGGCTAAACTCATTCATCTTAAAATGACTAAATTCCGCCTGTATCCCTATCTCCGCGTTAAAAGCGCCCCAATTCTTAACCACGTCCGCATAGATCAAATTCAGATAACGGTTGAAATCGTAATTATACGATTTCGCCGGACTTAACTCAAAACTACCGTCCACCTTATCAAAAGCAGCCGTCAGATAATCCTCGTTTCGCGCACGACCTATATAACCAAGCTTGAAATCCCAACCATCGATCTCCTGCCCATATCCAAATCCCCAGAAATAATTATGTTTCGTATGGTCGATAGATTGGTTATCCTCCGAGACGATATTCCCGTTTTGAGGATTCTCATTCTTGAAATCATTATCCTCATCATACGAGAAATTATTATAGTTGAATACGGTATAAAAACCTTGATTCTCCGAAATCTCATGGTTCCAATACGCTTCGGCGGCATAAGCTTCCTGGCGCTGGTCGTTATACCGGTTACGGATCACGTACTTCATTTGCTCCCCTTTCGGGTTGAATACCCGGTTGTTAATGCGTCCATACCGGCTATAATCCATCAAATGATACAGGCCATGCACGGTGATCCGGTCTTTCGCGGAAAGATCATAGTCTACTTTCATATCCGCCACATGTACGTCCGGACGAGCCGTGGCATTATTATTCATCTCCGTCCGGTTTTTAGCGGTCGCGGTCGATTTGCTGAAAGATCGTTCCCGGTATTCCCTCCTATAATTGTATTTCGCGTTGATATGGAATTTTCCGGGATGCAAATTCAATACCGCTCCTGCGTTATATCGCTCATTCCATCCCGCCCCAAGCGTAACATATAGAGGGGAATCTCCCGTTCCATACATACGAGGCACCAGATTGAGTATGCCCACATCACCATCCGGCACCGCATTAATCGGAGGAAATGCCCCTAATGAGATCTGGTTAAAGAACAGGGCGGGAAGTTGGATCAGCACGTCACCGCTATATTCTTCCAGCAAACCGTAAGGAACTCCATCGACAAGCATCCCGACATTACCGGAGCCCCTGTATGTAACGGCTCCTTCCATATCGGTTATGACAGAAGGCAATTGGCGAAAAGCATCCGCCGCCGTATTGGTAACGCTACTCAAGTTATTATCTACCCGCAAGATTTTCATCCCGCCCCTCTCGCTCAACCCGGCGAAACGGGTACCCTGAATCTCTATATTCCGGATCGTAAGCGTCGTATCGGCAGGAGTCTGCGAGAATACCGGCATAGCCAATAGAGCGGCCAATGGAAGAAGTAAAATTTGTCTCATATCATTATCTATGGTTTATAAACAAAAAAAGTCTGTATGTTCAACGCATACAGACTGTCCTCAAAACTCGTTTACTGATTATTATTCAGCAGGAGCAGCTTCTACGGCAACAGAGTCAGTAACCTCAACAGCTACAGAATCAGTAGCGGCAGCATCCTCTTCTACTACAGGAGCTTCCTCAACTACAGTAGCCTCTTCTGTTTCAGCAACAGATTCGGTAGATTCAGCAGATTTGTTGCCACAAGATGCGAATGATACAGCTGCGATAACAGCAGCAAATGCAACTAACTTTTTCATTTTGTTCTTAATTTAAACGGTCTATAATATCTTGTTGTTGTAAAACGATGCAAATGTATGTATTAATCATATATGTTGTACAACATAAGACGTTTTTTTTTGAATTATTTTCTACCGCTTTTACAATATGCTGAATATTAGCTGCGTTTGCTTTCTATTTATTTATCAATAATTACTGTACAGGTAACGCTTAATGCTTTTCTTCGGTGTTTTCTCGAATTCTGTCGGATACAATTGTATCTCCGAGATCGTTTCGTAAGGAGCCAGGAGCTTGTTCAACTCTATCCTATTTTGTTCCATGATAACAGGAAGATCCGTATGCGAGATACCCGTACTATCCACCGTATCGTAATCCGGATACACCATCCCGATCAATTTCCCGTTTTTCTCCACGACCAAACTCTCCATCACGAATGGCAAATTGTTCAATTTGGATTCAATCTCTTCCGGATAAATATTTTGTCCGCTAGCGCCCAAGATCATCGTCTTGCTACGTCCACGTATAAAAATACGGTTGTCATGATCGATCGTACCCAAATCACCCGTCCTTAGCCAGCCATCTTCCGTGAAGACATTTTGGGTTGCCTCATCATTCTTATAATAGCCTTTCATTACGTTCTCGCCCGATACTTGAATCTCGCCTACCTTATTATAAGGGTCTTCCGAATCGATACGGACTTTCATGATCCCTTTCAAGATCTGTCCGCAAGAACCGGGCACATACTCATTATTATGGTCATAACTGATCAACGGGCCACATTCCGTCATACCATAACCGATCGTGAACGGGAATTTGATCTTATACAAGAAATCCGTTACTTCTTGATTCATGGCGGCGCCCCCCACGATCACTTCACGGAAACGTCCTCCCAAGGCATCCACCAAATGTTTGCGGATCTGCGCATAGATACGTGAATCCAACAGTGGGATATTCAAGGCCAACTTCAAGGTTCGCTTATTCAACTGAGGAAGGATCATCTTCTTATAGATCTTCTCCAAAATCAGGGGAACCATCAAGATCAAGTTCGGCTTCACCTCCTCGAATGCCTTTAATAAGATCTTAGGAGACGGCACCTTACCTAATAAATAGACATGCACACCGAATGCCATGGGTACCAATAAATTGAAAGCGCAACTATAGGCATGGGCCAGAGGCAGGAAACATAACTCACGTTCACCCCGGAACAATAGATCCAGTGTCCGGGCATACGTCACGTTTCCGGCTAAATTATTCCCCGTCAACATAACCCCTTTGCTAAATCCGGTCGTACCCGATGTATAGTTGATCTCTACCACCTTGTCATTATCCAGCTCAGCGTATTTGATATCCTCTTGGGTGAAGCCATCCGGATATTTCTCGGTCATCTTCTCATCCAGCGATTTCATCAACTTCTGGATATTCTCCCCATCCCGTTGATGCAAGCAACGATAATCAGAAAGAGAGAATACACCGCGAACCTCTTCTATCTTATCTTCCTCCAAAGAATCCCAAATCCGGTCGCTAACAAACAAAAAGACAGATTCCGAGTGGTTAATAATATGATGTACATCATTCGGATTAAAGTCCTGAAGAATAGGCACGATAATCGCCCCATAAGTAACAACCGCCATATAAGCGATGCACCAACGGGAGCTGTCTTTACCGATCAACGCGATCTTGTCTCCACGACGGACTTGGCACTCATGGAATAAAAGATGAATACGTGCGATCTCCGTTGCTACATCACCGAAAGTAAAGGTTTTACTTTTCCCGTAATCCGTTAATGCCGGCAAGGCCCAGTTTTCCTTGAAACTCTCCTCGTAAATCTTAATGAAATTCTCTTTGATCATAGCACACTTTTGTGAAATTCGCGTAAAAGTAAAAACAAATCCTTACTTTTGCCATGATATAACCTATAAATTTAAAATAAGAATGAAAAGAATCACTCTCGCATGGGCATTGACCCTCTGTAGTTTTATTACATTTATCGCCTGTTCATCCCCAGATGTTGGAGAAAGAAGCGTAAGCATTATCCCCGCTCCGGCCCAAATGACAGTAGGCGAAGGTACATTCACGATTCATCCCGGCATCGAGATCGGTTATGCGGACGAATCCTTAAAGGGTATGGGCGAGTTGCTATCCAACGAGATAGAAAAGTTGTCCGGCATCAAGCTGGCTTCCGCCTCAGACAAAGAATCGAATTGCATCATCTTCCTCGAGTTGACAGATCCGAAAGAGTTCGCCGACCTGCCAAAAGCTTATGGATTGAGTCCGAAAGATAGTGTCCCCGTAGATGAGTCTTACTCCCTCTCCATCCAAAAGAGAAACATCTACATCAAGGCCACTACCCTAGAAGGTATCTATCGAGGTATCACTACCTTGAAACAAATCGTGGGTGGTAATCTACAACCCGGAGGCGAGAAGATTTATCTACCGCTACTGGAAGTGAAGGACGCACCTCGTTTCGCTTGGCGCGGACTCTCTTTCGATGTATCTCGTTGCTTCTTCGATCCCGAGGAAGTGAAACAAGTGATCGATATGGTCGCCTTATATAAGATGAACGTACTGCATATGCATCTTTCCGATAACCAAGGCTGGCGTATCGAGATCAAGAAATATCCCGAGCTAGCGGAAATAGGAGGTCAACTTCCCAATAACGGAAGAAAAGGAGGCTATTATACGCAAGAGGAATTCAAGGATCTCGTGAATTACGCGAACGAACGCTTCATCACGATCATCCCGGAAGTGGATATCCCGGGGCATACAGCTGCCGTATTCGCCGCCTATCCGGACTTCAAGAACGCGGTTAAATTCAAGACCAAGGTTAACATCCCGGGGCAGGCCTTCAATGCCCTCGACGTAGACGATCCGAAAGCGATGCAATTTACGGAGGATGTTATCGCGGAGCTAGCCGCTCTAGCACCCGGAAACTACATTCATATCGGAGGCGACGAGGCGATCGGCTTACCCCATGATAAGTTCGTCCGTTTTATAAATAAGACACGGGAAATCGTATTAAAACATGGTAAGAAAATGGTAGGTTGGCAAGAAACCGCCCGTGCGGATATCTCGGAAGGTGATGTCATTCAGCATTGGATTTATCTGAAGCAAAAAAGCGAGGACTCTTCTAAGAAAAAAGATAATATACCTGCCGAATATAAAGAGGTCATGGCCTTATTCGCCGAATTCATGAAAGAGGCGCCGAAAGATCCGGGTCTTGGTATATCAAAAAAAGCGAAAGTGATCCTTTCACCGAGCGGATATGTCTATCTAGATCATAAATATTTGGAACCAAGCGCAGATTCAACCCAAAACGCGGAGCAAGAACGTCTAGGCATGGCCGCTTACGAGAAGCAAACGATCCAAGATATGTACGACTGGGATCCTATGACTTTCAATCCGACCGTAGAGAATCCTCAAAAAGATGTAGCAGGCATCGAAGCCGCTATCTGGTGTGAGACAATCACTAATTTCAGGGATTTGCAATTCCTGTTAATGCCTCGTTTAGCGGGAGTTGCGGAGAAAGGTTGGTCGAAAGTAGAGAACACCCATTGGAATGAATACAAAGTAAGACTCGGCGCACAAGCTCCACTGTGGGAAAAGGCCGATTGGAACTACTTTAAATCATCCTTGGTTGATTGGAAATAGGTATACAGAATTATCATAATATTACGAATATTTCGAAATAAATTAAACATCTTTGTTCTATATAACTTTAGAACAAAGATATTTTTATGGATAAATGGCTTATTATATTGGTAATATTACTAACCGCTTGTACCGGCACAAGCGAGAAACCAGAGGAATGTATAACAATTGACCTATCAACTGCTTTTGACCATCAACCTCAAGAAGTAGCTTTAAAGAAATGGGCGAAATCCATCCAATTCATCCCTCTGCAAACGAATGACTCAATCTTGATCAAATATATCTCCCGCATTATTAAACACGGCGATAAGCTATTGGTGCAGCATGATAACAGAGCTTCCGTTTTCGACTTGGCAGGAAAATATTTATACGATATCGGCAAACAAGGAGGAGGTCCGGATGAGTTTAGTCGCATATCCGGACTAGAACCTCATGATCATCTTATTTATATAAAAGATAGCCCCATCCGAATAAAGATATACGATTGGCAAGGGAAATTCCACCAAACCATTCAAATTCCGGATAAGAACATCCGGGGATTTTATCCACTCCCTAAGACGAACGTTATCCTAGGTCACGTACCCAACCTCTCTGGCAACGCACCCATTCGGTTCTATTTTTGCCAAGATACAGTCATATCGGATAGCATACCTTACTATAAATCTTATACAGAACCTCCTTTCGTCATGACATTTACCTATGAGTTCCGTCCTTTCGACGGAAATAAGATTGCCGCATTTAAGGAGTTGTTCTGCGATACGATATTTAAAGTTTCCAACGACATGAAGCTAACTCCTTATGCCGTCCTCGATCTAGGTAAATACCGAACGCCCGAGGAACTCCGTTATAATATCACGATAGACGATATAAAAAACGACCTGTTCAGGACAAAGACGATCCCTGTCATACCCGGGCAAATCGGAGACCGGCTCTATATGCATAACTTCTCCGATAAAGATACCTATACATTATATTATGATATAGCGGAGAAGCAATTAGCCTATGTACAATTCATATACCCGGAAAACTCATTTGAACTTCCCGAAGAAGCCTATTTCACTCCCAAATACATCTCAAACGACAACCGTTACCTAATCGATTGGGAGCAACCCGAGAATGATAACAATCCGGTATTAATCTTAGTGGAGCCCTAGTTGCCGTATTTCCTCTATCGGCACAATAAACAAAACAAGGCCGCAGCAAGGACTATTCGATAACAAGTCTTCATAAATAATGTTGCTTGACTGTATCTATTCCTTCGTTCACGGCATGGTTTTTACAGACCACGTCATGGTTTATACAAACCACGACGTGAATCGCACAGACCACGACGTGGTTTGTAGAATATATCCAATAGTAAAGAAGAATAGATAGGCTTTCGGAAAACTATTTATGCAATAGTAAAGAGTTTTTAAGTCCATCTCAATCCGAACTCTTTACTAATCCGGGCTTAATTAGTACCTTTGCACTCTAACTAAATCGAAAATGATAGATCAAACCGTATTTAACAATAAAAAGGCCGCTTATTATACGCTGGGTTGCAAACTAAATTTTGCGGAGACCTCTACCATTGGAAAGCTATTAGCCGAACAAGGGGTACGCAAGGTGCGTCCCGGGGAAAAAGCGGATATATGCGTGGTGAATACTTGCTCCGTTACGGAACTGGCCGATAAGAAGTGCCGGCAAGCGATCCGTCGGATCGGTAAGCAACACCCCGGTGCCTTTATCGTGGTGACCGGTTGCTACGCACAGTTGAAGCCGGAGGAAGTCTCCCATATAGAAGGCGTGGACTTGGTTCTTGGCGCCGAACAGAAATTAGAGATCCTTCAATATCTAGAGAACCTAGAAAAAAAAGAACACGGAGGAACTGTTATCGCCTCACAAAGCAAGGATATACGTTCCTTCTCCCCTTCTTGCTCGGCCGATGACCGTACACGTCATTTCTTGAAAGTACAAGATGGATGCGATTATTATTGCTCCTATTGTACCATTCCTTTCGCCCGTGGAAGAAGCCGGAACGGGACGATCGCCAGTATGGTGGAACAGGCGCAGGAAGTCGCACGTAAAGGAGGCAAGGAGATCGTATTGACGGGCGTAAATATCGGGGATTTCGGCAAAAGTACCGACGAGACCTTTATCGACTTAATCCGGGCTTTGGATGAGGTAGAGGGAATCGTACGCTATCGTATCTCTTCCATCGAGCCGAATCTGATTACCGACGAGGCCATAGATTTCGTGGCCCATAGCAAACGTTTCGCTCCTCATTTCCATATCCCTTTACAAAGCGGCAGCGATGCTGTCTTGCAATTAATGCGCCGCCGTTACGACACCGCTCTTTTCCGTCATAAGATCGAAAAGATCAAGGAAATAATGCCGCATGCTTTCATTGGCGTAGACGTAATCGTTGGAACCCGTGGCGAGACAGACGAGTACTTCGAGGAGGCCCGCCAATTCATCGATAGCTTGGATATAAGCCAACTGCACGTGTTCAGTTATTCGGAACGCCCGGGTACCCAAGCGCTGAAGATCGATTATGTAGTAGACCCAAAGACCAAACACGCACGCAGTCAACAACTCTTGGATATCTCAGACCAGAAACTTCATGCCTTTTATGAGGCCCATATCGGACAAGAAGCGAATGTCTTATTCGAACACACCAAGAAAGACGGCAAGATGCACGGTTTCACCGAGAACTATATAAAGGTAGAAATCCCTTATGATGCCACCTTGGTCAATGAGACCCGCAAAGTCATACTAGGCGGCTGGAATGAGGATCGCACCGCATTAATAGTCAACAATCAATCATCAACCGTCAACTAAGATGTGGGATAAAATACAATATGCCTTTCTTTATAGCTGGGTAAAAGTACACGCCTTACTTCCCATGCGAGCTTTATACGTGTTATCAGACATCCTATATGTCCTTATCTATAAGATAGCCGGATACCGGGTAAAAGTAGTGCGCCGTAATATAACCGCCTCTTTCCCGGATAAATCCAAGGCAGAATTACGCCAATTAGAACGTCGGTTCTATCATCATTTCGCCGATTATATCGTAGAAACGATTAAACTAGCCCATATCTCTCTGGATGAGATACAACAGCGTGCTTATCTGAGGAACCCGGAATTGGTTGACCAACTTATGGCGAAAGGCCATACTTGCTTCATCCTCACGATGGGGCATTATGGCAACTGGGAATGGTTTTCCGGCTCGACCACTAGCTTTGAGGACTCACGCATCTATCAGATATACCGTCCGTTAAACAACAAGGCCTTTGATAAGCTATTCGCCGATCTCAGGACACAGTTCGGTTCTTTCGGCATCAAGAAAAACGATACGATACGGGATATCATCAAGTTAAAACAAGACAAAACCAAATCAGTCGTCATCTTCTTGGCGGACCAGACACCCAGCAAGGCGAACCTGCATTATTGGACCGAGTTCCTTCATCAAGATACAGCCATATTAACCGGTCCGGAGCGTATCGCACGCAAACTGAACCTGCCTGTAATCTTCCTCGATACCCAAAAGGTAAAAAGAGGATATTACACCGTAGACATGAAGCTGATTACGGAGAATCCAAAAGAGACTCCGGAGAATTACATCACCGAGCGATACGCACGACTTTTAGAGAAAATGATCTTGCGTGATCCGGCCTACTGGCTATGGACCCATAAACGTTGGAAACATAAACACGAGCAACAAGGATGAAAAAAGTAGCGATTGTCATCTTAAACTGGAACGGAAGAAAGCTAATGGAGGAATTCCTTCCTTCCGTCGTATCCAACTCTCCGGAATGGGCGGAGGTTATCGTAGCAGATAACGGTTCTACCGATGACTCGATCAAGATGTTGAAAGCAAAATTCCCGACCGTCGGCATTATCTCCTTCAACCAGAATTATGGTTTTGCCGAAGGATATAATCAAGCGCTCAAAAGGCTCGACCATGAATATTGCGTTTTATTAAACAGCGACGTAGAAGTTACTCCCAATTGGTTAGACGCCCCGATTGCCACTCTCGACTCTGATCCGTCAATCGCTTGTGTCCAACCCAAAATACGGGCTCAACGAAATAAAGAATACTTCGAGTATGCGGGTGCGGCCGGAGGATACATTGATAAATACGGCTATCCATTTTGTCGGGGGAGAATCTTGCATATCGTGGAAAAGGACGAGGGGCAATACGACACTCCCGCCGATATCTTATGGGCGACAGGAGCCTGCTTATTCGTTCGTACGGCTACGTATAAGGAAGTCGGGGGATTAGATGCCGGATTCTTCGCACATCAAGAAGAAGTCGATATGTGTTGGCGTTTACGTTCCCGGGGATATCGGTTGGTATGCGTCCCACAATCCATCGTTTACCATGTCGGTGGAGCCACCTTGAACGCGGAAAGTCCCCGCAAGACTTTCTTGAATTTCCGAAACAGCTTATTGATGCTTTACAAGAATTCCCGGGAAGAAGATCTAAAGCATGTGATGTGTGTCCGCTTTTGGCTAGACTATATCGCCGCCGCAAAGTTCCTGCTGGAAGGACATTTCGCGAACGCCAAAGCTGTTTATGAGGCAAGAAAAACCTATCACCAACTCAAACCGGAATATACGCCTAAGCGTAAAGAGAATCTGGAGAAAAGAACACTGAGCACCATCCCGGAACTTATGCGGGACAGTTTAATTCTGGCATTTTATCTAAAAGGGAAAAGGACATTCAAAGCGATAAAGGATAGACGATAAAGAAACCGGCCTTCTTACTTCCCCCAAGGAGAAAAAGAAGACCGGTTCGCAAAAAATATATAAGATTTTAATCAAACAATAAATTCCTTAATACCTTTATTTATTTTATAACAGCGCTTAGATACCAATAATACATTTTTCTCACGCCATCCTCTATATCCACCCGGTGATGCCATCCCAACTCATGCAGTTTGGTCACATCGGTCAATTTACGCATAGTTCCATCCGGTTTTGTGGGATTGAACTCTACCTTACCTCGATAACCGGTTGTTCTCACGATCAAATCT
>OODF01001062.1_pt1 | contig 13337 bp, 9 predicted proteins | sample 1671431 | NCBI WGS metagenome assembly OODF01 (sample SAMN06348156, study PRJEB24527) | human gut metagenome | biome: human gut; feature: ankylosing spondylitis patient; material: feces | host: Homo sapiens | place: China | collected 2015-10 | reverse complement strand
AGAGCTGCTGGGCCGCCTTGCCGCCGAGGCCGACACGCCCCGCAGCCGGGCTGCCAGCCAGCTGGCCTTTGCCCTGCTCTGTGAGCTTGCGGGGGCCGACAGCGCCGCCCCGCCCCTGCCGCCGCTGGTGGAGGCCGCCATTGAGGATATCCGCCAGAACTACGCCGGCCTGTACGGCGTGGAGGAGCTCAGTGAGCGGCTGGGAGTCTCCAAGAGCCACCTTGTCCGCACCTTTACCGCCGCCGTGGGGGTGCCCCCGGGGCGCTACCTGACCACCGTGCGGGTGGAAGCTGCCATGCGGCTGCTCCTGCACCGGGAATACACGCTGGATGTCATTGCCAGCCTGTGCGGTTTCTCAGGGGCCAACTACCTGTGCCGGGTGTTCAAAAAAGAGACCGGCCAATCCCCCGCACAGTGGCGGGCCTTGGCCGGTCAGACAGCGCGGCCCCTCAGTCCGGCGGAAAGCCAGCGGGAGCAGGCACTGTATATTTAAAATGTTCAGGAGCCGGGGCAGCACCCGGCTCTTTTCCGTGGAGGCGTTCAGCCGCACACAGACTGCGGGCGCTTGAGCAGGAACACCGTCAGGGCCAGCGTGATGGCCTCGGCGGCGGGGAAGGCCGACCACACGCCGTTCATGCCGAACAGGGCGCTCAGGATCAGCGAGCAGGTGACGATGGCGGCCACGCCCCGGCTGACCGAGGTGATGGTGGCCTCGGTGGGGCGGTTGACCGCACCCAGATAGCCCGCCGCAACAATATTGCAGCCCGCAAAGAAGTAGCCCAGGAAGTAGATGCGCATACCGCTGTGGGCATATTCGGCCATCAAAGCAGAGCTCTCGCTGTTGAAGAGGGCAACAAAGGTATCGGTAAAGCCAAACACGGCACCGTACAACACCGCCGCCAGCGTCAGCGCGGTGCCGCAGCCCAGCAGAAGCAGCCTTTTTGCCCCGGCCATCTCATTTTTGCCGTAGCACTGGCTGACCAGCGGCTGGGCACCCTGGGCCACGCCGTTGAAGATGGCTGTTGCCACCAGCGCAAAGTTTGCCACCACGCCGTATGCGGCCACGCCCACGTTGCCCGCCAGCCGGAGCAGCAGGAAGTTGAACACGGTGGTGGTCACAGCAGAGGAGAGCTCCCCGACAAAACCGGAGATGCCCAGCTGGCAGCTCTGCACCAGCAGCCGGGCCGAGGGGGCCTGCCGGACAAAGGTGAGCGTGCAGCTCTTTTGAAAAAAGTGGCGGCTGCAGATGGCGATGCTGAGCACCGGCGAGATGGCCGTTGCCAGCGCCGCGCCGGGCAGGCCCAGCCCCATGGGGAAGATGAAGATGTAATCGAACACCACATTGAACAGGCTGCCGCTCAGGGTGGCCACCATGGCAAGGGACGGGTCGCCGTCGTTGCGGACGAAGGCCGAGAAGATGTAGTTGCACATGAAGAAGGGTGTGAACAGCAGGAAGATGCGGGTGTAGTTCAGGCCCAGCGCCACGATGTCCCCATCACCGCCCATGAGCTGCAGAAGCGTGCCCGGGCAGAACGCGCCCGCCAGCATGAACGGGATGGCGATCAGGCAGGCGCAGAGGATGGCGTTGGAAAAATACCGCTGCGCCCGCGCCTCGCCCTGCGCCTGCAGGATGGCGTACCGGGTGGCCGCACCCAGGCCGATCATCGAGCCGAAGGCAAAGATCAGGTTGTACATGGGCAGACAGAGGTTCAGCAGGGTCACGCCGTCGGTGCCCGCCGCCTGGGCAATGAAATAGGTGTCGGCCAGAATATAGCACGATGTGCCGATCAGACCGAAAATATTCTGCGACACATACTTGAAGAACTGCTTTGTCAGGTTCATGGATGCTTCCTTTCCGCGGGGAGAGTAGGGGAGTAAAACGTAAAAACGACTACTACTATATCATAAAACCTGGCATATTTCAACGAAAAAGCGAGGAAACACGCCGCCGTTCCCCAAGCGGAACGTTTTCCCCGGGGAGATGCCGCTATCCGAAAATGCCATACAGATACTTCCTCTTTTGTGCAACTCGCCAAAGATGGTTTTGGGTTATTGACAAAAAAAAAAAAAAAGTTTTATGATTTTTGTGTAAGATGCCACATAAAACAGAAGAATCGGCAAACCGGCCGAAAGGCTGCGGCGCAAAGCTACAGGGCCTGTAATATGGCAGCCAGCTGCACTTCTCAGAAGTTTTCTCAGAGCGTCACACCAGCCTTTCAGCCGGTGCGGCGCTTTTTATGTTTGCGGTGGGTGCAGAGAAGAGTATTTTTGGGTTTTTGCAAAAAGGAGGATTTTTATGAAAAAACGATTGCTCAGCATGATACTGGCCCTCAGTATGATGCTGACCATTCTGCCAGTAAATGCCATAACGGCGTGGGCGGCGGATGATAAGAGTAGTGCATGCGGAGACGGGCTTACTTATACCATGATTCAAAATGATGATGGTACAGATACCTATACGCTGGCTATTACAAAAAGTGGTACTGGTACAGGGGCGATGACCGATTATAGTTATAGCTCTGGTTATAAACCTGTGCCATGGTATACTGAATGCGACAAAATTACAAAGTTGACAATTGCTGGAGCAACCTCAATTGGGAAAAGTGCGTTTGAGGACTGCCACAAGCTGGCGGATGTTACGATTTTGGGTAGTGTGACCTCAATTGGGGAAGAAGCGTTTGAGGGCTGCCAAGCACTTACCAATACGAGTATTTCGAATATTTTGAAAGAAGCAACCTCAATTGGAGAGGGCGCTTTTCGTGGTTGTACTAGTTTGACGAGTGTTGAAATTCCGAAGAGTGTGACTTCGATTGGCGTAGCTGCCTTTAGCCAATGCAGTAATCTGACTAGTGTCAAAATTTTGGGCACGATAACTTCAATTGCCGCAAGTACTTTTATTGATTGTGGGAAACTGAATAACTTTGTAATTCCAGTGAGTGTGACCTCAATTGGAGACTGGGCCTTTGCGCGATGCAGTGGACTTGCTGATATCAAGATTCCAGAGAATGTGACCGCAATTGGAAATCATGCGTTTGAGAACTGCACTTCCCTTACTACTATCAAAATTCCAGATAGTGTAACCTCAATTGGTGAAAAGGCCTTTAATGGTTGTAGCAGTCTACGTCAGGTGGATTTGCCTTGTGTTATCCCGACAATTTCACAAGACGCATTTAATAATGTTAATACACGATTTTATTATCCCGGGTATGCAAACAATTTTGAGTCTTATGCCGAAAAGATTGCCACAGGAAATCCTGGTATGCAGAGCTATCGCGTATGTTGCTATAGGGATGTATTTTTTGATGCGAATGGTGGTTCTTTTGCAGATAGTAGTACCCAAAAGAAAGTTGAGAAAATTTGGCGTGAGACAAAGCTAACACAGGTGCAAGTTGATAGTATTGGCGTACCAAAACAAAGTGGAAAAATTTTTCTCGGTTGGAATACTGTAGCCAATGCTACTACGACAATAAATCCGATATACGGTGATACTACTCACGGTACGATTTACTATGCGGTGTACAGAGATGCTGTACCTGCTGCCGTTACCATTACCGGCCTTGACAATACCACGGTGAAAGCCGGTGAAGCAAAAGACTTTACCGTAAATGTTACCCCCAATGACGATGCAAACACTGGTGCAAAAGCAACGATTACAGTAAGCGGTGCAAATGCAAATGCTGTTGAGAAGATTCAGTACAAGGACGGCGAGACTTGGAAGGATGTGCCGGACGAAGGTCTGAGCATTGATAAAATCAACAACACTGAGTTCAAGCTCATTACCAAGGCTGACGCAAATGACGGTGCAGTAACGATTACCGTTACTGCAAAGAAGGCTAATGGTACTGAGATTGACAAGAAGGTCGCAGCTGTTACCGTAAAGAAGCATGAAAATGCTGCCGTTACCATTACCGGCCTTGATGGTACTACTGTGAAAGCCGGTGAAGCAAAAGAATTTACCGTAAATGTTACCCCCAATGATGATACCATTGACAAGGTGACCTTTGTCACGACCAGCGGCGAGGTGCAGTGGAGCAGTGATAACGGCAACACTTGGACGACTGTGTCTGGTGATGTGGATTACAGCGAGCTGACCGGAAAGAAGTTCCGTGTTGTGCCTGCTGCCGATGCAACAGACGGCACTGTAACTGTGACCATTACTGCAAAGAAAGCAGGTGGCACTGAGATTGCAAAAACTGCAACCTTTACTGTTACTGCCCGTGAGCACGCAACCGTTGAGATCAACGATTTGAATGGCGAAACCATTAAGCAGAATAAGCCCCACACCTTTACTGTGACTGTGACCGCCCATGATGACAGCGGCAATGCGACATTGACATTTGACAACGTTGCAGGGCTGACCCACAACGGTACTGCTGTGACGGATGCAGGTGTAACGGTTGCGCTGACCAACCAGCCTGCACCCCTGACCTTTACTCTGACCCCGGATGCAGAGGGAGCTGGCAAGACCCTGACAGCAACCCTGAACAATGGTGCAACGGACACTGCAACATATAATGTAAGTGCGTATGAGCACGCCAAAGTTACCATTGAGGGCCTTGGTACTGACCTGAAACAGGGCGAGAGCAAAGACTTTACGGTGAAGGTTGACCCGAAGGATGACAGCGGAAATGCTATCATTGACTTTGGCGACAAGAACAGTGAGATCCAGTACAAGGACGGCGAGGACTGGAAGCCGATGCCGTCCGGTGGTCTGGAAATTGACCTGAGCGAGACGCATGATTTCCGTATTACGCCCAAGAATGATGGCAGCCAGACCCTGACCGCAACCGTCAAGCAGAATGACAACGAGTTGGACAGGGTTGAACAGACCTATACTGTTGCCAAGAAGGACGAACCTACCACTCCCGGTGGCGGTGAGAACCCCGGCGAGAATCCCGGTGGTGGCAGCACTGGCGGCGGTGAGAACCCCGGCGGCGGCAGCACTGGCGACAGCGGCAACACCAAGCCCACTCCCAAGCCGGACGAAAAGTCTGACCGCAAGATCAAAATCGACGGCGGCATTGTGGAAGTCAACGGCAAGGAAGTTAAGCCGGACGAGGATGGAAACATCACCGTCAAAGAGGGCGATGAGATCACCGTTACTGTTGACAAGAGCAAGATCTCCGATGCACAGGTGTTCGACCAGTGGGTCATTAAACCCGACAGCGTGCTGAACGAGGTCGATCCCAAGTCGGAGAAGATCAGCTTCACGATGCCTGCCGAGGATGTGACTATTGAGGCCATGACCCGTGACGCATCCATTGAGGACGATGGCCCCGGCATTCTGGGCACCGGCGCACTGATCGCAACCGGCGTTGTGGGCAGTGCAGCGCTGTTGTACCAGGGCCACATGCTGGGTACTGAGTTGTACCTGCGGTATCTGCTGCCCCACGGGGCCGTTATCCCGCAGAACCGTGCGGAGCTGGCAGTGCTGCTGTGGCAGGATGCCGAAAATCCGGAACCTGTCAGCACCACGCTCTACAGCGACATCAGCGAGGACGACAGCGCTATCCAGCAGGCTGCCCGCTGGGCCGTGGAGAACGATCTGATGGAGCAGCTGGATGCGGATGACCATCCCGACCACTTTGACCCATTTGTACCTGTGACTTTCTCTGATTCTATCCGCGCATGGAAAAAGGCGCAGGAGCTGAAGAAATAACCAAGCCATCCTCTTTTTAATATCCCAAACTGGAAATGCCGCTCTGGGCTTCACTGCCCGGGGCGGCATTTCCGGTTGAAAAGGGAGCACAACAGGCCGGATTTTATATAAGAGCGCCGTGGTTTTTATTGACAAGCTCCCGGCTTGCTATTATAATAGAACAGTCATAATAGCATTCGTGCGCGGCTTTGCGGCTGCGTCAATCCAATAGACAAGGAGAAGATCCAAAATGGCACAAGAAATCAAGATGTCCGCTTCCGGCCTGAAGGCGATGCAGGACGAACTGGAATACCTCAAGACGGTCCGCCGCAAGGAGCTGGCCGAGGAGATCAAGGAAGCCCGCAGCCACGGCGACCTTTCTGAGAACAGCGAGTACGATGAAGCCAAGAACACCCAGGGTCTGGTGGAGAACCGCATCACCGAGCTGGAGCAGATGGTCAAGAACGCTGTGATCATCGACGAGAGCGAGCTGAGCGTGGACAACGTTTCTGTTGGCACCCACGTTTCCATCAAGATGACCGGCGATGATGAGGCCGAGGAGTACGATATCGTTGGCCGCACCGAGGCTGACCCCATCAACGGCAAGATCAGCGACGAGAGCCCCGTGGGCCACGCTCTGCTGGGCAAGGCCGTGGGCGAGAAGGCTGAGGTCCTGCTGCCCTCCGGCCAGACCGTCGAGTACGAAGTACTGGCCATCACCCACGCCGCAAACTGAGCCTGAACGGGAGGAAACCATGGAAGAGCAAAAGAGAAACCCCGCTCAGGGCCTGTCTGAGAGCGAGCAGGTGCAGGTGCGCCGCCAGAAGCTGGCCGACCTGCAGGCTGCCGGAAACGACCCCTTCACCCTGACCAAGTTCCCGCAGGACGCATACTCTGCCGACCTGAAGGAAGAGTTCAAGGATCTGCCCAACGAGACCGACAGCGGCAAGCAGGTCGCGCTGGCTGGCCGTATGATGTCCAAGCGCGTGATGGGCAAGGCAAGCTTTGCCCACCTGCGCGATGACAAGGGCGATATCCAGCTGTATGTCCGCCGCGACGAGCTGGGCGAGGAGGCCTACGCCGCCTTCAAGAAGCTGGACGTGGGCGATATCATCGGTGTCAAGGGTGAGGTGTTCCGCACCAAGACCGGCGAGCTGAGCGTTCGCGCCACCGAGCTGACCCTGCTGGCCAAGAGCCTGCGCCCCCTGCCCGAGAAGTTCCACGGCCTGACCGACACCGAGATGCGTTACCGTCAGCGCTATGTGGACCTGATCGCCAACCCCGAGGTGAAGGATACCTTCGTCAAGCGCAGCCAGATCCTGAAGGAGATCCGCGCTTATCTGGACGAGAAGGGCTTTTTGGAGGTGGATACCCCCATCCTGACCCCCTTTGAGATCGGTGCCTCTGCCCGCCCCTTCTACACCCACCACAACAGCCTGAACATGGACATGGTGCTGCGCATTGAGACCGAGCTGTACCTCAAGCGCCTGATCGTGGGCGGCATGGACCGCGTGTATGAGGTTGGCCGCATCTTCCGCAACGAGGGCATGGACCCCAAGCACAACCCCGAGTTCACCAGCATCGAGCTGTATCAGGCCTTTACCGATTTCCACGGCATGATGGATCTGGTGGAGGAGCTGTACAAGCGCCTGGCCCTCAAGATCTGCGGCAGCATGGTCATTCCCTATCAGGGCAAGCAGATCGATATGGGCCACTGGGAGCGTCTGACCATGGTCGAGGCTGTCAAGAAGTATTCCGGCGTGGACTTCAACGATTGGAAGTCCGACGAGGATGCCATTGCCTCTGCCAAGGAGCATCATGTGGAGCTGCCCGAGGTTCCCACCAAGGGTGCCATTCTGGCCGAGTTCTTCGATGCCTTTGTTGAGGACAAGCTGATCCAGCCCACCTTCATCTATGATTACCCTGTCGAGATCAGCCCGCTGGCCAAGCGCAAGCCGGACGATCCTGCCTTTACCGAGCGCTTTGAGTACTTCATCGACTGCACCGAGTACGGCAACGCCTTCAGTGAGCTGAACGACCCCATCGACCAGAAGGGCCGCTTTGAGCGTCAGGTCGCCGAGCGCAAGGCCATCGAGCCCGACTGCAAGGCTCAGGTGGATTACGATTACGTCAACGCTCTGGAGTACGGTCTGCCCCCCACGGGCGGCCTGGGCTTTGGCGTGGACCGCCTGGTCATGCTGCTCACCGACAGCGCCTCCATCCGCGATGTTCTGCTGTTCCCCACGATGAAGCCGATTGAGCAGTAAAATGCAAAATTAAGGCGCAGATACGATGAATTTCAAAACGAAATTCGGGTGATATCTGCGGTACTACACCACAACTACACCAATTTTTGGACGTTTTCCCGAAAAGGAGCCTTACAAAGCGGTGTGGTGTAAGAATCGAATAGGCGGATTGGTGTAGTAGGTACACCGAACTCCCAAAACGAAGATACGGCAGCTATGTTGCGAAAAACAACGTAGCTGCCGCTTTTTGTTTCATATAAGGATTTTATGCTACCAATCGGCGTTCCCTGCGGTTAAATCAGCTTGTCGCTGGTGATTATAAAATGCACCTTGATTCAGCATACGCCAAAATTTACGCCAATGATTCATAGCACACGTTCCACCCAACGCAGTGCAGCGTTAAGACGCTCACTTTGCCGGTCATGATGGCCGTAGTCATCCAGCACAGTTTTGGCTCCACATGTCGCTTGCAGGGCAGTGTGGATTCGTTGGGCATAGCTATAGGCATCACACAGGCGGTTGTTGTGGCCTTCGCCCTCCCGGATACCATTTTGCAGATAAACCTGTGCGGAGTAGTTTTTGGGGACATGTTCCTCTATGAAATCGGCAACACCCGGATACCAGAACGACCCACAGAGGGAAAATACTGCAGCAAAGGCATCTGTTTCCCAGAGACTCATGGTTGCAGCCAGACCGCCCAGCGAATAGCCGCCATACGCCAGCTTTTCCGTGTCAAGGGCGTATTCGTCTATAAGCGCCGGGAGAATTTCGTTGTTCAGTTCTCGATGATATTGTCCTAGCTGCCCACCAAAATCCGGTGTGCCCGGTCGAATAGCCGGTTCCGGCCACGGGGTATACTCTGAAAGTCTGTTATTGGGGTATACCCCCACCAACACTGCTCGTTCCGTGCGCAGATTCAACTGCTCAATCAGTTCCCCATCGTTGAGTAGGATTGCAGGATTTTTGCCTTTGCGCAGTCCCTTTTCCGGGAACCGGACTCCAATTCGATGTGAACCGAGATTTAGAATTTCCATCCATAACCGCCCTTTTTTGTTAATTATTACGCAGTGTGGGGTGCTCCCCACATAGACAAACGGTAGCATTTTGTGCTATATTAGCATTAACTAACCGCTTTTGCACAAAGGAGCTCCCAATGAATCAAATATCCGCGCTTCCTAATCCGCTGGAAATTTTATTTCAGGAATACAATCAGGGCCGAATCGAGTCTGTCGGCTTCCGCAGTTTTACCCTGCACGCTGGTGAGAGTAATAGCTACCGCACCCTGAAAAGTGCACTGATTGTTCCGGTGTCGGGTCGGGCCATCTTCTCATTTGAGCACGAACCTTTCATTGCCAAGCGAGGACTATTCCTGCACGGATGTCCCGACAAGACCCTGACCATTTCGGCTTTGGGCGAGCAGGATTTCCACTACATCAATATGTACTACGAAAACGACCGGCCTTTGCTGTTCTCCCACAAGCTCAAAAATCCGGAACAGACCTTTTCCATTTTGGAGCAGATCCTAAAGCTCCACCCGGACGCTGACATCCGCAGCCAGTACCAGCAAGAAAAGCTGACGGAAGAATTCTTCGCCCAGATTTTCGCAGATTTTCAGCCAGAGAAAACTTACAATGAAAGCCAAATCATGAGCATCCTGCTGGATTTCATCGCAGAGCACTATGCAGAGCCGCTGACGCTGGACGCACTGGCCGAACAGGTCAATGAGAAAGCTGGACATGTCAGCTATCTCTTTTATAAGTACAAAAACATCCGCCCCATCGATTACCTCATCAATTATCGTGTCCGAATAGCCACTGAGCTTTTGCGTTCCGGCGACTACACTGTGACACAGGCCGCTCATGAGGTCGGCTACCGAGATGCCTGTTATTTCAGCCGCATTTACAAAAAACGGATGGGCTTTCCGCCCACCCGTATTCTGCCATAACCGAAATTCTTGATTTCAGGTTCCGTTAAGATGCACTGTACATGAAGTTGTACAGGGTCTCAGCAGAATCGATGACCCGTGCACCGTAGTCCATTACGTCATCATAATCCATCTCGATGACCTTCTGGTTGGCGATGGCGGGAACCTCCTGCACGACGGCGTTGGAGGTCAGCTGCTCCACCGCGTCGGCATCGGTGGCACCAAAGCGGTCTGCGCGGACGTAGACGATGATATCCGGGTTCATGGAGACCAGATTCTCCAGAGTCAAGCCGTTGCCGCCCTTGTCCAGAACATTTTCAGCGTTCAGGGCATTCAGCATACAACTGCTCATCTTGGAATTGAAGGCCACGAAGGTGCCATCGGCGTAGCCAGCCATGAACAGAACCTTCAGGGGTTCGCCACTCTGGCTGCTGACCTTGTCCATCAGCGCGTCGATTCTCTCCTGCAGCTCGTCAGCGTAAGCGTTTGCAGTCTCCTGCACGTTGAAGATCTCGCCGATGTTCCGCACATCCTCTACAATGTTATCCAGCGACTGATCAATGGAAGCGCTAGCCAGCTCAGTGTAGACGGGAATGCCCAGCTCCTGATAGGACTGGACAGTGCCAATGCTGCTTTCGGTGAACATCAGGGGACCCTTGCCAAGGATCAGATCCGGCTCCGTGGCAAGGATGGTCTCCTTGGAAACAGACTTCTTATCGCCAAGGCTGTTTAGAGATGCAATTTCATCAGCAATGTCACCCTTCAGGGCATTGTCATTATCGAACACGCCGACGATTTTATCCTTGAGCCCCAGCTTAATGAGCAGCTCGGTCATGGACAACTGGGTGGACAGCACCTTTTCGGGGGCATGATCGTAGGTCATATCCACAGCATTGCCGTCAGCGTCATAAATCTGCAGGGTCAGAGGGTAGGCAGTCTCCTCAGCGGAAGAAACGGTGCTCTCGGCCACCGATGAAGCCACCTCAGAGGAGGCGGCAGCAGACGATGCCACAGAAGATGCGGTCTGACCACAGCCAGTGGTCAGCATGACGGCTGCCAGTGCCGCGGCAGCAACACTCAGGGTTTTCTTTTTCATAAAGGTTCCTCTTTCTGCGGGGTACTCCCGCGTTTTTGTTATAGATATTGAATCATCAGTTTTCCGTTGATTGGGCTGGGGTACACACAGGCTTCTACATCAAAGATTCGGCGCAGATTTTCGGGGGTCATCACCGCTTGAGGCTGGCCCTGCGTTACAATTTCGCCTTGTTTCATCAGATAGAGGTGGTCGCAGAATTGTGCTGCAAGGCTCAGATCGTGCAGCGCTGCCAGGACCGTGATCTGCAAATCTTTGATGATTGAAAGGATTTCTAACCGATAACGGATATCCAGATGATTTGTCGGCTCGTCGAGGATCAGGATCTTGGGTGACTGGGTCAGCGCGCGGGCCAGAACCACCCGCTGTTTTTCACCGCCCGAAAGGGACTGGAAGTTCCGGTCGCGGTAGCTTTTCATGCCTACCTTGTCCAGTGCCTCCAAGGCCATCTCATAATCCCGCTCTTTTTCCTGCTCCAGCAGGGAGTGAAACGGATACCGTCCCATCAGGGCGATGTCCAGCACGGTATAGTCAAAATTGATCTGGTTGAATTGTCCCATCACCGCCATGTTCCGCGCCAGCTTTTTGCCGGAAAAGTGTGTGATGTCCTCGTCATCCAGACGAACGATGCCGCTGTCCATCTTTTGTGTGCGGTAGATGGAGCGGAGTAGAGTGGTCTTGCCGCTGCCGTTGGCACCCAGCAAGGCCGAGAATTTCCGGTCCGGCACCTCAATGGAGAGATGCTGTACAATTGGTTTGCCGGAAATCGAAATGTTTACATCTTTCGCTTCCAGTCTCATTCAATTGCCTCCAAATCCATATTTTTTACGCACCATCACATAGACGAAGAACGGCGCACCTACCAAGGCAGTGAAAATGCCCACAGGCAGCTCGGTGTTGGAAATCAGACTGCGGGCGATGGCATCCACCCAGAGCATGAACAGTCCGCCGGATAATGCCGCAATCGGCAGTAGTTTTCGGTGGGCTGTGCCGGCAATGGCGCGGGAAACATGCGGGATGATGAGCCCAACAAATCCGATAGTGCCGCAAACCGATACAAGTGCACCGGTCAGCACCGAGAGCACCAGCAGGTAAACCAACCGACACCGGAAGGTGTTGATGCCAATGGTGGAAGCTGCTTCCTCACCAAGCATCAGACCATCCAGTGTCTGGGCCTGCGTCCGAAAAAAGACTGCTGCTGCCAGTACGATCAGTGCAATGGGGCCGATGTTTTTCCATCCGGCGCGGGTCAGGGAGCCCATCGTCCAGAACTTAATGGACATCATACCGTCAGAATCACCTGCTACTGCAATGATAAAGTTGGAAAATGCTGTCAGCAGTGCATTGACGATCATGCCGGAGAGAATCAGCTTGACTGAGGTGGTCTTGCCATCCGCCGATGAGAGAGCCAATACGAGGAAGCAGGCACCGCCTGCTCCTACAAAGGCCCAAAAGCCGGAGATCACGCCCAGCCCTAAAAAGAGTGAACCGGTGGCTCCCAGCGTTGCGCCTGCCGACACACCAAGAATATATGGGTCTGCCATTGGGTTTTGGACAACTGCCTGCATCACGCAGCCACAGAGCGCCAGCCCGCTTCCTGCCAGAAAGCCCAGAATAATTCGGGGCATTCGGATCTGCCAGACGATCTGTTCAAATGCCACAGATACTGAGGTGCCTGTGTCTGTCCCGAACAGGTGCCGAAGCAGGATCGATAGTGTATCTTGTACCGGAATGCGGACTGCTCCCATGCAAAGCGTAATGACTGCAGAAACAAGCGTTAGAATCATCAATAGAATGATCGTCAGTCGTGTCTTTTTCATATAGAAATCACCCTCTCAAGTGGTTCGAGGTTAGCTTTGACTACCTGCAAAGTATTTTACAGGCTGCTTGCAGATTTGTCTATGGACAATTCTTTAAAGAATGGACGATTCTTAAAAACCGGATAGCCAGATTACTTTTTGTCAAGAGGGCTGGCACCGTCCGGCCCTCTCTCTTTTTGCCAAAGTTTCCCTTGATTTTTCTTGCACACTGCCGAAAGTGACGTGTTTTCAAAAGTTTTTGTTGACACGGCTCGATTTTTGTGGTAATCTATCCCAACAATTTAATATAACATATTTACTTAGAGTTCCAGCTCGGCTCCCAAAGGAGCCGGAGCAAGTTTTTGACTTTCTTATCGCTACATAACGAACCCGAACCAAGGCCATCCCGGAAGGGATGGTCAGGTTCAGGTTGTTGTGTGGCGATTTTTTATTGCCAAATCCAGCACCGCACCTTGAAAACCGCATGACCGTCTGCATGGGATACCCGGCGATGACCCCCAAGTGGGAGAGCCGGAAAACGTCGCCGGAAGGGGGCAGGAAATCCATGCAGGGAGAACGGCACACCCAATATCAACTGGTCAAAATGGCCAGTTGATGTGGTGAATGACACAAAGCG
>OODF01001049.1_pt1 | contig 13452 bp, 13 predicted proteins | sample 1671431 | NCBI WGS metagenome assembly OODF01 (sample SAMN06348156, study PRJEB24527) | human gut metagenome | biome: human gut; feature: ankylosing spondylitis patient; material: feces | host: Homo sapiens | place: China | collected 2015-10 | reverse complement strand
ATTTCAAAGATGTGCTTTTAGCTGCGGAAATGAGATCGGAACATCCGCTTGCCGGTGCTATCGTGTCTGCTCTTCAAAACGAGGAGAAGGTAAAACCCGCTGCATTGGACAGCTTCGAGAGTATTACGGGAAAAGGAATCAAGGGAACTTTTGAGGGAGATACCTATTGGGTAGGTAGTCATAAACTCCTAAAAGATTTCAGTGCGACAGTAAATGATGTGATGGCTGAAATGCTGGTTCGCTATGAATCGGATGGCAATGGTATCATTTACTTTGGACGTGAAAATGAATTATTGGCTATCATTGCTGTTTCTGACCCGATAAAGGCTACTTCTGCCGAAGCGGTAAAAGAACTGAAACGTCAAGGTATTGACATCTGTATGTTGACGGGTGACGGGCAACGGACGGCATTAGCTGTTTCTTCCCGTTTAGGGATTGAACGTTTTGTCGCTGACGCTCTGCCGGACGATAAGGCCGAGTTTGTGCGTGAGCTTCAAATGCAGGGAAAGAAAGTCGCTATGGTAGGAGATGGTATCAACGATTCGCAGGCTTTGGCACTGGCTGACGTGAGCATTGCCATGGGGAAAGGAACTGATATTGCTATGGACGTAGCTATGGTAACTTTGATGACATCGGATTTATTGCTGCTTCCTAAAGCTTTTCAGTTGTCAAAGCAGACAGTTAAACTGATTCATCAGAATCTTTTCTGGGCGTTTATTTATAATCTGATCGGCATTCCTATTGCTGCCGGTATCTTGTTTCCATTGAACGGTTTGTTATTGAATCCGATGTTGGCAAGTGCTGCAATGGCTTTCTCCAGTGTGAGCGTAGTGCTCAATTCATTGAGCTTGGGAAGAAAATGAGTAAGCGACTGTAAAAAGAAAACAAACTGTAAGTAAATAATAAACGGTGAATACTTTGCGGATTATGCGCAACTTGTTCACCGTTCGTTTTTTGGGGTTCGTTGTTTATAATTTTATCCTCTATCGCTCTTCACAGGAATTATCTGTTCCTGAATTCCAATGGTGTCATTCCTGCGTACCGTCTAAAATACTTACCAAAGAATGAGGCACTGGGGAAATTTAGAGAATAAGCTATCTCTTGAATAGTCATATTCGTTCCTTTCAGTTTCGCTTTGGCGTCCATGACCACAATATACGCAATGGTATCCAACACACTTTTGCCTGTCACTTGTTTTACGGTTGTACTTAGATGTTGAAGCGATATTCCTAGTTTATCTGCGTAGAATTGTGCACGACGTTCATCTCTATAATTCTCGGTGATGGCTTGAATCAATTCCCGGCAAATTTCCTTTTTACGGTTCGAACTATTGTTTTCACCCGGAAATTTACGATATATCAACCGTATGCTTGTCAAGATAGTCTGAAGAGATAATTCAACCAATTCAGAATCCATTTCAAAGTTCTCATTACAACTGACACGCGATAATAGAGCAAAATAGTCTTTCAGATAGCCGGCTACTTCTTCATTGAGAGGGATTACTGGCTGTTCTATCAGTTTTGGATATTCATTACCGATGTTTTTCATCAGATTGATTCGTTCGGCACAATAGGCGGAGAAACCGGCAAAGCAGAGACATACTTTTTCTGTTTTCTCCCGAAATTGGATGATTGTTCCCGGTAACAATGTTATCAGGTCATTAGGACGAATTTCATAATCAAGCAGATTGATGGAGGCTTTCATCGAGCCTTCGGTGCAGATGGCAACAATACATGCCTGCAACCGACACGATTGCTTATAAATATTGAGAATGTCTTCCGTAACATTCGTCCATGCTAATACTTCGGTAGGCAAGTCTACCTGTGGGAAGTCCATTTTCATAGTTGTGTTTGTTATATTTACAGTGCAAAAGTACATATTTTCTTTTTATTTCTTACCTTTGTTTTTATGAAAACAACTTTTATCGATTGGAATTTAATACCGTATGCCGAAGCATGGCAACGGCAGGCGGAGTGGTTTGACGGTGTAAGTCTATGAGAACCTCATTATTATGTGTGAGCATCCGCACGTTTATACATTGGGGCGCAGTGGAAAAGAAAATAATATGTTGCTGAGTGATGAGCAGCTGAAGGCGATTGGCGCTACTCTTTATCATATAGATCGGGGAGGGGACATCACTTATCATGGTCCCGGACAGTTGGTGTGTTATCCGATATTGAATTTGGATGAATTTGCATTAGGACTAAAGGAATATGTTCATTTGTTGGAAGAAGCGGTGATACGTGTATGTGCTTCTTATGACATTGAAGCGGGGAGGTTGGAGAAAGCTACAGGCGTATGGTTGGAAGGTGATACCCCTCGTGCCCGTAAGATTTGTGCGATAGGAGTAAGGAGCAGTCATTATGTTACAATGCACGGGTTGGCATTGAATGTAAATACGGATTTACGGTATTTCAGTTATATTCACCCTTGCGGGTTTATTGATAAAGGCGTCACTTCTCTTCGTCAGGAATTGAAACGTGAGATACCTATGGACGAAGTGAAGCAGCGCCTTGAAAATGAATTTAGAAAACTACTCCGAATCCCAGTTGCCAAGTTTGGTGCATAAGGCAATCCTTATCGGCCAGTGCATAAGAGAAATCGACGCGCATTGGCCAGAAATTAATTCCACAACCCAGCGCACCATAGTTACCTATTCCTTTATCATTGTCTCCGAAATGATATCCTGCGCGGACTACTCCATATTTCAGGAAGTTATATTCGGCTCCTATTCCTGCTTGCAAATGCCGGATTTCGGAAGGAAGAAGATAGTTGAAGTCAAGTGCTACTTGCAAACGATTCTCCACGCTGAATGGAAGGTCGACACTACCTCCCAATCCCAATCGTGCAGGCAATTTCTGACCATCCAGCTTTTTGCCCAAGTTGGCGGCTTGGAAACCGATAGACCAAGAAGCCATTCCATCCAGAAGATCCGTATTCCGATAATAGGTGGCACCAAAGTCAAGAGCAACACTGCTCTTGCTATCTGCTTCCTTTGCTACTTTTTCTTGCAGATATCTGAATGTCAATGACAGTGATAAGTTCTTGGCTACATTCCTGAAGTAGGCAGCTTCCAAATCCCATATACGGGGACGGTAATCCATTATTTTAGGATCCTTGAAGTGGCGGAATCCCAAAGCAAATCCATGAATACCTTCTCTTCCGATCCGATAGAAAAGAGATGCGCTGTGCAGCGCACAGTCCTTGTTGATATCAGCGTATGAATAACTAGCGCCCATTGCTTCCTGTGAGAAAGCGATTGTAGAGGCGTTATGAAAGATAGCTGTGCTACCGTTATCGGTGATAGCTAATCCTGTACCTGCCATACCTGCCGATTGGGCATCCGGAGTAAGTTCCAGAAAGTTGGCATTTGCCATTTCTTGTGCTCCCAGCAAAGCGGGGAATAAGCACGAGGCTAGAAGGAAATGTTTAACTCGTTTCATAATTCGTTATTTTTTTAGTGAGACATTCGGACAACACGTATACCTGTCCACGATTTATTATTGTTAAGCATATGATTGAGGGGCTTATCACTGACAACTACTTTTCCCAGTGTAGAGGAAGCATGTAGCAGATGCAGTTTCCCTTTTATATATTGCGCTATCCCAACGTGAGCAATGTCCAGCCCGGGAAGTTTCGTTGTGATGGCGATAATATCTCCGTCCATAATCCAGGATAATCCATTTTCCGGTAATTCGCTTTTCGGCAGCCAATGTACGATTTTCCCGGATAATGCTTTCTCGTATTCGGTCATTCGGGTTACGTTTTCCGGAGAATTGGCTAACTTTTTATATAGTTTTGGGTGAGCGGACATATAAGAGAGGCTTAATTGAAGAGTTTGTACGCTGTTCTCTGCCGTCACATCCGTAAGGAATCCTTGACGGATACCATTCTCGATCCAATCGGAGGTGTAATGCAAACGGGAAGGATATCCGTCGATAATTCCATCTCTGTAGCGTATCTTTTGCAGGTTCTCAGTAAAAGAAGATCCGAGAGCTTGCGCCAGTGTGTATTCTACAAAAGTGAGGCAATCCACTGCATCGGTCCGGATAACCAGCTCTTCTTCTCCATCCCGGTCTAGCGTATTGGCCACATATTTGGTTCCCAAATAAGACTTTCCGATTTGCAGCATCGTTCGAGAGTCCTGCGGAGTAAGCTCCGCAGGCTGTTGTTGGGCAAAAGTCATTGCACTTATAAACGATACTATGACGGATAAAAGTCCCCTCATGTTTGCTTATTTAATTTTCATTGAGGCTTTGATAAAATAGAGAATCAGTAGGGCGTATGCTCCTAATGCCAACACTTCCGACCAAGTATTGTTCAGCCATGCTTCGTTCACCAAGTTGATTCCACCGAAGCGCATTGCGGCACTGATAACCCCCATTAACGCGCCACCGGCAATGAAACCGGAAGCCAGCAATGTTCCTTTTTCTCCTCTTTCCGTATTGATAGTCGAATCTTTGCTGCGGCTGGTCACAAACCAATTGACAGCTCCGCCTACAACCAACGGCACATTCAGTTCCAATGGAATAAACATACCTAGTGCGAAAGCTAATGCAGGAATCTTGCAAAGAGTCAGAATAATCGCTAAGACAGCACCGATGCCATATAATAACCAGGGTGCGCCTACACCACTCATCAACGGTTCGATAACAGCAGCCATCGCATTTGCCTGTGGAGCAGCTAATGCTCCGCTCGTAAATCCATATGTCTTATTCAGGATAATCATTACACCGCCTACAGTTGCAGCCGATACAATTGTTCCCAAGAACTTCCAGGTCTCCTGTTTGGCAGGGGTACTTCCCAGCCAATAACCGATTTTCAAGTCGGTAATGAAACCTCCGGCCATTGAAAGTGCGGTACATACCACACCGCCCATCACTAATGCTGCAACCATGCCTGAAGGGCCTTTCAGTCCTACGGCTACCATCACTACAGAAGCCAGAATCAGTGTCATCAATGTCATACCCGATACGGGATTTGTACCGACAATTGCAATCGCATTGGCGGCTACTGTAGTGAACAGGAAAGAAATGCCGGCAACTAGAAGAATCGCTACCAATGTGTGTAGCAGATTTCCTTGCATTACATCAAAGTAGAAGAACAGTACGATGAGTATCAAAGTGATGATAGAACCGATTGCAATAATCTTCATCGAGAGATCCCGTTGTGTACGGATGATGTTTTTCTCTACATTGCCTTTACCGCCCATCTCTTTGGCAGCCAGCCCAACTGCGCTTTTAATGATTCCCCATGAACGGATGATACCAATGACACCTGCCATAGCAATACCGCCGATACCAATGCTCTTAGCGTAATATTTGAATATTTCTTCCGGACTCATCATTCCTACAGTGGATGTAATCTCCGGATTCCATGCATTCAGCACACAGTCTCCCCAAATAGCGGACATGCCCGGAATGATAATCCACCATACAGCCAATGAACCGGCGCAGATGATGGAAGCATATTTTAATCCGACTATATAACCTAATCCCAATACGGCAGCTCCGGTATTTACCTTGAATATCAGTTTGGCTTTTTCCGCCAGCATTTCTCCGGCACTGCACACACGGGTCGTAAAATTCTCATTCCACCAACCGAATGTGGCTACGATAAAGTCATATAGTCCACCAATCATTCCCGCTATCAGCAAGGGTTTGGCTTGGCTTCCGCCTTTTTCTCCGGAGATCAATACCTGTGTGGTAGCTGTCGCTTCAGGGAAAGGGTATTTGCCATGCATATCACTTACGAAATATTTCCGGAAAGGAATCAGGAACAGAATTCCCAGTACACCACCCAGCAGGGAACTGATGAATACCTGCATGAAAGTAACTGTCATCTCTGGATATTTTGCCTGAAGGATATAAAGAGCAGGAAGTGTGAAGATCGCTCCGGCCACAATCACTCCGGAACAAGCTCCGATAGACTGGATAATAACATTTTCTCCTAACGCATTTTTTCTTTTGGCAGCTCCGGAGACTCCTACAGCAATAATGGCGATAGGAATAGCCGCCTCGAATACTTGGCCTACCTTTAATCCCAGATAGGCTGCGGCGGCTGAGAAGAGGATTGCCATAGCAATACCCCATGCTACCGACCAGAAGTTAACTTCCGGATAATTTTTTGAGGGACTCATCAACGGGTTGTATACTTCCCCCGGTTTCAATTCTCTAAACGCATTCTCGGGCAACCCGGTGAATTTGTCTTCTTCTTGTTTCATAGTTTTATAATTTGCTAATGTGTCAATTTACGTTTCCGTCTTCAAAGTAAACAAAAAAAAAGGAGAACCGAAAGATTCTCCTTTATGTAATAGCCTAAAATTTTTTATTTAGCGTCTTTTGCTACCATATCGCCCTCAATATACAATCTTACCATCTCTGTTTTGGCGTTGGTACGCAAAGTGATTGATTTCTTGAAATGTCCCGGATATTTGCCTGTTCCGTTATAAGTCACTTTGATTGTACCTTTTTTGCCCGGCATGATAGGTTCTTTCGTATATTCGGGTACAGTACATCCGCATGAAGCTACCGCCTGGTGGATTACCAAAGGAGCGTCACCGATATTAGTAAAGGTAAATGTACAACTAACTACCGGACTGTTTTCTGAGAACTTGCCGAAGTCGTGAGTTGTTTTGTCAAACTTAATATCTGCATTGGTTTGAGCAAATGCAAAACTTGCCCCCATTACTAACAAAGTCATAAAAAAAAGTATCTTTTTCATTTTTCCTTCTCTTTTTTGATTACAAGTGCCAAAGGTAATGCTTTTTCCCTTAAAATATACTTTATAGAGTGCGAAATAGTATTAAACGGATTGTATTTGCTATTTGGCAAGCTCGAATCCAAGCATCATTCCGTCATAGTTATCGGCCAGAGAACTAACGGTTTTGAGTGCGGTACTGTTGCTTTTACTACCGATAAACGCCATTAATTTTAGCAATTTATCCGAGTTGAATAACAATTCCAGTGAATTAGAACTGCAATTCACTTTAGCGTGCAGGTTCAGCAATCGCAAATATTTCAAGTCCACTTGTTTGGTGGAAGCATTGTAGGAGTAAGTTCCTTTCAATGTTTTCTTTCCCACTGTGCTGGTGAAAGTACTGTCTGCATTGAACGTGAAACTCATTTGCCCGTCCTTAATGCCAATCTTGCTCAACTGCTCGTTCAACTTGTTTTCCGCCATTGTCGCTGCGGCTGCACCTCCTGCTTTCATCAGCAGATTATCCGATTCGAACTCGACGGCTGAGCTTTTGTAACTCCATGTTCCAGTCATGTCGATCGTCTCAGTGTTTCCTGTAATGGCGTTCACAACTTTTGAGATGTTGTCCTTATTCAATAAGTCCGCCCATGATTGTGCCTGGCTGTTAGTTGCCGTCAGCATAAATACCACCATCAAGGTAGCAGATAAAAAATTCTTCTTCATTTTCATTTTATATTGAGATCTTTGTTTATGCTTTCTATATAATCAAGTATTTCTGTCCGTCCGGTGCGGTTTTCCGAAGAAGAAATAAAGTAGGGAGGGAGTTCTTCCCATTGTTTGCTCAGTTCACGGAGATAAGCATTGATATTCATCTTCAATCGTCCGCTTTTCAGTTTATCGGCTTTGGTGAAAATGATAGAAAAAGGAATGCCGTTTTCCCCCAGCCATTCCATGAATTCGAGATCAATCTTTTGAGGTTCCAAGCGACTGTCTATTAATAAAAAAAGGTTTGTCATCTGCTCCCGTTCAAGAATATAATCCTCGATTATCGTGCGTATCTGGTCTTTCCCTTTCTGACCGCGACGGGCATAGCCATATCCCGGAAGATCGACAAGATACCAGTTTTTATTAATCAGGAAATGGTTGATAAGCATAGTTTTTCCCGGAGTGGCAGAAGTCATAGCCAATCCCTTGCGGGCGGTCAACATATTGATAAGACTCGATTTTCCTACATTAGAACGACCGATGAAAGCATATTCGGGAAAAGTGCCTGCCGGACATTTCTTCACGTCTGTGTTGCTAATCACAAATTCTGCGCTTGTTATTTCCATTTTCTAGTCATTTGTTTTTTTGACATCAATATTAGCCCTGCAAAGGTAAGTGTTCCATTTAACATTAGCAATTCATAACCGAATTTATATCCGGTTTCTTTTCCAATCCACCAATCGGCGAGGTAACAGAGTAGGGGTGAAAGGATAGCTATCAACGGAACCCACCGATCGTTGGTTTGTCTGCGGGTAAAAAGTCCGAAAGCAAACATACCTAATAAGGGACCGTAAGTATAAGAGGCGATGATATAGATCGCGTCAATTACACTTTTATTGTTTAGAGTTTCTACGAGGCAGATGAAGAAAGCCAGTAAGACTGAAAGCGATAAATGTACCTTATTCCTTTTACGGCGTGCCGTTTCTTCACTGTCTTTTTCCGTATTCAGCAAATCCACGCATACGCTGGTTGTCATGGCCGTCAGTGCGGAGTCCGAGTTGCTGAAAGCGGCTGCGATAATACCGATTGTAAAAAGTATCAGAACGGGTTGTCCCAGATAGCCTTGCGCTGCAAACATGGGTAAAATATCATCATTCATAGCAGGTAATGCCAATTGCATTTGTCCGGCTAATGTAATCAGTAATATTCCCAGACACAAGAATAGAAAGTTTAGCGGAATAAATGAGAATCCGTAACAATACATATTCTTCTGTGCTTCGCGAAGGTTACGGCAAGACAGATTCTTTTGCATCATGTCTTGATCGAGTCCGGTCATTACAATCACGATGAAGATACCGCTAAAGAACTGTTTAAAGAAATTTTGCCGGGATACCCAATCATCCATGACAAAAATTCTGCTGTGTTCATTGTGCTGAATGGTCTGGATAATGCCGTTAAAATCCAGTCCTAACTCTTGAATTGTAAAATAGATAATAAAAATCAGTGCTGCTATCAGACAGAAAGTCTGCAAAGTGTCTGTCCATACAATCGTTTTTATTCCGCTTTTGTGGGTATACACCCATACTAAGGCAACCGATCCGACAGCGATTATCCAAAAGGGAATATGCATCTCCTGAAATACATAAGTGTGGAGAATGAGACAAACCAGATAGAGTTTGGCTGCCGTTCCCAACATACGCGACAATAAAAAGAAAAACGAGCCGGTACGATAGGCGCGCGTTCCGATGCGTGTGCCGAGATAGCCGTATATACTTGTCAAGTTGAGTTTATAGTATAAGGGAAGCAATATATGCGCTACCACCATATATCCGAAGAAAAAGCCGAATACCGTCTGCATATATGTCATATCCATGCCACGCACCATGCCGGGAACAGAAACGAAGGTCACTCCGGAAATAGAGGCGCCGATCATGCCAAAAGAAACTACATACCAAGGAGATTTATTCTCTCCCTTGAAGAACGCTGCATTCGATCCGCCTTTATATCCGGTGATACGGGCTATTAATAATAATACCGCAAAGTAGCATATTATAGTGACAAGTATCATCATATCGACTGCAAAGGTAGTGTTTTTTGTAGGTATTATAACAATAATCTGTATCTTTGCGCCAAAATATCGATAGAACCGTAATTATTATCTATGAATCAACAATATCCTTCCATATTACTCGAAAAGGCGGTCGGTGAATTTTCCAAGTTGCCGGGTATAGGACGTAAAACGGCCATGAGGCTTGTTTTGCATCTGCTTCGTCAGGATACGGCCACCGTAGAGGCTTTCGGAAATTCCATCATGACATTGAAACGAGAGGTGAAGTACTGTAAGGTATGTCATAACATATCTGATACTGAAATTTGCCAGATCTGCGCCAATCCACAACGGGATGCTTCCACTATTTGCGTAGTAGAGAATATCCGCGACGTGATGGCGGTAGAAGCAACCCAGCAATATCGGGGGCTCTATCATGTTTTAGGAGGGGTCATTTCTCCAATGGACGGAGTGGGACCGAGCGACCTTCAGATTGAAAGTCTGGTGCGGCGGGTATCCGAAGGAGGAATTAAGGAGGTAATTCTGGCTTTGAGCACAACGATGGAAGGAGATACTACCAATTTCTATATCTATCGTAAATTGGATAGACTAGGGGTTAAACTGAGTGTGATTGCGCGTGGCATATCCGTTGGAGATGAATTGGAATATGCCGATGAAGTAACTTTGGGACGTAGTATTGTGAACCGGACTCTTTTCACCGGAACTGTATAATTTAATATTTAGAAATTTAGAACGAACATGGAAGAACAGATAAAACGTGCTGTCAGGAATTTGAATATAGGTTATGTTTTCTTTTGGGTATTTCCGGCTTTTCTGCTTGGAGCAGGGGAGTTCGATCTCTTGCCCGTAGGAAATCTGGTAGATAATGTACAGGCTACTTATTATTTTGAGACTATCGGCATTCTGTTGACGGCACTTTGCGTACCTCTTTCTTTGAAGCTATTCAGCTTGGTGCTCAAAAAGAAAATAGACAATATGACTATCACGCTAGCACTGAAACGTTATGTGCAATGGAGCATTGTCCGATTGGGAATACTTGAAGTCGCCATTGTAGCCAACATCCTATGTTACTATTTGACATTAAGCAGTACCGGCAATCTTTGTATGCTCATTGGCTTGACGGCTTCTCTTTTCTGTCTGCCCAGTGAGAAAAGATTGCGTAACGAACTTCACATCACAAAAGACTAAAGCGCATGAAACAATCTTATCTGACAAACGAGCGCATCTATCTTCGTGCAGTAGAGCCGGAAGATATGGATATTATGTACGAGATGGAGAATGATCCTTCTATGTGGGATATCAGCAATTTCACAGTCCCTTATTCCCGTTATGTACTGCGCCAATATATCGAAGGCTCACAATGTGATGTCTTTGCAGACAAGCAATTACGCTTGATGATTGTGAGTAAATCCGATCATGACATACTAGGCACTATTGATATTACTGATTTTGTTCCGCTCCATTCGCGTGGAGAGGTCGGTATTGCCGTGCATAAAAACTATCGTCGGCAAGGCTATGCAACCGATGCGCTGAAGCTACTTTGCGAATATGCTTTCGGTTTTCTGTCCTTGAAGCAGCTCTATGCACACGTGGCAGTGGACAACGAGGTCTGTCTGAAACTATTTGCATCGTGTGGCTTTACCCAATGCGGACTCTTAAAGAACTGGTTACAGGTAGAGGGATGCTATAAAGATGCCGTACTTCTTCAATGTCTGAATCCCCGAAAATAACTGAATTCCTTATAAGATAGGTGATGAAAGCCTAAATATCAGTTCAGCGTAGGCACTTGTGGGAAACGTGACCACGTTTCATACTTGCTGCCTAGCTTTTCCAAAGCCTCTTTCCACATATCTTTGGTGTCGTTTCTCATCAGATATGAGTTCTCTTCTTCGGATACCAGCCATGTGTTTTCCTTTATCTCACTATGTAACTGATTGCTTTCCCAACCGGAATATCCCAAGAAAAAGCGGATACATTCATTCACTTTATTCCCTTGCAATATATATTTCTTTATTTCTTCAAAATCACCGTTTAGGAAAAGCCCCTTACTGACAGGGATAGAGCCGGGAATTTTCTCTAGAGTATGGAGGTAGAATAAAGTATCAGTCGCTACAGGACCACCCTTGTAGAGAGGTATTTCATCCAAATACTTAAATTCCATGACAACATCATTGAGAAGCAGTGGCAATTGTTTATTGATGACCAATCCCATAGTTCCTTCCTCCGTATGATCGACCAGTAGAATTACGGATCTGCCAAACGTTGCATCGCGTAAAAAAGGTTCGGATATCAAAATCTTTCCTCTTGACGGCAATACATTATTCGATTGAATCTTAAATATGTCCAGGTTGATATTCATGCCCCTAAATTAATAAAAAAAACGGAATAATTATCGTTATTTCCGTTTTTTTTGATTTAGCAGGGTGCTTTTATGGATGTCTTACCGCAAACGTCAGGCTACCGGATGATTTTCTGCAAATAATCTCATTCTTTCATCAAGTTGTGCATATTGATGGTCTTTAATAAAAGAGGTACACGCGCGCAAACCTTCCTGATGACTTCCGGTAGTCACTAATGAGATAGCGCTTACACCGTAGTACATCAGCTCCTTGGCAAGCTCACCGCTAGTCATTCCCGGATATCCGATTGTGAAATAAAATCCGTCTGCAATAGGATCACCCAAGTCATTGTCATATACCAGATGGAACCCGTGATGCAGGAAGATATCTTTCAACTTCTTCGCTCTTTCACCATATATTTTCACTTCATTGAGGAAATTGTATTGTCCTTCATTAGCAGCTTTCAGCATGGCAGCCATAGCGAACTGTGCAGAATGACTCGTTCCGGAAGAAAGTGCATAGAGCACCCGATGAATGAAGACGGTCCCGAAAGTTCCGCCGCCGTACCGTTTTGTCAGTCCCGGATAACTTCTGTGATATAACTTGTCGGAAATACAACTTACACCGATACGTTGTCCGGCATAGCTGAACGCTTTCGAACCGGAAATCAACAAGACATAATTATCCGTATAATGAGCTACCGACGGCTGGTAAGGAGCCTGATACGGCTTGCTCAAATCCTGACGGAAGTCCATTGCGAAATAGGCCAGATCTTCCAGTACAATCACATCATATTGCGTAGCCAGTTCACCGATAATCCTCAACTCTTCATCTTTCAAGCAGATCCAACTAGGATTATTGGGGTTTGAGTAGATGATTGCAGATATATTGCCTTTCTTCAAATAACTCTCCAATTTTTCTTTCAATTTGTCGCCTCGGTAATCGTATACATCGAATGTCTCGTATTTCTGCCCCATCACAACCAACTGCTGCTTCTGCACCGGAAAACCGGGATCGATAAACAGAATCGTATCTTTCTTTTCATCACATTGGCTGCAAGTGAGGAAAGAAGCGAATGTGCCTTGCATAGAACCGGTAACAGGCACACAGCCTTCCGGGCTTAAATCCACATTAATAAATGCCTTGATAAAGTTAGAAGCCTCCTTTTTCAATTCGGGCAGTCCGTTAATGTCCGGATATAGGCTGGCTATCCCTTTTTGTAACGCTTCAACCTCTGCTTTCACCCCAACGGCAGAAGGAGGAAGTCCCGGAACACCCATTTCCATCTTAATAAACTCAACCCCTGATGCGGCTTCCGCTTTTGAAGCAATAGCTTTCACTTCACGAATGGTTGCTTTAGAAAAATCGACAATTTGAAACTCATTTATGGTTTCATCAATCAGATGTCGTTCAATTGGTGTATTTTTCATTCTATTTTCTATTTTATGTAATAGCTGCAAATGTACACGATAATTCTTAATAAACCCACTTTTTCAGAAAAAAGATATGAAAGCTATTGTAGGTTTCAAAAAAATATCTACCTTTGCATCCGCAATCAAGAAGATTGTGATTGTCAAATGATATTTTGGTGCGTTAGTTCAGTTGGTTAGAATACATGCCTGTCACGCATGGGGTCACGGG
>OODF01001040.1_pt1 | contig 13539 bp, 7 predicted proteins | sample 1671431 | NCBI WGS metagenome assembly OODF01 (sample SAMN06348156, study PRJEB24527) | human gut metagenome | biome: human gut; feature: ankylosing spondylitis patient; material: feces | host: Homo sapiens | place: China | collected 2015-10 | reverse complement strand
ATGGTACTATAAACAAAAAAGAATTCCAACATGGTCAGCATGCTGGAACCCTCTTTCCGATTTTCCTTTGCAAAGATAGCCTTTTATACAATGCGTGTCAAGCATAAAAGGCTGCTTTGTAACATATTTAAACGAAAACTTCTTATTTATAACATGTTACAGCAATGCTTTCACTGCCGCCTCCAGGTCTTTAATGCTCTCTCCACGGGCACTCAACTCATTGTTCTTGTTGACCAGGAACACAGAAGGCACATTCTTCACATTATAAGAAGCCGCTATAGACGAATAAATTCCATTGCCGTCGCGCACACAAATCCAAGGCAGATTGTCGGCAGTTGTTTTCCAATAGTGCTCGTCTGCATCCAGAGAAACCTGATAGATTTCCAATCCCTGGGCGGCATACTTGTCGTACAAGTCGCGCAACATATAATTATGTGTAGCAGAAACGGCACTCTGATAAACAGTGAAGTCCACAATAACAGCCTTGCCCTTCAGTTCGCTCAACTTACGTGTATTGCCCTTCATGTCACGCAGGTTAATGTCGATGATGCCGGTTTCGGAAATTGCCTCTTCGGGGATTTCCACCACCTTCTGCTGCGGAGTACGGGTATTCTTCATTCCCTTTATCACAATATTGTAGAGGTTCTTGGAGCGGTCGGCATCCGGATAATAATTGTTCAGGCTGGTTGCCACGGCTGCAAAACACTTAATGTCTTCCTTATTGTTCAGAGGGTCGAAAATCAAATAATTATTCAACTTCTGGAACAAGGCGAAATAGGCAGCAGCCGTATTGGGAGCGGCAAAAATATAGCTGATTTTCACTTCATCCTTATAGTTCTTCAATAAAGAGGCAAGACTGTCCTCAAAAACATCGGCACCTATCTTATGTGCCTGCACCGACTGCAGCAATGCATTCACATTATCCTGAAGCTTCATCTGCTTCAGCGTCAAGTCCTTTATCTTCGAGCTATTCGGAGAACCTTCCACTGTATAGGCAGTGGCGAAATCGGTATAAGGTGCCTTTACCAAAACCGTTTCCGTCGAATCTACCGAGAAATTAATAACCTTGTCGTCTACCCGCAGACGGTAAAATTCCGGAGACACCGGACGTACCTGCTTGAAGTGGAAAGAGCCATCCCCTTCCAGTTTTACAGAATCCAAAGGAACAATACCTTCCAATGCCGAGGCTTCCAAATAAAGCATCTTGCCGTCGGCACCAGACACTTCACCCTCTACTTTGAATTTCGGTTCGGAATTACATGCACCCAATGCTATTGCAGCAAGTGCCATAAAAAAGATTTTCTTCATATCGTATCTTCAGTTTTGTTTTGCAAACGTGCCTGCAAATATACTTCATTTACAACAACTACTGTATATCAGCGACTTAAATCATTATGATTATTTTTAATGTTTAAACCATAATCTAACCTAACCGATGCAAAGGTACGAAATTCAGATAAACAACCCTCTATAATCAAAGAAAAAAGAGCAACAAGGTTAAGAATATCCCCACACAAGAATGAAGTATATCTGCTATTCATTCTTACATCTCGTTAATCATGACACAATAAACTCCATTCCAACTATCCATATTAAACTGTAACAATCTTTTCATTAAATTAAATGAGCATACCAAAGCATGAATAGGAGGTCCAACTGTCACCCGCATGCAGAGAGCATACGACTATCCAATTTTTATCATCCTTGTTAAATTAACTTGCAGTAACAAAAAAGATTTTCTACTTTTGCACTCTTAAATTAGCGAATTCAGAAAATGAATACACATTTCTAGTTTGCATCGAAAACATGTAGGTGCAGAAAAAACAGGAAATTTCAAAATATTTTTTAAATGACATTTGTAGAGGAAATCAATAAAATATCCAAACATGACATAAAACTACAGACATATACATAAAGGTTGAATAAGATATAAAATGGTTTAAAAGGAAACTACAGTTTATCCCCTTTCTATCAACAATAAAAACTGAGATACCACATAAATTAGAACTGGTTTTATAATTTATACATATACTTACTAATACTATCATCTACTAAAATGTCGACAATGGGAAATATGAAATTTCAGATAAAGATAAGAAGTAACATAATAAAAAGATATTGTCTACCACCAATAATAATATATTTTGGTAAGCGCGTCATTGATGAAGGATTCAATGCATTAAAGGAGCGTCTTGAGAAAAGAAAATCTGAAAAAGAAATAAAGACTAACAGTATTACTGAAAATCCGGATGAAATGGTCCCTTCAGAAACCCTCAATGAAGTTCTCGGCAAAAGTGACAGCAACCGAGAAGCTGAACTAGTCGACAACTTTCTTTACAAAGGAGACACTTGTCTGATTTGTGCACGCCCCAATGTCGGTAAGTCCATATTGACCATGCAGATAGGTCTGGCCATAGCCGAAGGAGCAAGTTCCAAACTGACCCCGACCTATGAAAAGCAGAAAAGCCTCCCGCAAGTTGTTTATTATTACGACGGGGAGATGAGGAATTCCGACATACGCCACCGATTCAGAAGGGGAACGGATAAATATCCCAAGACATTTTTACGGGTAAGGGATAACAACCTGGACTCCCTAGAGAAATTAATCAATGACATACGCCGACGTATTACAAAAGAACATCCTGACGAGGATTGTTCGGTAGCCATCGACAATATAGCCTGCTTCAGCAGGAATAAGAGCAAGAATAATGTCTGTGACTTTTTTAAAGCGCTGAATGCATTGAAGGGGGAGTATGAAAACCGAGGGAACAGTCTCACCGTATTGATTGTAATACACACCGTCAAGGCACATGACAAATACACTCCCATAGAACTGGAAGACATTGCGGAGGCGGCTGAATTCGGCCGATTCGCCAATTCCATCATCGTATTGGAAGAATGCAGGTTGGGCAAGAACAAACGTATCCTCAAGAGTCTGAAATGCAAATACGATGCCATACCGGAAGAGGTATCCATTGTCAACCTTATGAAAGATCCTGAATTGCACTTTGAGTATGAATGCTCAATGCCTGAAGAAGATGCCATACTTCTCAAAAAGCAGAAAAAGGAAACAGGGGGCACACATCCGGAATCAGCAGAAGATTCCGCACCGACAGACGACACAGGACAATCTCCTGACAAAGAGGGGCAATCCGACATGGAAGAGGGAATGGGCATCAATCCACCCCCGAAGGATGGACGCAAAGAGGTTACACCAGAAATATTATTGCAGATGAAACAGATGTATGATAAAGGAATGACGCAGGAAATGATAGGCAAATCCTTGAATCTGTCCAGAAAGACTATCAACAAGTATCTGCAACAAATCAAGCGGGGAGAGATTTAATTTGGTATAACTATCCTATTGATATGTCTTTCCGGCAGGAAGTGCAACTCTTTTCCTATGCAGCCTGTCAACAAGAGCCTAAGCGAGTTTTTGTTTTTACAAAAAATAAAACATAACAAGGCATCACCCTTAAAAGTTACAAACTATATTTTTTTACATTCAAAAAGAGAATATTTGTTGTGCTCATACTGAGCATCCCCATATGCGAGACCTGGGAAGTAAGTGTACTACCCTAGAAAAAGTTGAATGAATTTATACTATAAGCCTGAGGTTGGTTGAATGATTTTTGTCTTACCTCTAGGCCTGATTGAATAAAATCGTTTTCTCAAAAAGAGCAAGGTTACAGTTACATTTTTCATAATATCTTATGAATCAGAGAAAACACTATCGGAATCACATTTTAGGGTTACATTATAGGGTTACAACAAGGTTACAACTACCCCTATTCAGGTTACAACAGAAAAATTCGGTTACACCCATACTAGACATATCTAAAATCAACGGAAAAGTTACCAACCTATTACTGTCAGTCCATGGGGAACAACAGACACTAAAGCTGTAAATTCAAATCGCAAATCATTACATATTCACAAAGGCACCCACTTGGATACGAATTTTAGATTACAATTATATATTACATCTACCTGACATCAATATACAAACGCTCCAGAAAGTTACAGCAAATTCATAACCCACTTCCCTGGTTAATTCCCGATTTCACATAAGTCATATATCCAACATTTCATCCAAGATTTGACTGATGATAAATGAAGTGGATGAGTGGCCAATACAGAGTCCGGTTATCAGATTAGTTCCCATACTGATACTGAGATAACCCTTCTACCAATGATAAACCGACAGCAAACTATATCTCATATTCATTTTCTCTTTATAACCAACCGCTGTATTAAGTATTAGTCAGAGCAACAAAGAGTCGTTATATTCTTGTCATCTGAGTGATAACAATGCGTATGTCTCTCAGTTTCTCACTCCTATACTCGTCTGACATTTCACAAGGCCGGGAGATATGAACGGGCAGGAAATCAAAGTGCCTGAGGTATCGGGATAAGACTCATATATTACCTCCCGTTTATTATTCAGGCACTCTTTACTGTTGCCCATTCTCATCAGTCCATAGTCTCAATACTTTTTACCGTATTTGTTTTTATGGCTGTGAACCGGTGATAAAATATGGGAAGATTATATTTTAGGGGATTCAGTCTATTTGCATAATTAAAGTTCACACTTCTCAATATTATGTAATCAGCTATAAATCAATAAGCAAACATATAGATTAGTTCACACCTGCTTCTCATGTCACTTCACAGGTATAGGTTCCCATGTTACTTCACAGCTTCACACCTCGGTTTCACCCAATAAATGACAAATATTATCCAGTATGTTTGATACTATCCTTCGCTGTCTTTCCCGTATCTGAGTAACAATATTAACAAGTTCTACACACCATATTGCCAACTGAAACCAACTTAACCAAAGTAAACTATAGAAAATAAGAACATCCGTTACCGCTTGTTTGTTGCATTGCCGGTCTTATGAATACTGAGCCTTGTTCTGTAATCTGAAACAAGATGGATTATGATTATTAGTAAATAAAATGGGGCCTAAAAGTTTTTTTGTGTTCCCTCTGTGTTCCCGTAGATCTTAAATAAAAAAGACCGCCAAGAGTGGAAGCCTCTCAACAGTCTTAATTTCAGTGATTTATTTTGTAGCGGGACCCGGGATTGACCCGTGGACCTCATGATTATGAAACCGGGCTGTGCCGATATCTTCCTATATCTTTGCGTTTCACGCTCTTACTTAAGTAGCTCTTTTACAAGGGCAAAGATAATATTTCTTTTTCATCCGTAATCATGCCATTTCTTCTATTTTCCGGTGATTTGTGCAATTTTCGTGCAATATGGTTTATTCTTTGTTTAAATAGAGATGAAATTTTGTTTGTATAAGAAAAAATGCGAATTTTGTGAAAATATAGTAATTAATAACTTTGAGATAGACATGTATAGTTTGGTGTTTTCTGGTACTGAATTACAAAAGCTTACAACTCAATATGAACGTCGTAGTTTGGGACTGAATCGTGAGGAATTAATTTCTCAGATAGAATCTTGCTGTCTTCATGATATATTGGAAGGTATATATCAATTTCATATAAATTATGTAGGTGGTTTATATATAAATGGGAAAGAAAAGGGAACTATAGATTATTTGTGCCAGAATCTAATAATAAGAAAGTTATATCAAAATATAAAGCGGGTATATAATGTTTCTCAGGCAAATAGAAACCAAATAATTAGGCAAGTAAAAATTATATTAGAAGATCCCTATCCATTGTGGATAATAAGATTAGATATAAAGTCATTTTACGAAAGTATAGATCGTGATGTTGTTTTGAATAAACTTAAAAGCGATAGTAGGGTCAATTATCAGACAATAGAATTATTAGAAAATCTTTTTTCTCATCCTTTAATTTGTTCTATAAAAGGACTGCCTAGAGGATTAAGTATTAGTTCGGCTATTTCAGAATTATTTATGAAGTATTTTGATTTGGATGTACAAAGAATTAATGGAGTATACTATTATGCGAGATTTGTTGATGATATAATTATTTTTTGTAATTGTGAAAAAGCTAGAGATGAAGTGTATAATACAATCCCTGTGTTGCTAGAAAAAATGAAATTAACTTTAAATCAGGACAAATCTTATGTTTTAGATGAAACGAAATTGACTTCAAATCAGAAGTTTAGTTATTTAGGATATTCTTTTTCTCTAAAAAAAATAGGAAAAAATAGGAAACAAAAAAATGAATTATTGGTATCAATTGCTGAAAATAAGGTAGAAGTGATAAAAACGAAATTAACAAAGGCATTTGTGAGATTTATTCACGATAAAAATTATGATATGCTTGTTAATAGAATAAAATATCTTACTGGGAATTTCACAGTTGGTAATATTGCTGATTTAACTCCCATAAAATCAGGGGTTTATTTTAATTATAAAATGATAAGTGAATCAGAAAAAGAAAGGCAACTTCGAGAGCTAAATTTATATTATAATAAGATGTTGCACTGTAAAAAAGGCAGATTTGGATATAAACTGTCTTCTTTATTGAGTAAAGAACAAAAAAAAAGATTGTCTAAGTATTCTTTTTATTTTGGATTTGAAAATCATGTGTCTCATTATTTTCATTCCAAATTACTTTGTGAAATAAAAAAATGTTGGCTATGAATGACACTCCTATAGTTAAAAATAAGTATAGAGCTTTATTAACAGAAATGCTTCCCTATGAAATTCCTTTATTATTGGACAATAGTGGTTTTTACTATAATATGTTGGATGAAAAGTTAAGAGCGATTTTTAATCATCAGTTTTCTTTTTCAAACACATGGACAATTCCCTTTAACTATACAATAAAGAAGAATGGTGGGATTAAAAGTCGATTACTAAGTATTATGCATCCGAAAATTCAACTTGATTTTGTGGATTTATATGAACATTATGAACTGTTAATGATACATCTCTGCAATATTAGTCCATATTCATTACGACATATACATAATGTAGCAAAGTGTACTTTTAATTTGGAAAGTGCAGAAAAGGTAATTGATAAAGAGGAAAAGATAGTGGAGTTAGAGGATGAAATTCAAGATAAAGAAGTTCCTATATATCGTTCTTATTTCACTTATAGGACAATTGATATGATTTTTAAATTTCACCAACAAATGGATTTGTTAAGACTAGAACAAAAGTTCCATTTTATGATGAATATGGATATTGCTAGTTGTTTTTATCATATCTATACTCACTCTATAGCGTGGGCTATAAAAGGTAAAGAGTGTGCCAAAAATAATATTGATACCATATCTTTTGAGACAACCTTTGATAAATTAATGCAAAGAAGTAATTATAACGAAACAAATGGAATTTTAGTAGGACCAGAAGTTTCCAGAATTTTTGCAGAGATTATCTTTCAGCGTATAGATCTTAATGTTCTTAATATATTAAGGGAAAAGAATTTAAAATTGGGGTCCGATTATGAAATACGGCGCTATGTAGATGATCATTTTATATTTGCTAATAAAAAAGAAACATTGAGTTTGATTCTTGATGTTTTTAAGGAACAATTGGAAATATATAAATTGTATATTAATGAATCTAAAACAAATATTCAAGAAAAGCCATTTCCGACTAATGTAACCTGTGCTCGACAAGAATTATTATTGATGTTTACTTCATTTGTTGACAAATATGTCATAACCGAAGAAGGTGAGTTTAGAAGTATAAGTAAGCCATATAAAGTTGCAAATTTATTTCTACATCAATTTCGTACATTGGCTCATAAATATAGCGTATCTTATGATGCGCTGAATAGGCATCTGCTAGGGTTAATTGTTCGTTTACTAAAGGGTACGTTTATATCAAAAATTAAAGAAGGTACTTTTTTTTCTGATACTAATATTCTTTTAACAATATTGGATATAAGTTTTTATGTTTATTCTTTGGATATGTGTGCTACTGCCTCATTTAAAATATGTCGTATAATCCAATTATCAATAGGCACAATGATTGGTATGTCAAGAGATATGAAATTAGAAGTAGAAGATAAAATTAATAGAGAAGTAAAGCGTTGTTTTGATATTTATAGATTTCAAGATCGTAAAGGAGATACAAATATTGAAGTGTTAAATATTCTTATTGTAATAAGCTGTTTGTTGGATAGGAAACTTGACCTATCAATTATCAAGGATTTATTTGGTTTATATGTAGATAAAAGTCCTCAGTGTTATATGGAATTAAACTATTTTCAAATTTGTACAATTCTATATGTGATAAAGGATGAAGTTGTATTTCATAAGATAAAAGAGGAAATTATTCGTGAAGTAAAAAGGAGATACGAAGAAACGCATGATAGTTTAAAAAGCGCGGAGTTAGCTATGCTTTATTTTGATTGGATTGTATGCCCTTATATTGAAAAAAAAGATCAATTAGACATTATAGAATCTGCAAGAAAAGTAGATAGAAAAAAAGCTGGAGAAATTTGGACTGAGATAAATAAAAGTAATTATTGGTTTTTTAATTGGAATAAAAGTGTAAATTTGGAGCGATATTTAACAAAGAAAGAATATAGACCTGCCTATGAATAAATAAGAAGTAGTATCTGAGTATGGCAGTAGTTTAGTTGCTGAATTGGGTAACTCACTAATACGCTGGGCATATATAAATTATAAAGTAATGAAAGGAAAATTCCTTAGTAAATGTCAAGCGAGAGGGTAATCCTCACACACATTTGTCCGGAAAGGATACTGCTTTTTTTTATTTAATATATTGAATCTGCAAGTAAATATTTGAGTATATAACTTTAGTGTGGTTGCATAACTTTATTAGGGGGGGAGTGGTTGCAAACGTTGTTTGAAAATGCTTGTAAATGCCTTTTGAAAGGCCCGATTAACTTATAATTCCAAAAATTGGGGGATATATTACCGGTGCCCTCCTTTTTCTTTTTTCAGGGGGGGGGAGGTAAATATCATCCGCTGGTGGGTAAACACTACATTTCAGGCGGGTAAATGTTCAAAATGCGGCTCTTTGGGAAAAAACAATATAATACGACTTTCTAAATTGGATATCAATTTATTAACCGGTGAAAAACTATCTATCCTTAGAGTGTGTAAAACGCTACCCACCTATATATAATATAAACATAAGAAAAAAGACTGACTTATCATGCCCCACAGAACGGGCATAGTATTATATGATATATAAAATATTTTACATTATCCCATTTTCCAAGTAGCCATATAACCAACACTTCATCCCAAATCCGTACGGGTAATAATGAATAGGGTGGATGAGTGGCCAATACAGAGTCCAGTTATCAGATTAGTTCCCATACTGATACTGAGATAACCCTTCTACTGATGCTGAACTTATATCCTATACTCATCGTTCCTTTATGACCAGCTCTTGTATTAAGTATTTATCCTTACCGGTTGAATGATGATAAAGCTCTTCTATTTCCACCCTATACTTGTTTAATACTCCACAAGGCAAGGTACATGAACGGGCAATGTATAGACGTGCCTGAAGTAATGTGGAGAGAGTTTTATATTTCCTCCACTTGTTTTCCGGCACTCTCTTTATTTGCCCGTCGATTATAGCCGCGAAGTAACCATATCAGCTCTTCAACATAACTCTTTCATTCCATTCACCGGGGCAAGGACTATCTGGCAATATTAACGGGAAACATATGTAGCCTGATTTAAACTGGATCCATTGTAAGGGTGACGGGAGTGGTTTATCGGATTCCTGCTTATACTGATACACTTTTGCCCATACTTCCTAAAACAATATGTATATGGCAAATGAGGAGTTGAAACAATGTATAAGTATGCCAATTCAGCCAGGGGAAAAAGGCAAGGTTCATCATTCATGCATTATCCAGACGGTGAGATGGAAGAGTTAACTGCAAGCCCATTGTATCATACTGTTACTATAATTAATAGTAATATCCACTCAGGCGGCGTGAGCCTACAACAAACGAAAGAAAGAAAATATATTATATCCCAAAATCAACTTTTTTTCCTAAAATGAGAGATATTACTTAAAAGAAATAGGTTTTATAGAGAAAAAAATTGATGCATTCTGTTAACTCATCCGACAGTGATTCGGTTATACAGAAAGATTGCATTGTCCGATTTGCTATATCTTCATTTATAGCAATCATACCTTGGCTAGAATGAATAAGATCCCAATTCTCTTGCTGCTTTTGGGGGATATATAACCGGAAGAACAAGTGACAAGTTTGGCAATAATACACTCATTCCGTATTATCAATTTTTCCAGTTCTTCAAATCATCATTGAAAGGGTAAACGGAACGCCATCAATCAATTTTTTTTCCTTTGAAACATATCATTTATAAGTAATTTCCCTCATTCCAGCAAAAAAAGTTGATTTGAAATTATATACTATTCTCTTCTTCGTTAGTTGTAGGCTCACGCCGCTTGAGTGGGTATTATCATCAATTGTAATAATCATATGGTATATAATTGGCTTTCAGTTAACTCCCACATACCATTGTTTATGTGATGGACAATGAGGCTTCATATCCTTTTTCCCTCCATTGGCTGAATGAACATACCTTTTGGGAATCACTTTTGCTCCGTTTGATAATACAGCATATACAGCCGCCAAGAAAAAAACAGTACCGTCCTATCCATGGACGTACTGTCATATTATTTGTCTATGCTTCCAGTATCTCGATAAAATACACTTTCCTGCCCCGGTCATTTGTCCTCTGTTTTTCCACGACGGGAAGGTACAGTTTCAGTTCTGTTGCCTTGGCTGTTTTACCTGAAAGTCCCAAGTTGTCGTATATCTTCTGTAACTTGGCCTTTACCTCCTGTTTGGAATAAAGCATGCCGGGAACGAACTCCTGTCTGCAAGCATTCCTTATCGGAGCCTGTGCACAAAGAACATTATAGGCATCCTCAACATCAGCCTCACGAAAACCAAGACTTGAAAGGGTATCATAACCAAGAGTCCCATACCACCCGTGAAATCTGAAATCAATGAACGGATTTTGTAAGAGCAGGGTGTCATATTGCGGACATTGATTTCTGAAATTCGCATATCCTGCAAGCCTGTCCTTGTCAGGTGCATTATAATACCACTGCTCGAACTGCTTCACCTCATCCGGCTTCTTCCGCATCCCAACCGCAGACTGAATGCTCGTCAACAGTTGGCAGGAATTGTTATAAAAGTAATTCCTCTGATACCACCTGTTCCACTTTGCCGCCATTACCAGATGATTGTAACCTATCGTCGTTTGCCCGTTCTCCTGTATGAGGTCAGTATAATCATCTGTAAACTTCTTGTCAGGTTCCATTTTTCTGTAAGAATCTATTAATACAGTTCTGTATTCTTCAGGAGCACTATTGAATACATTGAGGATGTTATTTGTTTTCAAATCCATCATCTTCTGCTTTTGTTCAAACTCCGCTTCCGTCATAGTGGCAGGGTAGGTCTTGTAATATATCGTGGCATCATGCCGGAACGGATTTGTATCAAGCCTCTGTCTGCCGAGAATCTGAGGTATATCCAGCATGATGTCCAATGTCTGCCACTCCTTCCCTGCATTGATGAAGATATAGGTACTTGCATTATCCGAGTAGAAATCCACACCTTCAAAAGATGACTTCGTGCAGAAAGTGAAAGGCTTGTTCCTGGGATTGTTCCTGTCCGTATCCAGTCCGCCTATCGTGAATCCTTTGGGCAGCCTTGAGGACTGGCTTTCAGAACACAGGATAGTCACCTCATCCGGCTTCAGACTGTTTTGCCCGATTATTCTTATGATTGACTTGACCTCATTGAGAAATATGCAGGCTTCACGGGAACAGACTATATTTCCATCCACTATTTTCCTTTCAAAATATCCGTCCCTTCTGTAACGTTGTATCAGTTCCCCACACAGTTTCTCCGCAGTCTCACCGTTCCTCATCTGCCTCTCCTTCAATGTCGGCTCCACAATCACATCAGGATCCCATTCCAGTTTATAGTAGGGAATGTTGGCGAATTGAGGTATGTAGTCAAGGTAGATGTCAGGGACAGGTGTAGCGGACAAGTAACAGATACGTTTCACTTCACTGTCAAGCCGGATGAGAAAATTCATGTCCGTACTGCCCTTGAACGTCGCATCGCCCATAAGACATTGGAACTCATCGACCACAAAGAGGCATGAATCCAGCATATTATTTCCTCTAAGGACACCAAGAACCTTGTCCGATGAATCCAGTGTAACCAGTATCTTGGCAGGTTTTGACAAGGGAGTAAATGGTGTGCTTCCATGATGATAATTCAAGTATGAATCAAGATCCCGCATCTTTTGGATTATAGCTTGCGCCCTGTTACTACACAATGGGACATGGAAGTGGAAACTGTCGGGGTATTGTCTGTGCTTCTCTTTCAACACCTGAAGTCGCGGCGAAATTATTACCACAGGAAAGTTCGAATTGAGAAACAGGGATGTACCACCACAACCGGTTACAGTCTTGTTCAGGATAAACTTTCTATCCAATGGCAATTCCCCATTCAAGAGATTTTCATAATCACTCATATACCTGCAACCTTTCGGCATACTAATTGATATCATATTATTTATATCGTTACCCATAATTGTGTTATTTTGTTTATACTCATTCCATATATAAAGGTTTGCAATGTTTTTATATACCCTTTTTACACTTCGATGAGTAAACGGAACGCATCAATATTTTTCCTTTTAAAACCTATTCTTTTTAAGTAATATCTCTCATTTTAGGAAAAAAAGTTGCATGAAATTATTGTATATCTTCTTTCGTTTGTTGTAGGCTAACGCCGCCTGAGTGGGTTATTATGATATAGTGTATAGTATAACCAATCATATAACCTGCCTGCGGTTGACTGTCGACAGGAACTTACCGGATACGTCATTTTCATTTATGGCTATTGTCCGGAGATTAAAGTGGAAGTGGGAAATATGCATTGCCGGCTAAATCATACACTGTCTTCTGTGTATTCGATAAGAGGGGGACAAATTCAGGGGGATACAAATATTGCTTGTCGGATAAGGGATTATAAGTCAGTGTATTATTTTTTTAGAGGGGTATATCTAATTTGTCCCCCTCTCCTTATCATCAACCATAACCTACTTTGATATATAAACAGCAAAAAGATATTCAAGGGCAAAAAAACAAAGTGCCAAAGACTGCCGGGAGATGATATATGGCTTTTCTCCCGGGTTTTACAGGCACTGATCTTTACTGCCCTCCACCATGCAGAAAAAAAGAATAGAAACATCCGGACTGCCTCTATCTGATTGTAACGTTACTCCAAAATGCCCGTACAATACCATCAAAGGTTATGACGGGAGTATTGTGATGATATTGGTAACTTCACGCTGCATACCATACCATCGGACAGGGTATCATGCAATTTTTTATGTCACTTGTTCCGTATTGGATGAGTTAACGGAACGCAATCAATTTTTTTCCTTATACAATCTATTTCTTTTAAGTAAAATCTCTCATTTTGACAAAAAAAGTTGATTTTGGAATATAATATTTTCTCTCTTTCGTCAGTTGTAGGCCAACGCCGCCTGAGTGGGTATTATAATAAAATATGCAGTATATGTATAATAAACTTG
>OODF01001033.1_pt1 | contig 13666 bp, 9 predicted proteins | sample 1671431 | NCBI WGS metagenome assembly OODF01 (sample SAMN06348156, study PRJEB24527) | human gut metagenome | biome: human gut; feature: ankylosing spondylitis patient; material: feces | host: Homo sapiens | place: China | collected 2015-10 | reverse complement strand
AGTTCCTTGTGCCATCTCTTCAGATAACTCGATCTGAATCTCGTTATTGGCAGGGTTGTTGTTTTCCATACTTTCTTCTTTTAAATTTATGGTGATTAAAAATTGCGAAGACAAATATACATATTTATTCCGGGTTACAAAGGGGTTGAAGACTATAAATGCAAAAACGACTACCTTCTCAGGCAGTCGTTTTCTAGTTGTGTTTTTAATTCTCAATTCTTTAGACCAATGTAAAAATACCTTTTGTGTTTGATATAATTGGTTTTGGCGTTTTAGTTAAGGTTTGTTTTGTCTAAGTGCTAATCTCTTTCACTTGAACTTTACAAAAGTAAGGGCTTTAGCAAAGACCACCAAATACTATATGTGCAATAAATAATACTATATCATCAACACTTGACACAAATCAATGTAAACATGCTTTAAATCATGTTTTAAATTATAAACCTCGAACGGGAATATTTCTCCCTGTACTCTGTAGGGGTACTCCCCCTACGCCGTTTGAATACCCGGTTGAAATTCGATAGATTATTAAAACCGCACCTGTAACATATTTCAGAAATACTGTCACTTGTATCGGTCAAACGGCATACCGCCTCGGCTACCCGGATCTCATTCAAGTTATCGATAAATGTCTTTCCCGTCCACTTCTTCAAGAAACGCATCAATGAGGCATCGCTCATATTTGTTAACTTAGCCACTTCCGACAAGGTGATACGTTTTTGATAATTTTCGTGTAAATATAACATGATACTATCTAAACGATCGGTATCGTTATTATTATAGTTCTTTACCGTGTTCACGGCATTCAACCGACGGGCTGCTTTATCCAAAGATAGAATCTTAAGAATCTCGACCAAACGCAACAGGTTCTTGAAAGAATCCGGCTTGTTATCGTTCGACAACATTCTTAATTTATCTTGAATGCCAAGTATCATTTCCCGGCTGAAAACAAGACCACTGGAAGCGTTATCAAACATATCCTTCATGGTCTTGAAATGCCGTCTATTGATCAAGCTATCAAATAACGATTTATGAAATTGTATCGTTATCTCAAAGATCCCATTACACGGACACTTATGGTTCGAGTAAGCATGCTTCGTTCCTCCCGCGATCAACACCAAATCCAGATCATCGATTTCCTCGACCGAATCGCCAACTATCCGGATAGCGCCAGCGGCATTCTCCAGATAGTTCAACTCAAATTCCATGTGTACATGTAACGGAAAATTAAACCCCGATTTCGGGCGTTGCATGACCAAGAAGCAATCTTCTGATGAAAGCGGGGTAGTTTCCTTCAATACGTCTACTTTCCCCATACACACAAAGCTTTTTTATTCGAGTATCAACGTACTGATTACCGGGCAATGGTCGGATGGGAACAGATTATTCAACGTTTCAGTCAATACACCATGACGCAATACCTTGATATTCCCTTTCACGAAGATATAATCGATCCATTCACGCTTGTCGTAAGGGATCTTTCCAAAATCATGGAATGTCCATTCCGGGCCGTAAGTAAACCCTGCGATCGTGCGGGAATGAGTCAAATGACGAGGATCACTCGGATTAGTCAATACTTGTATCGGCTCATCAGAAGGCACGGCATTGAAATCGCCAGTCACGATTATAGGCAAATTCTCGGATAATTTCTTCGCTTGCTCCAGCACCAAAGAAGCTCCTTCATGACGAGCCACTTTCCCCATATGATCCAAGTGCGTATTCAAGAAGAAGAATTTCTTTCCTGTATTCTTATCTTTCAAGATCGCCCAAGTAGCTACACGCTCGCATGCGGCGTCCCAACCTTTCTTACCAACGGCATTTATATCTTCGGCTAACCAGAAATTACCGCTTTTCTCAACGGAGAAACGATCCTTACGATAGAAAATCGGAGCGTACTCCCCTTTCGTCTTGCCATCCTCACGACCAACACCCACATAAGCGTATTCCGGTAAACGATCAAGCAAATCATTCAGCTGATTATTCAAGACCTCTTGCGCACCGAACACATCCGCCTCATGGAATTTCACTAAATCAGCAGCGAAATCTCTTCTGAATTTCCATTGATTATCCTTATCACCCGAATTATCGTAACGGATGTTATAAGACATTACATTCATTTTCTCATCGTTGTTTTTAGCGAATAAGCAGCCAGTGGCAAATAAAGCCACCATTAAACAAAGTAAAATTCTCTTCATGATATTGATTATTATATGTTTCTTATATGTCTCAGTATTTATCTATGGTCTTTGTTACCTCGCAAAAATAAAGTTTATCCATTTATTAAGCAAATAAGGAAGAACAAAAAAGGCCGACAGATTACTCTGCCGGCCTTTCTTTATAGTTTATTAAACGTTCCTATTCTTCATCATCTTTGTCCATGGCATTGAAATCAACCACGTTCTTGCGATTAGCGAAGATACGATCGAACTCATCCTTTGCGCCTACGATCAGCTTATCAAACTCACGCTGACCGGTACCGGCAGGAATCAAGTGACCACAGATAACGTTCTCTTTCAAACCTTCCAAACGGTCTACCTTTCCGTTGATAGCAGCCTCGTTCAATACTTTCGTCGTCTCTTGGAAAGATGCGGCGGACATAAAGCTGTTCGTCTGCAAAGCGGCACGTGTGATACCTTGAAGGATCTGGTTGGCTGTAGCCGGAATAGCGTCACGTACCTCGACCAACTTAAGGTCACGGCGTTTCAACATACTATTCTCATCTCTCAACTTACGCGCAGTCACGATCTGTCCGGCCTGCAATGTCTGAGAATCTCCCGGATCGGTAACAACTTTCTTGCCCCAGATACGATCGTTCTCGTCCATTACCTCCAACTTATCAACAATCTGCTGCTCCAAGAAGCGAGTATCTCCCGGATCAACCACCTCTACCTTACGCATCATCTGACGAACGATAACCTCGAAGTGCTTATCGTTGATCTTCACACCCTGTAGACGGTATACATCCTGAACCTCATTCACGATATATTCCTGCACAGCCGTCGGACCTTTGATCGCCAAGATATCCGAAGGAGTGGTAGCACCGTCTGATAGCGGCATACCCGCACGGATATAGTCGTTCTCCTGAACCAATAATTGTTTAGACAGAGGAACCATATATTTCTTAACCTCACCCAACTTAGACGTTACGGTGATCTCACGGTTACCACGTTTGATCTTACCGAATCCTACCTCTCCGTCGATCTCAGATACAACAGCAGGGTTAGACGGGTTACGAGCCTCGAACAACTCGGTTACACGAGGAAGACCACCGGTGATATCACCGGCCTTACCTACGGCACGAGGGATCTTAACCAAAACCTCACCAGCTTTCACTACATCACCATTGTCTTTCACGACGTGAGCGCCCAACGGCAAAGAGTAGTTCTTCAAGTAATTACCGTTCTCATCCACGATATGAGCGGCCGGAGCCTTCGTCTTATCCTTAGACTCGATGATGATCTTCTCCTTCAAACCGGTAGTCTCATCACTCTCAACCTTGTAAGTTACGTTCTCTACCAAACTCTCGAACTCGATCTTACCGGAAACCTCTGATACGATTACGGCATTGAACGGGTCCCACTCGATGATCACGTCACCCTTCTTAATTGAGTCACCGTTGTTGAAGAACAACTTAGAACCATAAGGTATATTATGAGTCAACAACACGATCTTCGTGTTCGGATCAACAATGCGCATTTCAGCCAAACGGCTTACTACTACCAAATGTTTCTTTCCGCTCACCTCGTCTACCGCCTCAACAGCACGAAGCTCGTCGATCTCTAAAATACCATCATATTTAGATGTAATACTATTCTCTGTTGCGATGTTGGATGCGATACCACCGACGTGGAATGTACGCAACGTCAACTGTGTACCCGGCTCACCGATAGACTGTGCGGCAATTACACCGACAACCTCACCCTTCTGAACCATGCGGTTCGTAGCCAAGTTACGTCCATAGCACTTAGCGCAGACACCCTTCTTAGACTCACAAGTCAATACGGAACGAATCTCGACGCTCTCGATCGGAGAGTCTTGGATTGCCTTAGCGGCATCCTCACGGATTTCCTCACCGGAACGAACGATAACCTCGCCCGTAATCGGATGGATCACATCGTGAACAGATACACGACCTAAGATTCTCTCATACAAGGAAGCGATCACCTCCTCATTATTCTTCAATTCCGTACAAACCAAGCCACGCAATGTACCACAGTCTTCCTCGTTTACGATCACGTCGTGAGAGACGTCAACCAAACGACGAGTCAAGTAACCGGCGTCGGCAGTCTTCAAAGCGGTATCAGCCAAACCTTTACGAGCACCGTGAGTAGAGATAAAGTACTCCAACACGGACAAACCTTCCTTAAAGTTAGAAAGGATCGGGTTCTCGATAATCTGACCACCTTCTGCACCACTCTTCTGCGGTTTCGCCATCAAACCACGCATACCGGACAACTGACGAATCTGCTCCTTAGAACCACGGGCACCGGAATCCATCATCATGTAGATTGAGTTGAATCCATCGTTATCCGCCGTCAATTGCTTAATCAAGATATTAGACAAGTTACTATTAACGTGTGTCCAAGTATCGATAATCTGGTTATAACGCTCGTTGTTGGTAATGAAACCCATATTATAGTTAGCCATGATCTGCTCAACCTCCTCATATCCCTTCTGAACCAACGCGTCTTTTTCAGCAGGAATAAGCACATCGGCCAAGTTGAAAGACAGACCACCCTTAAATGCCATATAGTAACCCAAGTTCTTGATATCATCCAAGAACTGAGCGGTACGAGCTACGCCACAAGCCTTGATTACCCGACCGATGATGTCGCGAAGAGACTTCTTACCCAACACCTCGTTTACATAACCAATCTCTTTCGGCACGAACTCGTTGACCATCAAACGTCCAACAGAAGTCTCAACCATCGTCTTCACCAAGTTACCGTTCGCATCCAAATCCTCCACGTAAACATGGATCGGAGCATGGATATCCAACTTCTTCTCATTGTAAGCGATCGTAGCCTCTTCCGGACCATAGAAAGTCAAACCTTCGCCTTGTGTACCCTTGCGCAACTTGGTAATATAATACAAACCAAGCACCATATCCTGAGAAGGTACGGTAATAGGAGCACCATTCGCGGGGTTCAAGATATTGTGTGAAGCCAACATCAACATTTGAGCTTCCAAAACAGCCTCATTACCTAACGGCAAGTGAACAGCCATCTGGTCACCGTCGAAGTCGGCGTTGAATGCCGTACATGCCAACGGGTGCAACTGGATAGCCTTACCCTCGATCAATTTCGGCTGGAACGCTTGGATACCCAAACGGTGCAATGTCGGGGCACGGTTCAATAATACCGGGTGACCTTTCATTACGTACTCCAAAATATCCCAAACAACCGGTTCCTTACGGTCAACGATCTTCTTGGCGGATTTCACCGTCTTCACGATACCGCGTTCGATCAATTTACGGATAACGAAAGGCTTATAAAGCTCGGCAGCCATATTCTTCGGCAAACCGCACTCGTGCATCTTTAATTCCGGACCTACGACAATAACCGAACGAGCGGAGTAGTCAACACGCTTACCCAACAAGTTCTGACGGAAACGACCTTGTTTACCTTTCAAACTGTCGGACAAGGACTTCAACGGACGATTGGCGTCTGTCTTAACAGCGCTCGATTTACGAGAGTTGTCAAACAAAGAGTCCACGGCCTCCTGAAGCATACGTTTCTCATTACGTAAGATCACTTCCGGAGCCTTAATATCGATCAATCGTTTCAAACGGTTATTACGGATAATAACACGACGATATAAATCATTCAAGTCAGAAGTAGCGAAACGGCCACCGTCCAACGGAACCAACGGACGCAGTTCGGGAGGGATCACCGGGATCACCTTCATGATCATCCATTCCGGTTTGTTACGACCTCTGGACGCACGAAAAGACTCAACCACCTGAAGGCGCTTCAAGGCCTCGTTCTTTCTCTGTTGAGATGTGTCCGTGTTCGCACGGTGACGCAACTCATAAGAAAGAGAATCCAAGTCCAAGCGAGCCAACAGATCATAAACAGCCTCAGCGCCGATCTTAGCGATGAACTTATTCGGATCCGTATCCTCTAGCAATTGATTTTCTCTTGGAAGGCTATCCAAAATATCCAGATATTCCTCCTCAGATAATAGGTCTAACTCACCGACCGTGTCTACGCAACCCGGCTGGATCACGACGTAGCGCTCGTAATAGATGATGGAATCCAGTTTCTTGGTAGGAAGACCTAGCAAGTAACCGATTTTATTAGGCAAAGAACGGAAATACCAAATATGGGCAACAGGAACCACCAAATGGATGTGTCCCATACGTTCACGACGAACTTTCTTTTCCGTAACTTCCACTCCACAACGATCGCAGACAATACCTTTGTAACGGATACGCTTGTACTTACCGCAATGGCACTCATAGTCCTTGATCGGACCAAAGATACGCTCACAGAACAAACCGTCACGCTCAGGCTTATACGTACGATAGTTAATTGTTTCCGGTTTCAAAACCTCACCGCTGGAGTTCTCTAGGATCTCCTCAGGGGATGCCAGACCGATGGTTATTTTTGAAAAGTTACTCTTTATCTTGTTTTCTTTTCTAAAGGCCATATTATTTATTTATAAAGAGTTATCAATAGATAAAGTAGACGGGCCGTAGCCCACCTACTTCTTTATTGTTATTGAATTAATCCAGAGTGAAACTCAAACCAAGTCCTCTCAACTCGTGCAATAATACATTCAGAGATTCAGGGATACCCGGCTGTGGCATCGGATCACCCTTCACGATCGCCTCATAAGCCTTCGAACGTCCTACAACGTCATCAGACTTAATCGTAAGAATTTCCTGAAGAACATGAGCGGCACCGAAGGCTTCCAGTGCCCAAACCTCCATCTCTCCGAAACGCTGACCACCGAACTGTGCCTTACCACCTAACGGCTGTTGCGTAATCAAAGAATACGGACCGATTGAACGGGCATGCATCTTATCGTCAACCATGTGGCCCAACTTCAAGAAGTAAGTCACACCCACCGTAGCAGGTTGGTCGAAACGCTCACCAGTACCACCATCATACAAGTAAGACTTACCGTAGCGAGGAATACCAGCCTTGTCTGTCCATTCATTCAAATCATCCAAAGTCGCGCCATCGAAGATCGGAGTAGCGAACTTAACGTCCAACTCACGTCCGGCCCAACCCAACACGGCCTCGAAAATCTGTCCCAAGTTCATACGAGAAGGCACACCCAGCGGGTTCAAACAGATATCCACCGGAGTACCGTCTTCCAAGAACGGCATATCCTCCTGACGAACGATCTTTGATACGATACCCTTGTTACCGTGGCGACCGGCCATCTTATCACCTACCTGAATCTTACGTTTCTTGGCGATATAAACCTTAGCCATCTGTACGATACCTGTCGGCAGCTCATCACCGATCGTCAAGTCGAACTTCTTACGTCTCAACTCAGCGTCAAGCTCCTTGTACTTCTTCAAATAATTCAAGATAACCTGCTTGATCAACTCATTCTTCTGAGCGTCTGCCGTCCACTTGCTTACTTGGATGGAGTTATAATCCAATTCTTCCAGAGATTTGCGGGTAAACTTAGCACCCTTAGCGATAATCTCCGTATTCATATAGTCTTTAACACCTTGAGAAACCTTGCCGTTTGTAAGCACTAACAACTTATCAACTAACAAAGTCTTCAAGCTAGCCATCTTTTCTTCGTATTCCTCGTCCAACTTCGGCAAGATCGCCTTATCAGTCAATCTGGATTTACGTTTCTTGACAGCCTTCGAGAACAAAGCGGTCTCGATAACCACACCGCGCAAAGACGGAGTAGCCTTCAAGGAAGCATCCTTCACATCACCCGCCTTATCACCAAAGATAGCACGCAGCAATTTTTCCTCCGGAGATGGATCAGACTCACCTTTCGGAGTGATCTTACCGATCAAGATATCACCCGGCTCGATACGAGCACCAACACGAACAATACCTCTCTCATCCAAATCCTTGGTAGCCTCTTCGCTGACGTTAGGGATATCGGAAGTCAATTCCTCCATACCACGCTTTGTCTCACGTACCTCAAGGATATACTCGTCAACGTGAACAGACGTAAAGAAGTCCTCGCGAACCATACGCTCGTTCAACACGATAGCATCCTCATAGTTGTAACCCTTCCAAGGCATGTAAGCCACCTTCACGTTACGTCCCAAAGCAAGCTCGCCTTTCTGGGTTGAGTAACCCTCGGTAAGGATATCGCCGGCTTTCACACGTTGTCCGCGATGACAGATCGGTTTCAAATCGACCGTCGTGCTCTGGTTGGTCTTACGCCATTTCGGGATATTATATGTCTTAACCGCATCCTCGAAGCTAACGAATTCCTCGTCCTCCGTGCGGTCATATTTAATCTTGATACAAGTAGCATCAACGAACACAACCTCGCCCTCACGCTCAGCCATAATCTGAGTACGGGAGTCACGGGCAACCTGCGCCTCAATACCGGTACCAACAATCGGAGCGTCCGTACGCAACAAAGGAACTGCCTGACGCATCATGTTAGATCCCATCAACGCACGGTTAGCGTCATCGTGTTCCAAGAATGGGATCAAAGAAGCTGCGATAGAAGCGATCTGCTGCGGAGCCACGTCCATCAAGTCAAGCTCAGAAGGAGGAACAACCGGAAAGTCAGCCTCGAAACGAGCCTTCACCTTATCACGAATAAACTTACCGTTATCATCCAATGGAGCGTTACCTTGAGCGATTGTCAACTCTTCCTCTTCCTCCGCCGTGTAGTATTGCAAGCCTTCCTCAGAGAAGTCGACCTTTCCATCTGCCACCTTACGGTACGGAGTCGAGATGAAACCAAGATCGTTGATCTTAGCGTATACACATAAAGAAGAGATCAAACCGATGTTCGGACCTTCCGGGGTCTCAATCGGACAAAGACGACCATAGTGCGTATAGTGAACATCACGAACCTCGAATCCGGCACGCTCTCTAGACAAACCTCCCGGACCTAGGGCTGATAAACGACGCTTGTTCGTGATCTCCGCCAACGGGTTCGTCTGGTCCATGAACTGAGACAAGGCATTCGTTCCGAAGAAAGAGTTAACCACGGAAGAAATCGTCTTCGCATTGATCAAATCAATCGGAGTAAACACCTCATTATCGCGAACGTTCATACGTTCACGAACTGTACGTGACATACGAGCCAAACCAATACCGAACTGGTTATACAATTGCTCGCCAACCGTACGTACACGACGGTTGCTTAAGTGGTCGATATCATCCACGATAGCCTTCGAGTTGATCAACTCGATCAGGTACTTGATGATCTCGATAATATCTTCTTTAGTCAAAACCTTAACATCAGCGCTTGTAGTAAGGCCTAACTTCTTGTTGATCCTGTAACGTCCCACCTCACCCAGATCATAACGTTTCTCTGAGAAGAACAGGTTCGTGATAACCTCGCGTGCGCTAGCCTCATCAGCCGGTTCCGCATTTCTCAACTGTCTGTAGATATACAACACAGCTTCCTTCTCGGAGTTACTCGGGTCTTTCTGGAGCGTATTATATATGATAGCATAGTCAGACAGATTCTGGTCCTCACGATGCAACAAGATATTTTGCGTGCCTGAATCCAAGATAGCCTCGATATTGTCGCTATCCAGTACAGACTCACGGTCGATGATAACATCGTTACGTTCAATAGAAACCACCTCACCGGTATCCTCATCTACGAAATCCTCCACCCAAGTCTTCAAAACACGAGCGGCCAGCTTACGTCCGATAAACTTCTTCAGGTTTGCTTTCGTTACCTTCACCTCTTCCGCAAGGTTGAAGATTTCAAGAATATCTCTATCGCTTTCAAAACCAATAGCTCTCAAAAGAGTAGTTACAGGCAATTTCTTTTTACGGTCGATGTAAGCGTACATCACATTGTTGATGTCCGTAGCGAACTCGATCCATGACCCCTTGAACGGGATAATACGTGCGGAGTACAACTTCGTTCCGTTTGCGTGCGTGCTTTGTCCGAAGAATACGCCCGGAGAACGGTGCAGCTGAGACACGACAACACGCTCGGCGCCGTTGATCACGAAAGTACCTCTGTCCGTCATATACGGAATCGGACCCAAGTATACATCTTGGATCACCGTATCGAAGTCCTCATGATCCGGGTCCGTACAGTACAGTTTTAACTTCGCTTTTAAAGGCACGCTATAGGTTAACCCGCGAGCGATACACTCATCGATACAGTAACGAGGCGGATCTATATAGTAATCTAAGAACTCCAACACAAAATTGTTACGGGTATCCGCAATCGGGAAATTCTCGGCAAATACCTTATACAATCCCTCCTTCTTTCTCTTTTCAGGAGGAGTGTCAAGTTGAAGAAAGTCTTGGAACGACTTCAATTGAACTTCGAGAAAGTCCGGATACGGGAACTGATTCTTTATCGAAGCAAAATTAACTCTTTGGTTTTCAGCTGTTGAAGACATCTAGTAAGGAATTTATTGAACTTATTGAAATTATAGACACAAAAAGGTTAAGAATCACCTTTAAGGGAGACTCTTAACCAAATCACCTGATATAAATACTATTTAAGCTCAACTTCAGATCCAGCCTCTTCCAACTGTTTCTTCAATGCCTCAGCATCAGCTTTAGCGATACCTTCCTTGATTGCACTAGGAGCGCTATCTACCATATCCTTAGCCTCTTTCAATCCAAGACCTGTTAATTCTTTAACTAACTTAACGATAGCTAATTTATTAGCACCAGCTGCTTTCAATACAACATCGAAAGAAGTCTTCTCTTCTGCAGCGGCAGCAGCACCACCAGCAGCAGGACCAGCAACAGCAACAGCTGCAGCAGCAGGTTCGATACCGTACTCTTCTTTAAGGATAGTAGCTAATTCGCTAACTTCTTTAACGGTCAAGTTTACTAATTGTTCTGCAAAAGCTTTCAAATCTGCCATTTTTGTATGATTTAAATGATTATTTATCTGTGTAATGTTTTAATGAAAAATTATCTTTCTTCCAAAGTCTTCAACAGACCATGGATAGTTTGTCCTGATGACTGAAGAGCAGAGATAACGTTCTTCGCCGGAGATTCCAACAATGCGATAACATCGGCAATAAGTTCGTTTTTGCTCTTGATATTTACTAATGCCTCAAGATTCTCAGCACCTACGTAGAAGCTTTCTTGTACGTAAGCAGCCTTCAAAGCCGGTTTAACGACTACACCTTTTTTAGCGTCCTTAGTAAAATCCTTAATCAGGCGAGCGGGAGCATTAGCGACTTGTGAGAACATCACAGCCGTATTGCCTTTCAAAGCTACGTTAAGATCAGAGAAGTCACCTTCAATGTTCTCCAACGCTTTCTTAAGCAAGTTATTCTTTACAACGACTAACTTAACCTCACGCTTGAAACACTCTCTTCTCAATTTGCTGGTTTTCTCAGCGTCCAACGCCTCGATATCCGTCAAATAGAAATTAGGATATTCCTTTAATGTTTCAGTTAATTGACCTATAACAGTTCCTTTATCTTCCTTTCTCATTGTTCAATTGTTTTTTAGTTTTCTTCAACTGATTTGGGGTCAATTTTAATACCCGCACTCATTGTACTAGAAAGATAAATACTCTTTATATACGCACCTTTAGCCGCAGTAGGTTTCAACTTGATCAAAGTTGAAATAAACTCCTTAGCATTGTCACGAATCTGTTCCGGAGTGAAAGACACCTTACCAACAGATGTGTGAACGATACCGCTCTTATCTACCTTAAAGTCGATCTTACCTTGCTTAACCTCCTTCACCGCATTTCCGATCTCATTGGTAACCGTACCACTCTTTGGGTTAGGCATCAAACCACGAGGGCCTAATACGCGACCAAGAGCACCGATCTTACCCATGATAGAAGGCATAGTGATGATAACATCAATGTCAGTCCAACCGCCTTTAATCTTATTAATATACTCATCCAATCCAACATAGTCAGCTCCAGCGGCAGTAGCTTCAGCTTCCTTGTCCGGAGTACATAATGCGAGAACCCTAACCTGCTTACCAGTTCCGTGAGGCAATGAAACCACGCCTCTCACCATTTGATTGGCCTTACGGGGGTCAACACCTAAACGGACATCAACATCTACGGATGCGTCAAACTTAGTTGTAGTAATTTCCTTCACTAAAGCTGAAGCTTCTTTCAATGTATATGCTTTCCCAGCTTCAATCTTGCCCAAAGCCAACTTTTGATTCTTTGTAAGTTTACTCATCTCAATTGAAGTTTATTAATTATTACCCGGGAATGTCCCTTTAACAGTGATACCCATACTTCTGGCTGTTCCCGCAACCATTCTCATGGCTGACTCGACAGTAAAGCAGTTTAGATCGACTAATTTGTCTTCAGCGATAGCTTTCACCTGCTCCCATGTGATCTCAGCGATCTTAGCACGGTTAGGTTGAGCGGAACCGCTCTTCTTCTTAGTAGCTTCCAACAACTGGATTGCCACAGGAGGAGTTTTAACGACAAAGTCGAAAGACTTATCGGCATAGTAAGTAATTACAACAGGTAATATCTTACCAGCCTTGTCTTGGGTCTTGGCATTAAATTGCTTGCAAAACTCCATAATGTTAATACCCTTAGAACCCAAAGCAGGTCCTACTGGGGGAGAAGGGTTTGCTGCTCCTCCTTTAATCTGCAATTTGATTTGTCCAGCAACTTCTTTAGCCATTGTTTCTAAAATTTTTTAGATATATAACATCAATAACAGAAAGGTAGCACTTTTCGTAACCAGAGTACTATTCTTTCTCAACTTGCATATAACCCAACTCAAGGGGAGTCTTGCGTCCGAAGACCTTAACCATCACCTTAAGTTTCTTTTTCTCGGCGTTGACCTCTTCGATTATACCCGTGAAACCGCTGAACGGTCCAAAAGTAATCTTCACACTCTCGCCAACATAGAACTGGATATCCAGATCCTCTTGTTGTTCCTGCAACTCGTCAACCGTACCTAAGATACGATTCACTTCCGCAGGACGTAATGGCACAGGGGTATCAGAACCACCCAAGAAACCAATCACGTTCGGAATGTTCCGCAATCGATGAGCAACCTCACCGACCAAAGCGGCCTCAACCAGTACATAACCCGGCAAGTAAGCTCTTTCTTTCATGACCTTCTTACCGTTTCGTACCGTAAAGGTTTTCTCGGTCGGAATCAAGACTTGAGATACATATTCTCCCAGATCCGTATTCTTCAGCTCAGCCTCTAGATATTCCCGTACCTTGTTCTCCTTGCCACTGATGGCACGCAGAACATAAAATTTCTTTTGGATATCAGACATACCTTAACTGATTAGAAAATTTGGTTGTAGAAGAAACGCATAACAGCCTCGAAGGCCCCGTCAACAACAAAGATCAATGCGGCGATGATAAGGGAAGCAAACATAACAACAACCGCACTATTGGAAAGCTCTGCTCTCGTAGGCCAAGAAACTTTATAAACAAGTTCGTTATAAGATTCCTTAATATAATTAATTATCTTTTTCATCGAATCTATAGATTTTTAGCACGGAACGAGAGGCTCGAACTCCCGACACCTGGTTTTGGAGACCAGTGCTCTACCAACTGA
>OODF01001028.1_pt1 | contig 13702 bp, 7 predicted proteins | sample 1671431 | NCBI WGS metagenome assembly OODF01 (sample SAMN06348156, study PRJEB24527) | human gut metagenome | biome: human gut; feature: ankylosing spondylitis patient; material: feces | host: Homo sapiens | place: China | collected 2015-10 | reverse complement strand
AACGTATTTGCGAACTCAAAGAACGCAATTACAGAGATAAAGATGAATTCGACTATGCTCCGCTGGACTTCGAAGATGCTGTAGACTCTTATGACAAAGTGTTGGAGATTACCGGAGAAATCACAGGAGAAATCATTGCCCCTAACGCAGAAGGTGTAGACGAAGAAGGTCCTCACTGTGCCAATGGTCGCGTAGAATATGCATCAGGAACCAAACAGAACCTGGACGCAATGGTAAAAGCCGGTTTGAACGGTATGACCATGCCACGTAAATTCGGCGGTTTGAACTTCCCGATCACCCCGTACACCATGTGTGCAGAAATCGTGGCTGCTGCCGACGCAGGTTTCGGAAACATCTGGTCATTGCAGGACTGTATCGAGACTCTTTATGAGTTTGGCAATCCCGACCAACACAGCCGCTTTATCCCACGTATCTGCCAAGGTGAAACGATGTCAATGGACTTGACAGAACCGGATGCTGGTTCCGACCTTCAATCTGTTATGCTGAAAGCTACTTACAGCGAAAAAGACGGATGCTGGTTACTGAACGGTGTGAAACGTTTCATCACAAATGGTGACGCGGATATTCACCTCGTACTGGCACGTTCGGAAGAAGGAACGAGAGACGGTCGTGGTTTGTCTATGTTCATCTATGACAAGCGTCAGGGTGGCGTGAACGTACGTCGTATCGAAAACAAACTCGGTATCCACGGTTCTCCTACCTGCGAATTGGTATATAAGAATGCAAAAGCTGAACTTTGCGGTGACCGCAAACTCGGTTTGATTAAATATGTAATGGCTCTGATGAACGGTGCCCGTCTGGGTATTGCCGCACAATCTGTAGGATTGAGCCAGGCAGCTTACAATGAAGGTTTGGCATACGCTAAAGACCGTAAGCAGTTCGGAAAAGCAATTATCGAATTCCCGGCTGTATATGACATGCTGGCTATCATGAAAGGCAAACTGGATGCCGGACGTGCTTTACTGTATCAAACATCTCGCTACGTAGACATTTACAAAGCATTAGACGACATCGCCCGCGAACGTAAACTGACTCCGGAAGAACGCCAGGAACAGAAGAAATATGCTAAATTAGCAGACAGCTTTACTCCGCTGGCTAAAGGTATGAACTCTGAATATGCAAACCAAAACGCTTACGACTGTATTCAGATTCATGGTGGTTCAGGTTTCATGATGGAATATGCTTGCCAACGAATCTATCGCGACGCACGTATCACCAGCATCTACGAAGGAACTACCCAGTTGCAGACCGTAGCTGCTATCCGTTACGTAACCAATGGTTCATACATCGCTACCATCCGCGAGTTCGAAACCATTCCTTGCTCACCGGAAATGGAACCGCTGATGTCTCGTCTGAAAAAGATGGCTGACAAATTCGAAGCCAGCACCAATGCAGTGAAAGAAGTACAAGACCAGGAATTGCTTGACTTCACCGCTCGCAAACTGGTGGAAATGGCTGCTGACATTATCATGTGTCACCTGCTGATTCAAGATGCCAGCAAGTCTTCCGAACTGTTCTCCAAATCTGCACATGTATATTTGAACTATGCAGAAGCGGAAGTAGAAAAGCACTCAAACTTCATCGAAAACTTCGATAAAGAAGACTTGGCATTCTATAAAAAGTAATAAATACTCTATCAAATCTCATAAAAGCATCCCTTCTTAGGAAGTGGATGCTTTTTTATTTGTCACATTCTATTATTTTTCATTATTATTCTATACATTTGTCAGTGAGATAAGTAATTTTTAATCGACGACTCTATATAAGAATAGAAATATGGCACTCAAACCTTCATATAACGACAAACTGCATTTACCGGGTTTATCAAAAACAGAAATCCTTATACTGGCTCTCGAAGCTTCGCAAAAGCTGGAGTGGAATATCGAGGAAGTCACTCCGGAAGGAGCACGATTCGAAGTCCCGTTCAATATGTATTCTCATGGAGAGGAAATAACCTTCACCATAGAACCGGGAAGCGACGGAGAAGTAGCTGTGCGCAGCCAATCTTCTTCCGTACAATTTGTAGACTATGGAAAGAACAGAAAAAATATACAAAAGCTACGGGAGACGATGGAAGAAATAAAAACATCCCTTACCCCGGAAGAGCTAACCCAAAAGGCAAAAGATTTCGAGGAAGAGTGTAACCGTCCGCTCACAGAAGAAGAGAAAGCCTATCTGGAGGAAGAAAAGAAAAGGAACTCTTTCTGGTCGTTCTTTATTCCCCGCAAAGGTTTTATGGCAACGCCTATCCTGATAGACCTCAACATCCTTGTATTTATTGTGATGATTGCATCGGGAGTGGGAATCATGTCTCCTTCCACCTTATCACTGCTGAAATGGGGAGCCGACTTCGGACCGCTAACCCTTACAGGCGACTGGTGGCGTGCAGTGACCTGCAACTTTATACACATCGGAGCTTTTCATCTCCTGATGAATATGTATGCTTTCATGTATGTAGGTCTTCTACTGGAAGATCTGATAGGAAGCCGTCGGATGTTCATGTCTTATTTACTGACCGGACTATGTTCGGCAGTATTCAGTCTTTATATGCACGGCGAGACAATCAGTGCCGGAGCCTCCGGGGCTATCTTCGGACTTTACGGTATATTCCTAGCCTTCCTGTTCTTCCATCGCATCGCAAAGGAACAACGGAAAGCATTATTAACCAGTATCCTTATTTTTGTCGGTTACAATCTGGTTTATGGCATGAAAGCCGGGATTGATAACGCTGCACATATCGGCGGGTTATTAAGCGGTTTCCTACTGGGAATCATTTATGTATGCAGCTATAAATTTGAAAAAGCCGATGCGCAACGCACCGTTTCAATCCTTGGGGAGCTTGGTATATTTTGCATTTTCCTGTTCAGCTTTATTATGCTTTGCAAGAATGTCCCCCCTCTTTATCAAGACATACGCAACGAATGGGAAAGCGGGATTGTAGAAGCCTATCTGAATGGTGAACTGGAAGAAGAGAACGAAGATGGTAACCAATCGGACATGGAGACTGCCAACAGTTCTTCCACCAGGCAATATCCTTCATACATTCCGGTAGGCAATAACGATACATGGCTTTCTTATTACGATGCAGAAACAAATTTCAGTTGCCAGTATCCTACCAACTGGACCAAAATAACGGGAGCGAAAGGATTAACTCCCAGCGCAGAGCCTCCGTTGCTCAGGCTTGCCAATGGTGCCAACCAACTGACGGTTACTGCTCTGACCTACGATACACAAAAAGAGTTTGAACATATCAAGAAGTTATCGCTCACTCTCCCGCGAAATGCACAAGGAGAACCATCGGAAGACTATAAGCAGAGCAATGTCAACATCAACGGGCTATCCATGACAAGAACTACAAACCCTCTGCACATCGGAGCTCCTGATGAACCGGGAGAAGACATACAACAAATTGTATTACACTATTTCCAAGAAAGCAAGAAGCGAACTTTTACCATTGTCATGCTTGTCTATGATGAAGAAGCCGAAACCGATCTGAATGCTATTACATCAAGTATTCAGATCACCCAATAAAGAGAATATGAGAGTATATGTCCAAGTCAAACAGTTAGGAAAGCGAAAGTGCAATATCGAAAAGATTCCTGTCGATTTTCCTGTTCCGCCTGTCGATGTACAGGGGTTGATTGAAGCCATCGTCAGTTGGCAAGTCTGTGAATATAATGAACGCTTGCAACAAAGCGAAGTACTGAAATACCTCACACAGGAAGAAGTGGAAAATAAAACAGCTTCCGGCAAGGTTGGTTTTGCAGTAAACTATAACGGCAAACCTGCCGCAGAAGTAGAAGCAATCACCAACGCCCTGCAATCTTACGAGGACGGAATTTTCCGTATCTTCATTGACGATACGGAAACTGAAGACTTATCCTCTCCCACCGGACTCAAAGAAGAATCTACCATCACCTTCATCCGATTGGCTATGCTGTCGGGAAGACTTTGGTAATCATTTTCTTATAAACACACTTAAAACGAAAATAATCATGAGACTCATTTATAATGACGCATTAAACAAACGGATTGCTCCGTACCTGGAAAGGTTAACGAAAAAGAGAACCAGTTTAGACAAAGAGACAATGACACTGTTGGACGTATTTATGCAATACTTCAACATGGATACCCGGTATGGCACATACAGCGATAAACTAGAGCCTTGCATCATACATATTATTCAGGAAGAGAAGATAAAGAGTGTTGCCAATCTTTTCGACGGAAAGTTGAACAAAGTGCTCCGTTATCTATTGGGAGACGAATATGCTAACCTGTTCCACACCTATCTGAAGCTCAAAGCACGGTGTCCGTACACTCATGGATATTCGCGCCGGTCACAGCGGTCGGCGAATCCCCTTCTGCATTTCAGTCACATCATAGATGCGCTGACGGAATTTCTAAAACTACGTGCCACCGGATTCAGCGAACAAGCCATACTGAACGGAGGAAACACTCCGGAAGAAATAGAAACATACAAGGATGCAATGAACTGCCAAAACTGGATGGCCGCCCAAATAGCAGAAGGCAACCAAACTGTCATTGAACACCTCAACAACGTATTGACCAGCGAGAATAATGCCAACCGCCTCAACCAGGGACATCTCCAGGCTATCGCCGTGAGCGGTTACCGCCCGTTGCTGGAACTGGAAGGGAAGTTACTGCTAGCAGCCAAACTGCAGGAAGGTCTCCGTCAAGCTATCGTGGAAACAATGGACGAAGGATGCCCCGAAAGTTATCTCCATCTGTTCTCGGTGATCTGCGACAACGGCCTGCAACGATTTGCCTCCGTGAAACGCGGCATTGCAGTCTGTACGGGTATTGGAGAACAAGACAGCAGCGAGCGTATCACCAACAAATATGTGGAACTGATCCGCCGTTTTCTGAACGACCGGGAAGAAGCACGCAAAGCCCTTCAAAGTAAAGATACGGTCGAACTTTATCTGGCTCTATGGAGTATCGGATTCTATAATACGGAAGAAATTCAGGCACTTGTTCCGGGAATAATTAAAGACGGTGCCAAATATCAGGTACAGACCTTACTTTACTTTTTACGCTGTACGCAATACTCCGGCATGAACCACCGTATCAGTAAAGATGCTTTTGAAAAATGGTATAACGAACCGTCGGTAGTGGCGGCTATCCTGCCACTGTATCTGTCCGGACTCTATCTTAGCCGGTACGGAGGACATAAGGACGCCCCGTCGCTCCATGATTATTTTGATAGCAAAGAAGAAGCGATCCGCCATTATGACTATCTGAAGAACGTCTATCAGTCCATCTCTGCCAAAGAGATTTATTCTCCATACGTATTCCCATGGGAAAGTGCAGAGCTCACCCGTTCGGAAATCGTTCTCAAGATGGCGTATATCACCTGGATGACCAACGATTCTGCATTAAAAGACGATCTTTGCACCTGTCTGCCTTCTTTGGATACCTATATGCGGGCAGGCTATATCGGTGTCGTATTAAATCCCCCGACCAGCCATTTACAGGAAGAATATGTGCTGCAATCACTGGGCGACCGTTCGCAGGACGTTCGTGACGAAGCCTACAAAGTCTTGTCCGAGATGACTTTGTCGCCCGAACAGAATCAGAAAGTAGAAGAGTTGCTGCGCTTCAAATATAGTGAGATGCGTATCAACGCCATCAATCTATTGATGAAACAGCCGAAAGAACAATTGTCCGGCAGTATCCGCCGCTTACTAACAGACAAGGTTGCCGAACGCCGCCTGGCCGGATTGGATATGATGAAGACTATCCACAACGTAGAATTTCTGCAAGATACCTATCAGGAACTGATCCCCACCGTCAAAGATATTCAGAAACCGAACGCGAAAGAAAAAGTGTTAATAGAATCTCTGATTGGAGACGGAACGGAAGAAAACACCGCACAGCACTATACCAAAGATAACGGCTTCGGTCTGTACGACCCGGCTCTTGAAGTCAATCTGCCGGAAATTACCCAGGATAAAGGATTCAACGTGAAAAAAGCATTCGAATTCATTTGTTTCGGAAGGGCTAAACTTGTATTTAAAAAACTAAGCAAATACATCGAAACCTATAAGAACGAAGAGTTCAAGAATGGATACGGAGAAGCACGCCTGGTAGGCAACAGTGTCCTGATAAACTGGAGCAACTACGGAGGATTGAGCGGACTCGGTTTCCCCGAACTGTGGAAGGCCTTCTACGAAGAAGAGATCGGAAGCTATGACAAACTACTGATGATGAGTTTCATGCTTGCATCGACAGGCGCTCCTAAAGACGATGACGACTACGATGAAGAGGATGAAGAAGACATCAAGGCAGACCAGAAATCAAGCAACACTTTCGAGCCGCTTGTCAACCGGATGTATGCCGGCATCACTTACCGCGGATTGCAGAAGGAGCTCCGCAAGATGCCGTACTACGAACAGATGAGTGATATTATCGAAGCATTGTCATACGAGTATAAAGACGAAGCAGTCTACCAACGATTGGCTGTCAATATGCTGCTCCAACTGTTGCCTTTGCTAAATACTAAAAACATTTTCCGCCAGTACACCAACAAGCATGCATGGCTTCGGGACAAACTGGAATATGGAGAAAAAGAGATCGTTTATCCGATACATAACAACAAGTTCGTAAACTTCTGGCTTGAAATGCCTCAAAAGCCCATGAGTGATGATCTGTTTATCCGCTACTTCACGGTGCGCTACCAACTTTACAAGCTCACCAACTACATGGAACACACCCCCGAACTGGAAGAAACAGACTCTTACCTTCATGCCACAGACTTCGCCCGTGCATGGATGCTCGGAATCATCCCGACAGAAGAAGTATACCGCGAAATGATGGGACGCATCAGCTCGCCCGCCCAGATCAAGGCAATCACCACGGTATTGAACGACAACGTTCGTTTCAATAAGGAAAAAGAAAGATACGCCGACATCAAAAACGTCGATTTCTCTCTTTTCCGTTCTCTTGCACAGAAGATAGTAGACCGGATTCTTGAAATCGAACTGAAACGGGGAGACTCCGAGACACAAGTCACCAGTCTTGCAGAGGAATTAAGTTATATTTATGGAGCGGACACATTTATCCACATTCTGCAAGCGTTCGGCAAAGATACGTTCATACGCGACAGCTACAACTGGGGCAGCACCAAACGAGGTGTATTGAGCAGCTTGCTCCATGCTTGCCATCCCCTGCCGACAGATACCAGCGAAAATCTGAAGAAATTGGCGAAGCAAGCCGAAATCAGTGACGAACGACTGGTAGAAGCCGCCATGTTCGCTCCGCAATGGATTGAACTGACCGAAAAGGCAATAGGCTGGAAAGGATTGACAAGTGCCGCCTATTATTTCCACGCCCATACCAATGAAACATGTGACGACAAGAAAAAAGCAATCATCGCCCGCTACACCCCTATCGACGTGGAAGACTTGCGAGAAGGTGCTTTTGATATCGACTGGTTCAGGGATGCATTTAAGACAATTGGCAAACGACGCTTCGAAGTGGTCTACAATGCCGCCAAATATATCTCATGCAGCAATAGCCATACCCGTGCCCGCAAGTTTGCCGATGCTACCAACGGCGCGGTGAAAGCGGCAGATGTAAAGAAAGAAATAGTTGCCAAACGCAACAAAGACTTATTGATGAGCTACGGCCTCATCCCATTGGGACGGAAACCGGACAAAGAACTGCTGGATCGTTATCAATACCTGCAAAAGTTCCTGAAAGAGAGTAAGGAATTCGGTGCTCAAAGGCAGGAAAGCGAAAAGAAAGCGGTAAACATCGCCCTGCAAAACCTGGCACGTAACTCCGGCTACGGAGACGTTACCCGTCTGACCTGGAGCATGGAAACGGAACTAATCAAAGAACTTCTCCCCTACCTGTCTCCCAAAGAGATAGACAATGTAGAAGTGTACGTACAAATCAACGAGGAAGGCAAATCGGAGATTAAACAAATCAAAGACGGCAAAGAGCTCAACAGTATGCCTGCCAAACTGAAAAAGCATCCGTATATAGAAGAACTGAAAGCGGTACACAAAAAGCTGAAAGACCAGTACACCCGCTCCCGCGTGATGCTGGAACAGGCGATGGAAGACTGTACCCGTTTTGAAGAAAGCGAATTGCGCAAGTTGATGCAGAACCCTGTCATCTGGCCATTGTTGAGACATCTTGTCTTTATCTGTAACGGACAGACGGGCTTCTACACCGACGGATTGCTGGTGACTGTGAATGCCGTTTGCCTACCGTTAAAACCGAAAGACGAGTTACGCATCGCCCATCCCACAGACTTGTACGCAAGTGGTGACTGGCACGCCTATCAGAAATTCCTGTTCGACAAAGCAATCCGCCAGCCTTTCAAACAGGTGTTCCGTGAGCTCTATGTTCCGACTCCGGAAGAAGTGGAAGCCACTCAATCCCGCCGTTACGCCGGCAATCAGATCCAACCGCAGAAAACGGTTGCCGTACTGAAAGGCCGTCGCTGGGTAGCCGACTACGAAGACGGTTTGCAAAAGATCTATTACAAAGAGAACATCATCGCCACCATCTATGCGATGGCAGACTGGTTCTCTCCTGCCGACATCGAAGCTCCGACATTAGAATATGTCTGCTTCCACAACCGCAAGGACTACAAGCTGATGAAAATCTCGGAGATTCCTCCTGTCATTTTCTCGGAAGTGATGAGGGACGTAGACTTGGCAGTAAGTGTAGCCCATGCCGGAAGCGTCGATCCGGAAACCAGCCACTCTACCATCGAGATGCGCAGCATGTTAGTGGAACTGACAATGCCGTTGTTCCATTTCAAGAACGTGACGATAAAAGGAAGTTTCGCTCACATCGAAGGCAAACTGGGTAAGTACAATATCCATCTGGGCAGCGGCGTGATCCATCAGGAAGGCGGCGCGCAAATTGCCGTTCTTCCGGTACATTCGCAAAATCGCGGACGCCTGTTCCTGCCTTTTGTAGATGAAGATCCGAAGACAGCCGAAATATTGACTAAGATTATCTTCTTTGCAGAAGACGATAAGATAAAAGACCCAAGCATCCTGAACCAAATCAAATAGAAAAGAGATGGCAGAGAATTTAATCATCGGCACAGGAAATAAGGAAGAGAAATACCGGGAGTTACTTCCGCAACTACACGCTCTGGTAAGTACGGAAACGGATCTCATAGCCAATCTTGCCAACGTTGCAGCAGCGCTCAAACAGACTTTCGGTTTCTTTTGGGTAGGCTTTTACCTTGTGAAAGAGGATGAACTCGTACTGGGTCCGTTTCAGGGTCCCATTGCCTGCACCCGCATCCGCCTCGGCAGAGGAGTTTGCGGCACAGCCTGGAAAGAGGCCCGGACACTGATTGTTCCTGATGTAGAACAGTTTCCCGGACACATTGCTTGTAATTCGGACTCGAAATCGGAAATAGTAGTACCGATCATCCAACAGGGTGAAGTCATTGGAGTGCTGGATATTGACAGTGATGAACTGGATAGTTTCGACACTATCGACGCACGCTATCTGGAAGAGATTTGTACGTATATTGGATAAGTTGACAACCATGCAAACGTCCTGAAAAAACAGAGGCTCTGATTGAGTGAATCAGAGCCTCCGTTTACTATAAATAGAGCCTCTGTTCAGGTCAAACAGAGGCTCAATTTTTTTACCAGTCCATATCTTCTATTTTTCGTTCCCGGTACAGCAGAAGTTGTTTGCGAAGCGAACTCATTTCGCGTCTCATATCTTCCATCTTTTCCAGTAAATGATGAATGGCATCGATACCTTCCATATTGATGGATAAGTCGTAGTACATTCTGCTGTAACGTTCCACGTTCGGGAGTTCCGACAAAAGCAGATAATGTTCGCCGCCTTCGGTATGTACGTTAATCAAACCGCCCTCTTCCAACAAGTCGATGAATGAAGGCTCAATATGACATTTGTGACAGTATTCACTGACAATAATTAATTCGGTCTGCATAGTGCTCATTCATTTTAGTTCATACTCTGTAATTGACGGAACAACTCTTTCTGTTTGTCGGTCAAGTTCGTAGGAATCTTGACGGAATAGGTCACAATCAAGTCACCGAATTGTCCTTCCTTCTTATAAACCGGGAATCCTTTACCTTTCAATCGGACTTTCGTACCGTTCTGCGTCTCCGGTTTTATCTTCAGTTTCACTTTACCATCCAGCGTGTCGATCACCTTCTCACCTCCCAATACAGCAGAGTAAAGGTCTACTTCCACATCTACGTACAGGTCGTCGCCCAGGCGTTTGAACACCGGGTCGTCGGCTATCACGAACGTAATGTACAAGTCGCCCGCAGGTCCTCCGTTGACACCTTCGGCTCCGTAGCCCTTCAGTTTGATTACCTGTCCGTCGGCTACACCGGCAGGGATGGTGATACGCACTTGTTTACCATTGACGGTCAATATCTGCTTATGCGTTTGAGCAGCATCACGAAGGGAAAGATGAAGTTCGGCATTAAAGTCCTGTCCGCGGAATCCCGCAGAGCCTTGTCCTCTTCCTCCCCGATGTCCGAACATGGATTCGAAGAAATCTGAAAATCCACTGGCATTGCCACCGGAAAATCCCTCTCCATCGGAACTATACCAATAACTTCCGTTACCGTCGGAGAAACCTTGACCTGCACCACCGAATCCGCCGAAACCTCCCGCACCGCCATAGCCTCCGGCTTGTTGCTGTGCACGTTTCTGCGCTTCGAATTCATCGGCATGTTTCCAATGTTCTCCGTACTCATCATACTTTTTACGTTTCTCTGGATCACTCAGTACTTCATTGGCTTCATTGATTTCCTGAAACTTATCCTTTGCACTCGGGTCATTAGGATTCAAGTCAGGATGATACTTTCGGGCCAACTTACGAAAAGCCTTTTTGATATCATTCTGCGAAGCACTTTTGTCTACTCCAAGAATCTTGTAATAATCTATATAGGCCATGTTTTATGAATTTAATCGTTCATACATCATACGGCAAATAACACGCCAATCCCATTTTTGGATGCAAAAATTAACAAGGATTAATACCTAATACTTAATACTTGATATTCCTCTTTTCCAGCATCCGGAAGTCTTGCTTCTTCATGCCCAAATCATCCAGCGGACGGGGTTCGTTGTGATCGTTCAGATAAACTCTCGGTTTTAAGACGTAGTGCGAAGCCGTTACAGATTGCGAATCATCCCGGTAAGGAGTTTCTATTCCGGCTAAAGACAACATGGTCGGGAAGAAAGAGCTGCTGGAAGAAATATTCTTATCCTTATTATCCACAGCATTTTTCCAATGTTCGGGATAGGTTTCACGGTAGTTGTCGGACATCCAGATGAGGAACGGCACGTGAAGTTGATAATAAGAAGGTACGGGAGAAGCGTGGAGGAACAGATGGCGGGAATCGTCGAAAATATCCTCACCATGATCGGAAGTGTAGAGCATGGCGGCATCTATCTGCTGTTTTTCCAACATGCGGATTAGGCGTGACAAGAAACCGTCCGTATAACGAATGGAGTTGTCATAGGCATTGACCAGGTTATCCCGGTATTTTCTTTCTGCTTCCATCGGATAATCGGGCGTAAAGAAAGCACTTTCCGACGGGTAACGTTCGCGGTAGTTAAAGTGAGAGCCGTAGGTGTGGAGCACGATAAATTGTTTCGTCGCACCTTTAGCCAGTTCCTGCTCCACCAATTTCAGAAGTTCGTCGTCAGAAGGATTATAGGAGGAACTGACAGAATCTTCTTTTATAAAATCGTACGTATCGGCTTCCATTCCGAAGAAGTCGATAAACGAATGGTTGTAACGTTGGTTGGAGAAAAAGGCTGTCCGGAAACCTGCCTCTTTGAAAGCGGTGATGATTCCTTTCTGATGATAGATAGAGTCGTAGTTGCAAGCGGTAGCGTCCGACATCAACATGGGGACACTTTTATGTGTCGTATTCGACTCTGTCAGTACTTTCGGGAAAGCAATCAGACCCGATTGCCGGGATAAGAGCGGGGTTGTTTCACGTTCGTAACCATACAGTTGCCAGTTCAGGGCACGGGAGGTTTCTCCTACGACCATTACGTATACTTCCCGTTTCTCTTTCGGATGCGTAGGCAGGGCATGGAAAGTAAAGTCCTTCGAAGTACGGTGATAATTCTGCGTCAAGGCAGTTCGTTGGAAGGCAAGACCTACGTTATAACACACGTTCAGTGGATATAAATCGGACTTCAACTCATATCCAGGGTCCTGTACATAGGCTCCGACAAGGCTAAGGAGGGAGATTCCAAAGACTATGGAGGCTCTCTTCCGTTCTCTGCGGATAAATTCTGCCGTGAGTTTCCGCTTGCGTACAATTGAAATGGTCCCTAATATCAAAGCGGGTACATAGAGTACGATGACAGCAATAATGGCAGGTGTGAGGTTATCAAGCAGTTCCAGGGCTTCACTCGAATTGGTAGTCACCAGGTTCAGAAACATATCGACAGCGATAATGGACTGGCCGAACAAATAAAGCAATACAATCTGAAAGGCTCCGAAAAACAGGAACAGGAATAAAATCCAAAGCATCTTGCCACAGTTTCTCGACAAAGTCATCAACAGATAATAGCAGCCGAAAGGCAAAAGCACATTACACACCTTTGCCATCAACGGTAAAGGCTCTGTCAAACAGAGCACAAGGTTGGGTACTATCAAGATGAAGAGGAACAGATAAAACAAATGTTCCTGATTCTCCAACCAATTCTTTATATTCTTAAAAAGCTTCATTGATATTAAAAATAAATCCGGTCTGGTGTTTGCCAAACCCTAAATCCAAACGTACATTTACTCTCTTCTTAAACTCCCAACGATAACCGAAACCATAATTAGGCAGAATATGCTTCGGAGTAAACTCGGAGAGTCGTGGAAAAATCGTTCCCGCTCCTGCCCATACAGCCACTCCATTCCGTTTCCAGACGTGTTGCCGGAGTTCTATTTGCGCATCCATTGCTCCTTTGTCCCGATAGCGTCCTTCGTAATATCCGCGCATGGAGTAAGAGCTTCCCAGCGTTGCCATCAATCCCCACGGGGTATCGCCATAGGTAAGCAATGTGTGGAATTGTCCTGCCAGCACTCCGCCTTTCCATACGGGCTGATAATAGCTGGTAGTCAGTTCGGTGCTGCTAAACGCATATTTATTGCCGAGAAAAGCCGGGCTGAATCGCTGGTCTATCCGCAAGTAATAGCCGTGAGATGCATTTGTCAGGAAATCACGTGAATCATAAAGGAGAGAAAGCCCCAGGCTGGTATTGGTGGTCCGTGCAGCCATTCCTTCCCATAGTTCCGGTTTATCAAAGTCCCGTCCGTCGATATAATCGAATATGGCCATCGGGCCGATGTAGAAGTTCTTTGCCAGCCGGAACATAAAATCGACTTTCACCTGTGCTTGAAAACGTTTATAGTCGCTTTCATTATCAGAGTTGGCTCCATTGTCATATCCCCGTCCCCAATACAGGCTGGGGAAAGAATAGAAATAGAGATTGTAGTTCAAGCGGTATTTGTCTTGCGGAAACAGATGGTTTCCACGGATTCCCAACAGATAGAAGCCGACCGTCGACACATCTCCGTAAAGAGAGACATTGGAAGGAGGAAGAAGCGAATCGTTCCGATCGGTGCGATATAGTCCGGCTGCCACCAGTCCGAGTCCGAACTTGGTGTCACTGGAATAAT
>OODF01001026.1_pt1 | contig 13720 bp, 7 predicted proteins | sample 1671431 | NCBI WGS metagenome assembly OODF01 (sample SAMN06348156, study PRJEB24527) | human gut metagenome | biome: human gut; feature: ankylosing spondylitis patient; material: feces | host: Homo sapiens | place: China | collected 2015-10 | reverse complement strand
CCGGCGTGACGGCCATCGTCCAGCCCGGCGGCTCCATCCGCGACCAGCAGGTCATCGACACCTGCAACAAGTACGGCATCGCAATGGCATTCTGCGGCATCCGGCTGTTCCATCACTAAAACTCCTTCAGACACGGCTTGCGCCGTGCCAGCTCCCTCTGAGAGGGAGCCTTTGAGCAGGAGATAAAGTTTTCGGCTATGCCAAAAGGCCCCCTCCTTGAGGGGGCTGTCTGCGGAGCAGACTGGGGGAGTTCCCTTGGCAGAAGAACTTTTATAAAGAAGGTGGATCTATGAAAAAGAAAATCTTAGTCGTTGGCGGCGGCGGACGCGAGCACGCCATCATCAAGGCATTGAAGAAGAGCCCCGACTGCGGCGAAGTCTGGTGTGCGCCCGGCAACGGCGGCATCGGCTATGACGCCCACTGCGTCAACATCAAGGCCACCGACGTGGAAACGATGGTCGGCTTTGCGGAGACGGAAAAGTTTGACTACGTCGTGGTGGCTCAGGACGACCCGCTGGCACTGGGCATGGTGGATGCGCTGGCGGCAGTCGGCATCCCGGCCTTCGGCCCGGACAAGGCCGCTGCCCGCATCGAGGCATCCAAGGTCTTTTCGAAAGACCTCATGAAGAAGTACGGCATCCCCACCGCAAAGTATGAGACCTTCGACGACCCCGCCAAGGTCATGGAGTACATCAAGGCTGAGGGCAAATACCCGGTGGTCATCAAGGCCGACGGCCTTGCGCTGGGCAAGGGCGTACTCATCTGCGAGAACGAAGAGCAGGCCGCCGAGGGCGTCAAGGAGATCATGCTGGACAAAAAGTTCGGTGCTTCCGGCAACCACGTCGTGGTGGAAGAGTTTCTCACCGGCCCTGAGGTCAGTGTGCTGAGCTTCACCGACGGCAAGGTGGTCAAGCCCATGGTCTCCTCCATGGACCACAAGCGCGCCAACGACCACGACACCGGCCTGAACACCGGCGGCATGGGTACCGTCGCGCCGAACCCCTATTACACCCCGGCCATCGCTGCCGAGTGCATGGAGAAAATTTTCCTGCCCACCATCAAGGCCATGAACGCTGAGGGCTGCCCCTTCAAGGGCTGCCTCTACTTCGGCCTGATGCTCACCCCGGACGGCCCGAAGGTCATCGAGTACAACTGCCGCTTCGGCGACCCTGAGACGCAGGTGGTGCTGCCCCTGCTGGAAAGCGACCTGCTCAAGGTCATGACCGCCTGCACCGAGGGGACGCTGGCCGACACCGAGGTCAGGTTCTCGGACGGCGCTGCCGCCTGCGTCATCCTCGCTTCCGGCGGCTACCCGGTGGCCTACGAGAAGGGCAAGCCCATCACCGGCCTCGTGGACGGCCAGCTGCCCGATGAGCCGAACGTCACGGTCTACCACTCCGGCACGGCCATCACCGAGGACGGCCAGCTCGTCACCAACGGCGGCCGTGTGCTGGGTGTGACGGCCACCGCGCCCGGCCTGCCCCGCGCCATCTCCATCGCCTACGAGGCGGCGGAGCACATCCACTTCGACAAGCTGCACAAGCGCACCGACATCGGGATGCGGGCGCTGAAAGCGCTGGCAGAGAAGCAGTAAATGAAGCTCTGAAGGCTCTCCCTTTGGGAGAGCTGTCACCGAAGGTGACTGAGAGGGCAAGGATGCTGACAAAGATGCGCAGGCACGGCGATAGCATCGCTCTGACGAAGGGCCTGTTTATCGCTTTGCGGCGGCTTTGTCACACCGGGCTTGCCCTCTCCGTCATTGCTTCGCAATGCCACCTCTCCCAAGGGGAGAGGCTTTGGAGCGGATACCTAGTAAAAGATTGAAACAACGAAATAACAAGGGGGATTTCCCAATGGTATATCGTATCTATGTTGAAAAGAAACCCGGCTTCGACGGCGAGGCCCAGAGCCTGCGCAATGAGCTCGTCTCTCTGCTGGGCATCAAGGAGCTGAACGGCCTGCGTCTGCTCAACCGCTACGACGTGGAGGGCATCGACGAGGCGCTGTTCGAGCAGTGCGTCCCCACCGTGTTCAGTGAGCCGCCGGTGGATAACACCTATGCAGAGCTGCCCGTCTCCGACGGCGTGTCTTTCGCCGTGGAGTATCTGCCCGGCCAGTTCGACCAGCGCGCCGACTCTGCCGCCGAGTGCATCCAGCTCATCAGCCAGGGCGACCGCCCGCTGGTGCGCTCTGCCCGCGTCTACCTGCTGGAAGGTACCCTGACCGATGAGCAGGTGGCTGAGATCAAGAAATACGTCATCAACCCGGTGGAGGCCCGCGAGGCTTCGCTGGACACCAAGGCTACCCTGAAGATGGAGTATCCCGTCCCCACCGAAGTGGAGGTGCTGGACGGCTTCAACGAGCTGGATGAGGCAGGCCTGAAAAAGTTCATCGACGAGAAGGGCCTCGCCATGGACCTGGGCGACATCAAGTTCTGCCAGGAGTATTTCCGCTCGGAGAAGCGCGACCCGACCATCACCGAGATCAAGATGATCGACACCTACTGGTCGGACCACTGCCGCCACACCACCTTCGGAACCATTCTGGACGACGTCCAGATCGACGATGCCGTGGTGCAGGAAGCCTTCGACCGCTACATGGCCATGCGCGCCGACCTTGGCCGCGAGAACAAGCCCCGCTGCATGATGGACCTGGCCACCATCGGTGCCAAGGAACTGAAAAAGCAGGGCATCCTGAAGAACCTCGACGAGTCCGAGGAGATCAACGCCTGCACCGTGAAGATCAAGTGCGACGTCAACGGCAAGGATGAGGACTGGCTGTTCCTCTTCAAGAACGAGACCCACAACCACCCGACGGAGATCGAGCCTTTCGGCGGCGCTGCCACCTGCATCGGCGGCGCGATCCGCGACCCGCTGTCCGGCCGCAGCTACGTCTATCAGGCCATGCGCGTCACCGGCGCAGGCGATCCCCTCAAGCCCGTCAGTGAGACCCTGCCCGGCAAGCTGCCCCAGCGCAAACTGGTGACCACCGCTGCCGCCGGTTATTCCTCCTACGGCAACCAGATCGGCCTTGCTACCGGTCAGGTGGATGAGATCTATCACCCCGGCTATGTGGCAAAGCGGATGGAGATCGGCGCTGTTGTGGGCGCAACGCCCGCTTCCCACGTCCGCCGCGAATGCCCCGCTCCCGGCGACGTCATCGTCCTGCTGGGCGGCCGCACCGGCCGCGACGGCATCGGCGGCGCCACCGGTTCCTCCAAGGCCCACAAGCTGGACAGCCTCGAGCACTGCGGTGCTGAGGTCCAGAAGGGCAACGCCCCCATCGAGCGCAAGCTGCAGCGCCTGTTCCGCCGCGAGGACGCCTGCAGGATGATCAAGCGCTGCAACGACTTCGGTGCCGGCGGCGTCTCTGTCGCCATCGGCGAGCTGGCCGACGGCCTGTATATCGACCTGAACAAGGTCACCAAGAAGTATGACGGCCTCGACGGCACCGAGCTGGCCATCAGCGAGAGCCAGGAGCGTATGGCCGTGGCTCTGGCCCCGGAGGACGTGGACAAGTTCATCGCCATCGCCACCGAGGAGAACCTTGAGGCCACCCCCGTGGCAAAAGTCACCGAGGAAAAGCGCCTGAACATGGTGTGGAACGGCAAGTCCATCGTCAACATCAGCCGCGAGTTCCTGAACTCCAACGGCGCTGAGAAGCACCAGAACGTCCACATCGAGAAGGGGACTGTCTGGCAGCCCCAGTGGGCCGGCGTGACCTTCGAGCAGAAGATGAAAAACATGGTGGGCGATTTGAACGTCTGCAGCAAGAAGGGCCTTTCTGAGCGATTCGACTCCACCATCGGCGCGGCCACCGTGCTGATGCCCTTCGGCGGCGCATGCCAGCTGACCCCCCAGAACGCCATGGTCGCAAAGCTGCCCGTGGACGGCGAGACCAACACCTGCTCCGGCATGGCATGGGGCTACAACCCCTACCTCATGAGCGCCAACCAGTATGTGGGCGCGCGGATGGCCGTCGTCGAGAGTGTGACCAAGCTGGTGGCCTCCGGCTTCCGCTATGAGGACGCCTACCTGACCTTCCAGGAGTACTTCGAGCGCCTTGGCACTTCCCCGGAGCGCTGGGGCAAGCCGCTGGCCGCTCTGCTGGGCGCACTGGACGCACAGATCGGCCTCGGCATCGCCTCCATCGGCGGTAAGGACAGCATGTCCGGCTCCTTCGAGCAGCTGGATGTGCCTCCCACGCTGGTGTCCTTCGCTACCGCCATCGGCAAGGCCGGCCGCGTCGTCTCCACCGAGTTCAAGAAGCCTGAGAGCACCGTCGTCCTCATCCGGCCCATCCTGGACCCCGAGACCGGCTGTCCCAACTTCTTCTCCCTGAAGGCCAACTACAAGAAAGTTGAGCAGATGATGGAAGATGGCATGGTGGCCGCTGCTTCCTCTGTGGGCTATGGCGGTCTGGCTGAGGCCCTCTTCAAGATGGGTCTGGGCAACCGCATCGGCTTCAAGATGATGAACAACATGACCACCCACGATATGTTTAAGCCCATGTATGGCTCCATCGTGCTGGAGATGGTCTCTGACGCCCCGGCTGGTGAGCTGCTGGGCGAGACCACCGCAGACTACACCTTCGAGTGCTGCGGCGACAAGCTGGATATGGCTCAGCTGCAGGAGATCTGGGAGAGCAAGCTCGAGCCCGTCTATCCCTACCGCAAGGCCGGCCCCGCCGTCGAGAAGATCAACGGCAGCCTGACCGCCCCCGCTGCGCCCAAGATCGGCGTGGCAAAGCCGAAGGTCATCATCCCGGTCTTCCCGGGCACCAACTGCGAGTACGACACCGCCCACGCCTTTGCCCGCGCCGGTGCGGACCCCGAGGTGCTGGTCATCCGCAACCTGACCCCCGCTGACGTCACCGCCAGCTGCGAGGCACTGGTCAAGGCCATCAACGAGAGCCAGATCGTCATGCTGCCCGGCGGCTTCTCCGGCGGCGACGAGCCGGACGGCAGCGCAAAGTTCATCGCCTCCTTCTTCCGCAATCCTGCGGTCACCGAGGCGGTCCGCGACCTGCTGCAGCACCGGGATGGTCTGATGCTGGGCATCTGCAACGGCTTCCAGGCCCTCATCAAGCTGGGTCTGGCCGCTTACGGCGACATCCGCCCCATCACGGCCTGCGACCCGACCCTGACCTTCAACACCATCGGCCGCCACCAGAGTATGCTGGTGCGCACCCGCATCGCTTCCACCGGCAGCCCCTGGCTGTCCAAGTGCAGTGTGGGCGACCAGCACACCGTGGCCATCAGCCACGGTGAGGGCCGCTTCGTGGCACCTCAGAGCGTGCTGGACACCCTCATCGCCAACGGCCAGATCGCGACCCAGTACGTCGATCAGGACGGCAACCCCAGCATGGACATGAAGTACAACCCCAACGGCTCCGTCCTCGCCATCGAGGGCATCACCAGCCCGGATGGCCGCGTCTTCGGCAAGATGGGCCATTCGGAGCGCAGCGGCGAGTACCTGTACAAGAACGTCACCGGCGACAAGTATCAGCCTATTTTCGAGGGCGGCGTGGACTATTTCAAGATTTGATGGTATCATAAAAGAAACATCTACCCAAGGAGGACATCTTCATGTCTCAGCATGACCGTTATATCAGCCCTTTTTCCACCCGTTATGCCTCCGATGAGATGCAGTACATCTTCTCGGACGACAACAAGTTCCGCACCTGGCGCCGCCTGTGGGTGGCGCTGGCCCGGGCCGAGATGAAGCAGGGCCTGACCAATATCACCCCCGAGATGGTGGCCGAGCTGGAAGCTCATGTGGACGACATCAACTATGAAGTCGCCATCGAGCGGGAGAAGCTGGTGCGCCACGACGTCATGAGCCATGTCTACGCCTACGGTCAGCAGTGTCCCAAGGCGGCAGGCATCATCCATCTGGGTGCCACCAGCTGCTATGTCGGCGACAATACCGACATCATCGTGATGCGTCAGGGCCTCGAGCTGGTGCGCAAGAAGCTCATCGGCGTGCTGGCAAAGCTGGCAAAGTTCGCCGAGGAGTATAAGGATATGCCCTGCATGGCCTACACCCACTGCCAGCCCGCCCAGCCCACCACCGTGGGCAAGCGCGCCACCCTGTGGGCCAACGAGCTGGTGATGGACCTGCAGGAGATCGACCACCGTCTTGCTGTTCTGCAGCTGCGCGGTGTCAAGGGTACCACCGGCACGCAGGCTTCCTTTATGGAGCTGTTCAAGGGCGATGCCGATAAGATCCGCGCCGTGGATGCTTCCATCGCCGAGGAGATGGGCTTCGACAGCGAGGCCGTCATCCCGGTGTCCGGCCAGACCTACAGCCGCAAGGTGGACGCCTTCATCCTCAACGCCCTGGCCGGCATCGGCCAGAGCTGCATGAAGTTCGCCACCGACCTGCGCCTGCTGGCCAACTTCAAGGAGATGGAAGAGCCGTTTGAGAAGAACCAGATCGGTTCCTCCGCCATGCCTTACAAGCGCAACCCCATGCGCTGCGAGCGCATCTGCGCTTTGAGCCGCTACCTGATGGTGGATGTGCTCAACCCCAGCTTCACTACCGGCACGCAGTGGTTCGAGCGCACGCTGGACGACAGCGCCAACAAGCGCGTTGCCATGGCTGAAGGCTTCCTCGCCACCGACGCCATCCTGAACATCATGCTCAACGTCACCGACGGCATCGTGGTCTACCCGAAGGTCGTGCGCAGCCGCCTGATGGCTGAGCTGCCCTTCATGGCCAGCGAGAACATCATGATGCAGGCCGTGGAGAAGGGCGGCAACCGTCAGGAGCTCCACGAGCGTCTGCGCCAGCACGCCATCGCCGCCGGCAAGCAGGTCAAGGAAGAGGGGCTGCCCAACGACATGGTGGACCGCATCGCCGCCGACCCGGCCTTTGGTCTGACCAAGGAAGAGATCGCGGCGGGCCTTGTGCCGGAGAACTTTGTGGGCCGCGCTCCCCAGCAGGTGGAGGAGTTCATCGCTCACATCCTCAAGCCCATCTTTGACGCCAACCCGGATGCTGTGGAACAGCACGCAAATCTGAGCGTCTAAACGTGATTTTACAGGAAAAGAGGCTGTTGCCGCAGGCAACGGCCTCTTTTCTGCACACAGAAGGAGTTTTCATGCGACTCGATAAATATTTAGCCGAGACGGCCCAATGCACCCGGAGCGAGGCGAAGGCACTGCTGGCGAAAGGCCGCGTCACGGTCAACGGCGCGGTCTGCAGGAAAGGGGACACCCAGCTGAAAGAGGCTGACGCCGTGGCTGTGGACGGCAAAGCGCTGGCCTACCGGCAGTTCGTCTACCTTATGCTCAACAAGCCCGAGGGCGTCGTCAGCGCCTCCACCGACAAGCGGGACACGACGGTCGTGGATCTGGTGGGGGATGCCTATCCCCGGCGGGAGCTGTTCCCGGCGGGGCGGCTGGACAAGACCAGCACCGGTTTCGTCCTGCTGACGGACGACGGCGGCTTTGCCCACGACATCCTCGCGCCTAAACGCCATGTCTCCAAGACCTACACCGTCGTCATCGACACCCCGCTGACGGAAGAGATGAGGGCCGGCTTTGCCTCGGGCGTCACCCTTGCCGACGGCACGGCCCTTTCGCCGGCGGAAGTGTCCGCCCTCACCCCCGACGGGCTGACGGTCCGCGTTCTGCTCAGGCAGGGCGTGTATCATCAGATCAAGCGGATGTTCGGCGTCTACGGTGCGGGCGTCAACGCCCTGCACCGGGACGCCATCGGCGGGCTTGCGCTGGACGAGAGCCTTGCCCCGGGCCAGTGGCGGGAGCTGACAGCTGACGAGGTGGCGAAAATTACCACGGGGTAAAGGACTGCTTTTCACCCGGTTTTCAAAAAAGTATCACATTTTACCGGTAAAATAGCCCTCAGAACCACGCAGAAAGGCCCTTTTTGGCCCGAAAATGACCCCGAAAGATAATTTCACCAAGAAAGAAGAATTTTTTTTGGTGAAATATGTTGCAAAAGTAAATTCTTTTGTGTAAAATATAAAATGTAATGCGGCGAAATTGTTAAAAATCACAATCCCGCCCACCTGCGGTTTGCACAAGAGAGGAAAAGGGGTATCCATTTATGGCCAATAGAGTATTTCAGAGCGTGATCTACCAGATGAAGGACGCGATCGACCGCGTGGTCGGCGTGGTGGATGAGACCGGCGCTGTCATCTCCTGCTCGGAGCTGAATCTGATCGGCGAGGTGCGCGAGGGCTTTATGGCAGAGCGTCTGACGGCCGGTGACCGCTTCGTGCGGGATGGCTACACCTACCAGCAGTTCTCCAGCGCAAAGCATAACGATTATGCCGTTTTTGTGGAAGGTGCGGACGAGACTGCGGGCCAGTTTGCCGCTGTGCTGTCCATCAGCCTGCAGAGCATCAAGCAGTATCACGACGAGAAGTTCGACAAGGCCAACTTTATCAAGAACGTGGTGCTGGACAACATCCTGCCCGGCGACATCTACGCCAAGGCCCGTGAGCTCCACTTTGCCACCGACGTCTCCCGCGTGGTGTTCATCGTCCGCGTCACCAGCGGCGGCGACATCTCCGCTTACGACGTGGTGAGCAGCCTGTTCCCCGACAAGCAGAAGGACTTCGTCTTCAACATCAGCGAGACGGACACCGTTCTGGTCAAGGAGATCCGCAAGGGCATCGACCGCACCGATATGGAGAAGCTGGCCGCCAGCATCGTGGACACCCTGTCCGGCGAGCATTACATCAAGGCTGTCGTGGGCATCGGCACCCCCATCGCCAACGTGAAGGACCTGGCTACTTCCTTTAAGGAAGCACAGATCGCCATGGAGGTCAGCAAGGTGTTCGACACCGAGAAGCAGATCATCCGCTACGACAATCTGGGCATCGCACGTCTTATTTACCAGCTGCCCACCACGGTCTGCGAGATGTTCCTGCGCGAAGTGTTCAAGCAGGGCAGCATCGAGAGCCTGGACCAGGAGACCCTGTTCACCATCCAGCGCTTCTTCGAGAACAACCTGAACGTCTCCGAGACCAGCCGCGGTCTGTTCGTCCACCGCAACACGCTGGTGTATCGTCTGGAAAAGATCAAAAAGCTGACCGGTCTGGATCTGCGTGAGTTCGACGACGCTATCGTGTTCAAGGTAGCGCTCATGGTCAAGAAGTACCTGTCCAACAACCCGGCCAAATATTGATATTTCGTCTCAGCCGCTCCGGCTGCGGACGCCGAAACCGGCCGCTCGACCCCGATGCTGGCCGGTTTCTTTTGTAATGGTCTGGAACTTCTGTGCCAAATAAATTTTTCAGGAGCAAGATACTCATGATAGATTTTGAACATGTCACCAAGATATACAAACGGAGTGACACTCCCGCTCTGGAGGACATTGATTTCCACGTAGACGACGGCGAGTTCGTCTTTCTGGTGGGTCACTCCGGCGCCGGCAAGTCCACTCTGCTCAAGCTCATCCTCCGCGAAGAGCTGCCCACCGAGGGCCGCGTCATGGTGGACGGCAAGGATGTCGCCCGGCTGCGCCGGGGCAAAGTGCCTTTCCTCCGCCGCCAGATGGGCATCATCTTCCAGGATTTCCGCCTCATCCCCACCATGACGGTCTACGAGAATGTGGCGTTTGCCATGCATGTCACCAACATCGGCAAAAAAGACATCAAAGAGCGCGTCAACTACATGCTGGAGCTGGTACATCTGGAAGATAAGGCAAAGGTCTACCCCGAGTTCCTCTCCGGCGGTGAGCAGCAGCGCGTGGCCGTGGCCCGCGCTCTGGCCCACAGCCCCCGCCTCGTCATCGCGGACGAGCCCACCGGCAACATCGACCCCGAGATGAGCCTTGAGATGATGGAACTGCTGGAACGTGTCAGCGAGATGGGCATCACGGTGCTTGTCGTCACCCACGAGCATGAACTGGTGCGCCGCTTCAACCGCCGCACCATCACCCTGAAGCAGGGCCGCATCATCTCCGATGTTCCGGCCAGCTTCGGCGAGGAGGTGCACGTATGAAGATCTCTACGTTTGGGTTCCTCACCCGGCGCGGCGTGCGCAACCTCGGCAAGCACTGGGCCATGACCATCGCCTGCATCGCCTCCCTCAGCGTCTGCATGACCCTGAACATCTTCGCCAGCCTCATTGAAGTCAATGTGGACAGCATGGTGAGTTATCTGGGCAGCCAGAACGAGATGGTGGTCTACGTGGACCCCGAGGCCGATGACGCCACCATCCAGTCTGTGGGCAATGCCCTCAGCGGCACCGCAGGTGTGAGCCGGGTGCAGTATATGTCCAAAGAAGACGTCCTCAACCAGTACAAGGGCTATATGTCCGACTATGCCGCCCTGCTGAACGAGTTCGAGAACGACAACCCCTTTAAGGCCAATTACCGCGTCTCCCTGTCTGATCTGAGCCAGATGGAGACCATCAGCAAGCAGTTCGAGAACATCAGCGGCGTCTACAGCGTCACGGCTCCCATCGAGATGACCAAAACCTTTGTGGAGGTCCAGCAGGCTGTCACCAAGGTCGGGCGCGGTCTGGTGCTGGTGCTGATGGCTGTCAGCATCATCACGGTGGGTACCACCATCCGGCTGAGCGTCTTTGCCCGCCGCCGTGAGATCGAGATCATGAAGTATGTCGGCGCTACCAACGCCCTCGTCACCCTGCCTTTCGTCATCGAGGGCCTGACGATGGGCCTGCTCTCCGGCATCCTGACGGCAGCTGCCACCATCGGCGGCTATGCCTACATCGTTCAGCTGTCGCCCACGCTGGGCGGCCTGTGGCAGATGCTCATGGGTACGGCTCTGGTGCCGCTGGAAAATGTCTGGCCTACCATCCTGACCTACAGCCTCGCGGGCGGCGCTCTGGTGGGTGGTCTGGGCAGTATGTTCTCCATCCGAAAGCACCTGAACGTGTAAGGAGGGCCTACTGTGTACCACGACAAGCATTCCGCAGGCTTTGTCCTGCACCATCCGCCCCGCCACGCAAAGCCGTCGGGCCATTCGGCCATGATGCGCGCCGCCTGCGCCTTTCTGGCCGCCGCCTGCCTCGTGCTGAGCGTGACGGTCTACCCGGCCAGTGCGGCCACCAGCATGAGCTCGCTGCAGAACAAGCTGGACAAGATCTCTGCGTCCATCAAGCAGCATAAGACGGAGCTGAGCGACGCCAAAAAGAAGGAAGCTGCTGCCAAGGCCCTCGAGTCTGAGCTGAAGGAAAAAGTCTCGGTGCTCCAGAGCCAGATCAGCGTCCTCAAGAGCCAGATCTCCGAGGTGCAGAACAGCATCGGCGTCAAAGAGCAGGAGATCACCGCCAAGCAGAATGAGATCGCCCGGAAAGAGCAGGAGATCGCCGACCAGTGGGACGATTTCAAGAGCCACATGGCCGCGATGCAGGAGCTGCGGGACGGCGGCAGCGTCGCCATGCTCCAGTCTGTGAACGATCTGTACGAGCTTCTGACCTTCAATGAGGTCATGCAGGACATCTCGGTGAAGGACACCGAGATACTCGACAACATGAAGGCTGCGAAGGAAGCCCTTGTGGCCGACCGCACCCAGCTCGTGGAGGAGCGCACCCAGCTGCAGAACAAAAAGGCTGAGCTGGACGCCCAGAACAAGCAGATGCAGTCCAAGCAGAGCGAGCTCAACAACAGCGTCAAGGAGGCCCGTCTGAGCGCCGCTGAGGCCCAGCAGGCCCAGAAGAACGCCCAGGCGGCCATCGAGTCGGACGAGATGAACTACGAGGCCGTCAAGAAAGAGATCCAGAAGCTCATCGCAGCGGCAGCGGCCAGCAAGCCCCAGCTGAGCTTCAGCGGCTTTATCTGCCCGCTCAAGAGCTATACCCGCATCTCCAGCGAGTACGGCTGGCGCAAGAACCCGGTCTCCGGCGTCAACAAGCTCCACGCCGGCATCGACTTTGCCGCCCCCGCCGGCACGCCCATCTACGCAGCCGCCAGCGGCTATGTGCAGGTGGCCGGCTGGTCCAGCGGCGGCTATGGCAACTATGTCGTCATCTATCACGGCAAAATGACAGACGGCAACGCCTACTCCACCCTCTACGGCCATATGCGCTCGGTGGCAACGTCGGCGGGCAAGTATGTCAACCAGGGCGACCTCATCGGCTATGTGGGCTCCACCGGCAACTCTACCGGCAACCACCTCCATCTCGAGGTGTGGAAGGGCGGCTCCAAGGCCAATGCGGTCAACCCCCGCGGTTATATTCCGATAAGATAACACAACTGTAATTGAAGTCGAGGGGTCAAAGGAGGCCACAAGGCGAAATGAACGAGCAAAAACGCAAGCGTATCCTTCGGGTGGGCTGTCTGATTCTGGCAGGAGTGTTCCTGCTGTCGGTACTGGGCAGTGTCATCCTGATGTTTTTGGTCTGAACTGGGGAGGACATTGAATGAACCGCAAAATTTCCGTAGGGATGACCGTGACCATCGTCATTCTGGCAATGACGGTCACTTTTTCCATCACGATGCTGATGGCGATGCGGCTGTTTGACCACACCGTCACCAGCGTGAAGGAAAAGGAGAGCATGTACAACAAGGTGGCCGAGGTAGACCGCTATGTGCGCGCCAACGACTACTACGACATCGACGAGACCATGCTGTACGACCGTCTGACTGCCGGTTATCTGCTGGGTACCGGCGACAAGTACGCCCGCTACTACACCGCCTCGGCCTACACCGACCTGCTCAACGCCCAGAGCGGCAAGCTGATGGGCATTGGCGTGGAGCTGGCCATCGACCAGTCCGGCTACGCCAAGGTCATCAAAGTGTATGACGAGTCTCCTGCCAAGGAGGCCGGCCTCCAGCGGGGCGATTACATCACCACCATCGACGGCGCAGACATCAAAAGTCTGGGCAGCGTGGAGGCTGTCCAGAACAAACTCCGGGGCGAGAGCGGCACGAGCGTCAATGTAAGCTGGCTGGACAGCGAGAACGCCCAGCACACCGCCGACCTGACCCACTCCGGCTTTACGGCCAACAGCGTCGATTCCGTGCTGGTGCAGGGCAATGTGGGCTATATCAAGATCTGGCAGTTCGATAACTCCACCCCCAGTGAGCTGGACTTTGCGCTCCGCAGCCTGACCGCCAGCGGCGCCCAGAGCTTCATCTTCGACCTGCGCGACAACGGCGGCGGCATCCTTGACGACGCCATCAGCTGCATCGAACTCGTCGCGCCGGAAGGCGTACTGGCCTACGCGGAGGATAAGGCAGGCAACCGCACCCTGCTGGGCAGCAGCACCGGCGACTCGGTCATCAGCCAGCCCACCGTCTGCCTCGTGAACGAGAACACCGCCAGCGCGGCAGAACTCTTTGCGTCCAGCCTGCGCACTCTGTGCGGCACCCGCCTCGTGGGCAGCACCACGATGGGCAAAGGCACCATCCAGAGCAGCCCCCAGCGCCTCTCGGACGGCAGCGCTGTCGTGGTCACGGTGGCAAAGCTCATCTGCGGCGACGGCTCCTGCTTCGACGGCACCGGCCTGACCGTGGACGTGGAGCGCCCGCTGACTGCCGACGAGCAGGTCAGCTACTATGACTACACCCTCGACACGGACCCGCAGATACAGCGCGCCGTCAGCACCGCGCAGCAGCTCACCGGTGTCACCACCGTGGGCGGCGTGAACGACGCTGACATTGCCGCCGACTCCGCCGCAGCCTCTTCGGAGGCCGCAGCCGAGAGCACCGCTTCCAGCGAGGCCGCAGGGGAGGCAGAGGCTTCCTCCGAGGCCGGTGCAGAAGGGGAGCAGGAGGCT
>OODF01001012.1_pt1 | contig 13900 bp, 9 predicted proteins | sample 1671431 | NCBI WGS metagenome assembly OODF01 (sample SAMN06348156, study PRJEB24527) | human gut metagenome | biome: human gut; feature: ankylosing spondylitis patient; material: feces | host: Homo sapiens | place: China | collected 2015-10 | reverse complement strand
TCTGAGTCTTAGGCTCTACAGCGATACCGATAACCGGTTCCGGGAATTCCATAGACTCCAATGTGATCGGATGGTTTTCGTCGCAAAGCGTATCACCTGTACGGATATCCTTGAAACCAACACCTGCTCCGATATCACCACAACCAATCACCTCCATCGGGTTCTGCTTGTTAGAGTGCATCTGGAACAAACGGGAGATACGCTCTTTCTTTCCGGAACGAGTGTTCAACACATAAGAACCAGCGTTGATAGAACCTGCGTATACACGGAAGAAGCACAAACGACCTACATACGGGTCGGTAGCGATCTTAAATGCCAACGCCGTCAATGGCTCCTCGAACAAAGGTTTACGAGTGATTATTTTATCAGGATCTGAAGGATCCGTACCCTCGATAGCCGGAGTATCTTCAGGAGAAGGCAAAAACGCGCAAACTGCATCCAATAAAGTCTGTACACCTTTGTTCTTGAAAGAAGAACCACAAGTCATCGGGTTGATCTGCATAGCCAACGTACCCTTGCGGATAGCAACCATGATCTCCTCTTCCGTGATCGTAGAAGGATCATCGAAGTATTTCTCCATGATAGCGTCGTCGCACTCAGCCAAAGCCTCAAGCATCTTGTCGCGCCACTCCTCAGCCTCAGCTTGCAAGTCTGCCGGGATCTCCTCTACGCTATACTCGGCACCCATAGTCTCGTCGTGCCAGAAGATAGCCTTCATCTTGATCAAGTCGACAACACCCTTGAAAGTCTCCTCAGCTCCGATAGGGATCTGGATCGGACAAGGATTAGCTCCTAATACGTCCTTCAATTGGCGTACTACCTCATAGTAGTTAGCACCCGAGCGGTCCATCTTATTAACGTAACCGATACGAGGTACATTATATTTATCAGCCTGACGCCATACAGTCTCAGACTGGGGCTCAACACCACCTACGGCACAGAATGTAGCAACAGCACCATCCAATACACGAAGAGAACGTTCAACCTCAACCGTGAAGTCAACGTGTCCCGGAGTGTCAATCAAGTTGATTTTATAACGGTTGCCCAAATAGTTCCAGAATGTAGTCGTAGCAGCGGAAGTAATCGTGATACCACGCTCCTGCTCCTGCGCCATCCAGTCCATTGTAGCAGTACCATCATGAGTCTCACCGATCTTGTGTGTCAAACCTGTGTAAAACAAGATACGTTCAGAAGTCGTTGTCTTACCAGCGTCAATGTGAGCCATGATACCGATGTTCCTAGTGAACATCAATTGCTTATCGTTGTTTGCCATATTCTTTTTATTGCCTTAAAAAATTAAAATCTGAAGTGAGCGAACGCACGGTTAGCCTCAGCCATACGGTGCATATCTTCTTTTCTTTTGAATGCGCCACCTTGGTTATTGAAAGCATCTACAATCTCTGCAGACAACTTGTCAGCCATAGTCTTACCTCCACGTTTACGTGCGAAGATAATAAGGTTCTTCATAGAAATTGACTCTTTACGATCCGGGCGGATTTCAGTAGGGACTTGGAATGTAGCACCACCTACACGGCGTGACTTAACTTCGACTTGAGGAGTAATGTTATCAAGCGCAGCTTTCCAAATTTCGAGAGCGGACTTTTCCTCGTTAGGCAATTTGCCCTTAACGGTTTCCAAAGCGGAATAGAAAATTTCGAAGGCAGTATTTTTCTTGCCATCATACATCAAATGGTTAACGAATCTCGTAACCTTTACATCACCGAAAACAGGATCCGGAAGGATCTGTCTTTTCTTTGGTTTTGCTTTTCTCATTTTGTTTTCAAAAATTTGTTCTTGTCGTTGGTTGCCTTTAATTTGTCTTCAACAGTTCCGCTGAACCATTTACTCAACCTTATAGCCTATCCAAATAACTCAAACCTGTTTTAATACTTAAATTTAAATCTCAGTTTGAAGGCATGTAATTAATTACTTCTTCTTACCTTTTGCGGCAGCTGCTGCTTGACCCGGTTTCGGACGCTTAGCTCCATATTTGGAACGTCTTTGCGTACGGCCGTTAACACCCGCTGTATCCAACGTACCACGTACGATGTGATAACGCACACCCGGAAGGTCTTTTACACGACCACCACGTACCAATACGATAGAGTGCTCTTGCAAGTTGTGTCCTTCTCCCGGGATATAGGAGTTAACTTCCTTACCATTTGTCAAACGTACTCTCGCTACTTTACGCATTGCAGAGTTAGGTTTCTTCGGAGTCGTAGTGTAAACACGTACGCAAACGCCACGTCTTTGAGGACAAGCGTCCAATGCGGGTGATTTACCCTTCTCCACCAAAGTTTCCCTTCCTTTTCTAACTAATTGCTGAATTGTAGGCATTTCTTTCTTTTTTTAAACTTTGAATGTGTTATTATTATTATTTATCTAATCTTTTCCTATTTCGAGCCGCAAAGTTACGCATTATTTTCGGACAATCAATAAGTTGTGCCTGTTTTTTTCGTATACTCCGCACTAAAAACGGTGCAAAGGTACATATTTGTTCCCGTTTGGCAAGGTAGGCTCTTGTTGTATTTATTGATATTTAACATTTACTATCTCTATTTACCGATAAGTTTCATGCGTCGCGGGCTTCACACAAACTCAATCCCCTTAAATCAAACGAGTTCCTGTGATGCCTGTGAAAGTAATGGGAACGGATCGACGATTTACCTAGCCGGCACGTAAAGCGACTGGTGGCGGGTGCCGATATCACGCAATTTACCCGCCTCGACGAATTGATGCAGACGGCGGCTGGCCGTACTACTCGTCAGTCCGCAAAGCCGCTGGAAAGCAACACGGGTCATATATTCATGCTCGGCAAAATAGCTTGCGAGCAATTGGTCGATGCGCTCAGGCTCCAATTGGCGGGAATGGGATTTGTACTTGGCTCGTTCCAGCGTCATCGTCTTCAAGCTATCTTTCAGCTCTACCTCGGGACGGAAAGCCACGGACTTGAAACGGATGGACTCCGCACGTATCTCGTGCGTGGATTGTACGGCCGGGCATTGCAACGTGACTTGCAAATACCCCAACCCATCGATATGTACACGTTTTCCTTCACGCAAATATTCCACTGTCACCTCGCTTAAAGAGATAAGCACGGCGGCTACGTCTGCCGGCGTGACGGTACATCGACCATGGATACGTTTGGCCAGATCATCCGTATCGATCGTGCCGGATGATACGATACGTGCGTGAAAACGAGGACGCTTCATGCTATCCTTCGATACCGGAGTCTTGTAAAAGTCATATTTTGCTGCCATATATCTAGTATGAGATTAAAAGGTTATTCATAGGAACATCGTATGCTATTAGTCATTTCACAAGGGTGATATGATCTTTTCACCTATGTGAAACGATCATTTCATGATTGTGATACGTTCTTTTCACATAGGTGAAAAGATTATAAGCACTTAACAAAGGTATTACATTCATACCACCTAAACAAGAGTTCTTCCTAGTATTTTGGACAGATTACTTTTATTTCAAATGATAATATAAATATTTGGAAAACTTCAAGTTAACAACCTATATTCGCAGAAGAAAACGGTAAAAATAACCTCTAAAACATAGTATCATGAAAACTGTATCGGATTTTTTGGGCCAACTATGGCTTCGCTTCTTAAAACCAAACGGGCCAATCACCATACCACACCAAACCGAAGGTAAAGCCAAACGATTTAGCGACAATAACTCAATCCTTCAAAAGAGTCTGGAGACTTTCCTCCAAGAAATCATCGAGTTCCGTTTCAACTTGTTGAGCGAGGAGACTGAATATCGATACAAACGATCAGAAGCGGATCGCTTCTATCCGGTGACGCAACGCGACCTGAACAGCATTTGCATGGAGGCAAGACGGATGGGGATCGATTGTTGGGATCGGGACGTGAATCGTTTCGTATATTCAAGAGAAGTAAAAGAGTATCATCCTTTCCGGCAATATATGGAGCGGCTACCCGAATGGGACGGGAACGACCGGGTGAGCAATCTGGCACGACGGGTCTCCTCAGAACCGTTATGGGTAGAGGGATTTCATCGCTGGATGCTCGCCTTGGCCTCGCAATGGATGGGTTCGGACTCATCAACCTCGATGAGTTCGACCGGTTGCCCGACCGTAAAATGGCTTTGCTGAAAAATTGGATGCAGATGGCCGGGATGAACGTACGCAAGGCACACGCCAAGCATTTCCGCCCCCTACCCCGCCTAGCCTCGTTTATTGGCACCACCAACCAGAAGAACCTATTAAGCGACCCCACGGGAAGCCGCCGTTTCCTATGCGTGGAAGTGCAAAGCAAAATTAATTGCGAAGGTATCGAGCATGATCAAATCTACGCCCAGCTGAAAAACCAGTTACAAAAAGGAGAGCGCCATTGGTTCACCTCCGGAGAGGAGGAGGCGATCATGCGATCGAATGAGGCTTTCTATAAACGTCCGATCGAGGAAGATGTGTTCCACGCCTGCTTCCGGGCCGCATGTCCGGGAGACCTAAATGTACATCCACTATCAGCTGCCTCCATTTTCCAGATATTAAAGGAAAAGAACCCAGCAGCCATGCGCGGTAGCACGGCAAGCAATTTCGGAAAGGTACTGACCGCCCTCCATATAGAGCGTAAACACACCCGCTACGGCAATCTTTATCAAGTAGTGCCGCTCACCCTTCACACGTTTCACAGGATTTAGCTGTAGCACAAGCAAATGCGGCCAGTGAAACCTATGTCATCGAAATCATCCCTAGCACTTAAATCTTCTCTCCAGCTCCTCATCTGTCAGCATGGAGATGATCGTTTTTCCATCCGGGGTCAAGTTCGAGTCCGGGCAAGAGAACAGGGAGGCGATCAGATGATCCATCTCTTCTAAGGATAAGGATTTGCCGGGACGGATAGCGGCGGCTTTCGCTAAAGACAAGGCGATGGCTTCGCAGATCTTCTCATGCACCTCGCATCCGGTCTCGATCGCCCGGTCCACGATATCCTTTACCAAGTTCACCGGATCAAGGTTCTCTATACCGGCGGGCAGGCCATTGATCGCGTAATTGTCATTTCCCAGATTGCTCAGATCAAAGCCGACGAAGCGCAAATCCTCCAATAAGGAAGGCAGTACAGCCGCCTCGGCAGCGGTAAACTCTACGATCTCCGGGAATAAGACTTGTTGGGATACACCTTGCTGCTGACGGATATTCGACAGGTATTGGTCAAACAAGATACGCACATGCGCACGATGCTGGTCAATAATCGCCAGACCCGATTTCAAGGATGTCACGATATATCGCCCTTTATATTGATAGCAAGGATTGCTTACCTCCGTAAACAGGTTTTCCGGGTTCGAAGCCTCGGCCGGCAATTCCTCGATCGGGGCATCCTCGAAAGTCTCGGACTCCAGTTGGACTGCCACCCGGTCGTTCTCGAACCCTTGATATAATTTAGACCAATCGAAATCCGGTTTTTTATAGGAAGTAGTGTCAAACGGATTATAACTGGAATCCACTTGCACTTTCGGGGCCTTATAAGTACTAGGCTCACTTTTCTTGACCGGGTTGTAAACAGGAATATCGATCGCATCCTCCACGTCGAAATCAATCGTAGGGATAGCGCTCGATTTAGCCAACGCCTCCCGGGTAGCGGCCATCAGGATCTGCCAGATCGGTTGCTCGTTCTCAAACTTAATCTCTGTCTTCGTCGGATGGATATTGACATCGATCGAAGAGGGGTCCAACGTGAAATAAACGAAATAATTCGGCATATCCCCGGCTGGAATCAATTGCTCATAAGCCTGCATGATCGCCTTATGGAAATAAGGATGCTTCATATAACGGCCATTCACGAAGAAGAACTGCAATGCCCCCCGCTTCTTCGCCGAGTCCGGACGCCCCACGAAACCGGAGATAGTCACCATGGAACTTTGGGCATCCAGAGAGAGCAACTTCTGGTTTAAACTCTTACCATATATATTAATGATGCGCTGACGTAACCCCGACTCGGGCAGATTGAATATCTCTGCGTCATTATGATAAAGAGACATACCCACCTGCGGATTCACCAAGGCGATTCGCTCGAACTCATTGATGATATTCCGGAATTCCGTCTCATTCGACTTCAAGAATTTCCGGCGGGCGGGAACATTAAAGAAAAGATTCTTTACCGAGAAGATACTTCCCTCGTTACAAGCCTCCGGCTCGATACTCTCCAAATTGGAACCCGCGATGGATAGGCAAGTGCCAAGCTCGGTCCCTCTAGCCCGGGTACGCAACTCGATATGGGCGACAGCGGCGATAGAGGCCAATGCCTCACCCCGGAAACCCATCGTATGCAAAGAGAATAAATCCTCGGCCGTAGAGATCTTAGAGGTAGCGTGCCGCTCAAAAGCCATGCGGGCGTCCGTCTCGGACATACCTTTCCCGTCATCGATCACCTGTATCAATGTCTTGCCCGCATCCTTTATGTTCACTTGGATATGGGAAGCGCCAGCGTCCACCGCATTCTCGACCAACTCCTTAACGACAGAGGCCGGACGTTGAATCACCTCTCCCGCCGCGATTTGGTTGGCGATATGGTCCGGAAGTAAATGAATGATATCGCTCATTACCAGAACAAATACCAAAAGAAAGCAGCCAAGACCGCCAAGGCCACCGCCAGTTTCACATTCTTATACCTACGAGCCCGGGAATCCTCGCCTCGCCCCACGCTTTTCTTCAGATGTGAGGTACCTTCAATGAAAGTACCCTTGATATGCGGCTTATATTCCTCCAACGGCTCCTCTACACCCATTTCACGTTTGACCTTGCTTATACGTTCCTCCAAAGCTTCCTTATGAGGGTCCCAATAAATAGGCTTATGATCAAATTGACGCGGCTTGCGCATGTTATAAAACGAGAAAAGTGCCATAGCTTTACCTATTAATTATGAATACGACGCTAATGTACGAATTTATTGCTTCTTTTCGGAGCATCTTGAACTTTTCTTTTCACGACCTGATAAATATCATCCTTATCTTTCGGACGGATATAATCAAACCAATAAAAGTCTTTCAAGTATTTCTGGCCGGGCTTCAGATCGGGAATAGGGGTCATCGTACCCGTTGGTGTCGGCCAGATCTTCAGTTTATCCAACTTATTGTCTTTTAACCAGATCGTAAGGAAACCGCTCTTGGTCTCGTTCATGCCGACCATCGAGCCGTCTTTCTCCAAGGGGAAAAATATAGATTCGGCGTTGCCCGACACATCGATCTGATTCACGACCTGTCCCTCGAAATAAGCCTTCAAGTCATTTCCCTTTAATTGATTGAACGCGGTAGAATCGATTTGTTGTATCGCGAAAGCGAATTGCTTCACGTGAGCGAAATCGATCGAGCTATCATTCATAAATATCAAGATCGTATCCCCATAGATCTGATACTGTTCATTCCAAACGATAGGGTCCGTATACATATATAATATAGAGTCTCTTGTATTAAACTGCATCGAATCGCAAACACCTTGCATATCCGTCCGATAGAAACGGACGCCATAATAAGCTTTTACCTCCCGGTAAAGGGAGTCCACCGTAGTCATCTTCAAGGTATCACCATGCAGAAACAATGTATCCCCTTGGCTGAATTCCAAGAAACGGGCGCTATCCGTAGCGAAAGCATACTCGGTCTTCTCGTTGTAAAAGCCGTATTGACCTTCCAGCATGACATGCTGCGCCGTGTCTTGCAGGCTCATATTACCGAACGCCTCCCCAAAGCCCAGTTCCCGGTTGTAGGCGATAGAATCACCCGTCAAGATACGGTCGCCGGAAACCACCTGAGAACGATCCAATAGCAAAGAGGTATTATTCACGGTATCGTACCAACCTCTGGAAGAATAGATCGTGCCGCTATCCGACACGATAACAGAGGGCCCGAGGATCGTGGCGATCTTCGAGTCCGTATTATAATGCAAGGTATCGGAATACAACGTGAATTGCTCATTCTCCAGACGGACGCTATCATTGAAGACAGCCAATTTCGTACCAGGCGAATATTGCCCGTAAAAAGAAGAGAGCTGATTCAAGGAATCGACGATCAGACCTCCGTCGAAATAATATCCGATATCCGGGATTCGCTCATAGTTCAAGCTATCTGTAAACAAGGTAACCTGCCCATTCTCCATGCGGACATTCTCCCGCAAATAAGCGATCTGGGTATTTCCATCGTAAAACAGGTAATTTCCATACACGAACAAGGTATCCCCTTGTTCCATCCGGACATTACTAAACGCCTCCAAGGAATTGGTCTGCTCGAAGAAATACGCGCTATCACAATACATATACGAACTATCATGGCGAAAACAAACATCACCATTCAGTACTTGAGCCTCGGCGTTCCTCTCCTTATCGAACGAAAGCGTATTCGCATGCTCCAAAAAGACCTTCGTCTTCTTGGGAGCGACACTATCTTTGGCGGCTACCACCGTGCTATCTTGCGTTTGCGCAAATACGCCAACCGATAAAGCACACGATAAGAGCGCTAGAAATAACCTGTCAATTAGTCTCATTCCTTAATCCAACCCGGATATTTGAAATCACAGTTCCTCCAACCGTCGCTAATACGCACGTAGGTTGATTTTTGCTTCTTCGTGATCCAGTCGTTCAATAACTCCTCACGTTTCTTAGCCTCCACGATCGCTTTCAAAGCTTGGAAATCATCGGCCAGATTCGCCTTATGTCCTTCCGTCCGGGCTTTTAGCTTAACGATAGCTACCACCTCTTTCTGCTTGTTCGTCAGCATAGTAAAAGGCTTGGAGATCTCTCCGACTTTCATGCCATATACCACCTTACCGATTTCCTGTGGAAGTTCTTGCATCTCGAACTTAGGGGTTCCCATATTGCTGCTCTCGTAATCTTGGTTTACCATCAAACCTTTATTATTACGCGTGTCCTTGTCGTAAGAGACGAATGTAGCGGCTTCCTCGAACGTGAATTTATTCGCTTGCAAATCATTGTACAATGAATCCAGACGAGTGGTAGCATCCACCAGCTCCTTATCGGAAACCTTCGGCTTCAACAAGATATGGCGGCAGTTGATACGGTCTCCACGCTTCTCGATCAATTGGATGATATGGTAACCATACTCCGTCTGTACGATCTGGGAGACACGTTTCGGGTCTTTCAAGTTGAACGCAACGTTCGCGAACTCCGGCAACAGCTGTGTCTTGCTCATGAAACCCAGCTCACCACCTCGAGACGCCGAACCCGGATCTTCCGAGTACAAACGAGCCAACGTAGAGAATTCCATCTTACCGGAATTAACTTGCTCCGTGAAATCACGTAAGCGGGCCTTGATAGCGTCCGTTTCCTCAAACGGAATCTTCGGTTCCAAGGTAACGATTTGCACCTCCACTGTCGTAGGGATGTTCGGCAGGCTATCCTGAGACAACTGGCTGAAATATTTACGTACCTCGGAAGGTGTCAGCTTGATCTCGCCGATCAATTGCTGCTGCATCTGTTGCACGACCTGCTGCTCCCGCACCATCTCCTTACGCTCGTCCTTGATCTGGGAAAATTTCTTACCGAAATACTCCTCCAATTTCTCGCGAGAACCGATTTGGTTCACAGCCATGTTCATCCATTGATCCACGCTCTGGATCACTTGGTTCTCGTTCACGGTAATACTATCGATCTTAGCTTGATTCAGATATAGTTTCTGTATCGCCATCTGCTCCGGGATCACGCAATACGGGTCGCCGTCCAAACGGACCCCCTCGTTTTGATTATACAAACGCTGCGTCTCAATATCCGAACGTAAAATAGCGTCATCTCCTACCACCCACACAATTTCATCGATCACATTGTCCTGCGCCATTACAAGGCAAGAACAACAGGCAAGAAAGAATACACTTAAAATCTTTTTCATCATGTCTACCCATTTATAAAATTAGAGATCACGGCTCGGAATGGAATTCCACGTCACCGCTCCGGATCGCATCGTTATATAACTCGTCTTCAAATTTTTTCAAGAATTCAACTTTTCGTTGGTTGACCAGCATTTCCATAACGTGCGGACTGGCGTAATCATACGGTTCCACACTACCCGAAGGTAAATATTCCTTGATATTCAACAGATAACAATAACTGCTATCCGCCACCTCAACATACTTATTCGCCTTCAGAAACGCATTCGGATTCGACACATGGATCGGTATATTATCCATTACCTCATCGAAATCAACCCATTTGTCGTAAAAGTACTCATAAATCGTGGCATTTTGCACACTATACTTCTCAATTTTTTCTAAAGAGGCCACATCTGTGGATTTGTACCACTTTTTGACGTCGGTAAGTCCCGGGGCATCAACCGGGATTTTCAAGAACAATCCCTTGATCAAGCCTTTATCCAAGATAAACTTTTTCTGGTTTTCCTCGTAATAGTTTAATTTATCACTTTCCCGGATATCAGTTTTCAGCTTCTCCTCCACCAATCGTTCCTGATAACGGTAACGAACCAAGGAACGCCTGTACTCCTCTACCAATTTATCGACCTCCTCTTTCTCATCTCCCAAGTTACGCAAAGCCACATCGTACACCAACACATCCTTTACCCATTTCTTGGTAAAGCTCTCGGCCAGTAACAGACTATCTGCGGAGGAAATCCCCCGGGGTATTAGCTCATTCACCTCCGAACGATTTAGGGTACGTCCTTTCACGCTAACCAAGACATCCGTAGTATCAGCTGGCTGAGAACCTTTACAGGCACCCAACAACACAACGAACGCTAGGAACATGAAGACTATCCTCATATCTATCTTTATTTTATTTTTTTAGTTGCTTCAATAATTTCCAGTTGACAGTCACCGGATATTTTTTATTCAAATCCGCTATCCACTTCGCTTCCAACACCTTCTGCTGGGCGGAGGGTTTGCTCCAGATCTCCCGGTTGCTGACCTCAAACAACAGAATCCCATCCCGGTACTCCTGCATCAAATGAGGGATCTCCGGATGTTTTTTCTCCAGATTCTTACGCTCGGCGGTCGTTACGATATCGCGGATAAACAAATCATAGACCTCTTGCATAAAATCACCCGCATACGTTTTTGTCGAGAACGGGCAACGTTGGATATAATAAGCGAACTCCGCTTGCGGGAAATCCTTTCCATTCAATTGCATAAGCGTCTTGTTCATATCCTTCGCTTTCTCATAAAACGCCTCATCCGTGGGGAAACAATCATTACATAACGCTTGCAGCTCCGCATAGGCTTCCGGATAGAAAACGTATCCGTATTCTTTTTTCATACGATCGTCGAAAGCTTTATATAACTCGAAGTTACGTTCACCCTGCCCCATACGTCTCGACAAGGCTTTTTCCTCTTCCTCAAACGAAGGGCGTCCCTTCTTATCGATCAACTTTATGATATGGTAACCAAAACGAGTTTCCACCACCCCGGATAAATCACCCGGCTTGCTCAACGCAAAAGCGGCTTGCTCAAAAGGCTGGACCATCTCGCCGATCCCGAACCAAGGTAATCCCCCCCCTTTTTTAGCGGAAGCCGCATCCCCCGAATACTCTTTCGCCAACTCACCGAAATCCGCACCCTCTTGTACTTGCTTATAGATAGCTTGCGCTTTTGCCAGAAAAGCCGATGAGTCCTGAATAGCGGAATCTTTCGGGAAGGCGATCAAGATATGAGCGACATGTACCCGCCCCGGATTGGGTTTACGACTATGGACTTTTATCAAATGAAATCCTAATTTCGTGCGAACCGGTTCAGACACCACGCCAATCGGCAAGGAATAGGCGGCATCCTCAAACACTTTTAGGGATTGCATCGGGAGCAAGCAACGTACATATTCGCAAGCGACATGCTCCTTATCCTTCTCGGCCAAAGCTTTTCCGACTGTTTCCATATCCTCTCCTTTCTGGAGACGTTCGTATACTCGCATGGCTTCTTGATATACAGCTACCGTATCTTTGGAGACCGTCTTCTCCGGCAAACGGAATAAGATGTGGGTCAACTCTACCGAGTGATCTCCCCGGTCATATACCGCACGGGCAGCCGCTTTCTCACCCTCCTTATCCGACATATAGCTATCGATCAACTGAGCCCGGTATCCATCCAGCTCACTTTTGAATGAGGATGTCTGGTCGATCCCTAAAGATTCCGCCTCCGCTACTTTTAGCTTAAAATTTTTAAATAGCTCGACATAGTTTTTGACGGACTTTGTATTCGATAAATCCACCTCTCCATTCTTCTCTGCGATAAAAATAAATTCAGATAAAGGCACTTGTTTTCCAGCGACCATCATAACGACCGAATCGGATGCGGTTTGAGCGTTAACTGTCACACAAGCGAATACCCCTAATGAAATAAGTAACTTTTTCATCAAAAATTCTTTTACCATAGCACGAATATACATTACAAAAATAACACTAATCTAACGGAGAGCCGACAAGAAAAGTATGCTATCCCATTAAATTAGTGTTTTTTATAAAACGTAAAACTTGTATTACTATTCACCGCGGCTATAATTCGGAGCCTCTTGCGTGATCGCTACGTCATGCGGATGGCTCTCTTGCACACCTGCGTTGGTGATTCGAGTAAAACGAGCTTTATGCAACTCCTCGATATTATGAGCCCCGCAATAACCCATTCCCGCACGTAAACCACCTACCATTTGGTAAATGACCTCATACAAAGAACCCTTAAACGGAACACGGGCAGCGATTCCCTCCGGAACCAGCTTCTTCACGTCATCCTCCACATCTTGGAAATACCGATCCTTGGACCCCTTTTGCATAGCTTCCAACGACCCCATTCCACGGTAAGACTTAAACTTACGGCCATTGAAGATAATCGTATCGCCCGGCGACTCCTCTACACCCGCCAACAGAGATCCCATCATCACGGAAGATCCACCAGCGGCGATCGCCTTCACGATATCACCGGAGTAACGCAAGCCACCGTCGGCGATCAAAGGCACACCAGTTCCTTCCAACGCCTTCGCCACATCGTAAATAGCCGACAACTGGGGAACACCCACACCAGCGATCACACGAGTTGTACAAATCGAACCCGGACCGATACCTACCTTCACGGCGTCCGCCCCGGCTTCCACTAAATATTTAGCAGCCTCGCCCGTAGCGATATTACCGACCACACAATCAATATGCGGATATTGCGCCTTAATCTGTTTCAAGACATCCACCACACCTTTTGAGTGACCATGTGCCGTGTCGATCACCAAAGCATCCACCCCGGCATCCACCAAAGCGGCTACACGCTCGAAGGTATTGAACGTAACGCCTACACCGGCAGCTACACGCAAACGACCTTTCGAATCCTTGCAAGCCTTCGGTTTATCTTTCGCTTTCGTTATATCTTTATAGGTAATCAAGCCGATCAACTTATTATGGCTATCGACCACCGGTAACTTCTCGATCTTATGTTCCTGAAGGATCTGAGCGGCGGCCTCCATATCCGTAGATTGTCCGGTTACGACCAAATTCTCTTTCGTCATCACCTCGTCGATAGAACGGTTCATGTCCTTCTCGAAACGCAAGTCACGGTTCGTCACGATACCTACCAAATACCCGCCTTCATCCACCACGGGAATACCGCCAATCTTATATTCAGCCATCATTGCCAAGGCATCCGCCACACGCTTGCCCTTCGTGATAGTCACCGGATCATAGATCATTCCATTCTCCGCACGTTTAACGGTCTGGACCTGCTTTGCCTGCTCGGCGATCGTCATGTTTTTATGAATCACACCAATACCTCCCTCACGGGCGATAGCGATAGCCAACTTGGCCTCGGTAACCGTATCCATAGCGGCCGACACCATCGGTATATTCAATGTGATATTACGTGAAAACTTTGTCGTGAGATCGACATTACGAGGAAGAACTTCCGAATAAGCTGGGATTAACAATACATCGTCAAACGTTAACC
>OODF01000997.1_pt1 | contig 14055 bp, 11 predicted proteins | sample 1671431 | NCBI WGS metagenome assembly OODF01 (sample SAMN06348156, study PRJEB24527) | human gut metagenome | biome: human gut; feature: ankylosing spondylitis patient; material: feces | host: Homo sapiens | place: China | collected 2015-10 | reverse complement strand
CATACGAGATGCCTAAGTGACTGGAGTTCAGACGTGTGCTCTTCCGATCTGCCCGTTTTTTGCGCAAAAAGGGAAAAGGGCACGGGGCAGCGAAGGCTGTCCCGTGCCTTTTTTTAATGTGGAGAAAGACGAGGGGGGACGCCCCGTTCGAGCGTTGGAAAAAGCGTTGATAACCGCTTTAAGACATAATGTACAAAAGTTGAATGAATTTGACGCAATTTAAACGCTTGATTTTGTTCAAAATAGATAGTATACTGCTGCCTGTACACCCCAAAGGGCCCTTGAGGGCCGTTGCGCCCGCGCGGGAAAGAATATGCCCGAGGGCGAAAAAGAGGATATGAGACGCCCGCTCTCCAGTGAGTGAGAGACCTACCGCAGCGCACAGAGCGGCAGAAACGGGCCGATACGGAACAAACAGCAAATTCTGCACAGGAGATAGAACATCATGCTTGAAAACAACCACACGATCCACCTGACGCTCAACGGCGAGAGCCGCGCGTTCACGGTGGAGCCGCAGGAGACGCTTCTGCACGTGCTGCGCGAGCGCGCGCACCTGACGGGCGCGAAGAAGGGCTGTGACCTTGGCGAATGCGGCGCCTGCACGGTCATCATGGACGGGCGCGCGGTCAACTCGTGCTGTGTGTTCGCCATCGAGGCGGACGGCAGCACGGTCGAGACCATCGAGGGCATCGGCACCGCCGACGAGCCGCACCCGCTGCAGCAGGCGTTTATCGACGCCGGCGCCATCCAGTGCGGCTACTGCACGCCCGGAATGATCATGGCGGCCAAGGCGCTGCTCGACCGCAACTCCCATCCCACGCGCGAGGAGATCCACGCCGCCATGTCCGGCAACCTCTGCCGCTGCACGGGCTACACGAAGATCGAGGAGGCCATCGTCGCGGCCTCCAGGGTCATTGAACAGTACGCGAACGGAAAGGGGGCACAGCAGTGATGGAGCAGCGTCATTTCGACATTGTCAACCACGCTACACCGCGCCTTGAGTCCATGGATAAGGCGCTGGGTCGCGGCAAGTATACCGACGATTTAGAGCTCCCCAACATGGCCTACGCCGCGCTGGTGCGCTGCCCGTATTCCCATGCCAAGGTTTTGAGCATCGATGTGAGCGAGGCGGAAAAGGTTCCCGGTTTTCTCGGCTGCGCCCTGCCGGAGGAGGCCCCGCAGGCCTACTTCAACTGCTCGGGCAACCCGCCCTCTCCGCTTCTGATGGCGGATGAAAAGGTGCTGACGACCGAGCCGCTGACCATCGGCGACCGCGTGGCCGTCGTCGCCGCGGAGACGGAGGAGGCCGCCCGCGCCGCTGCCGAGGCAGTGAAGGTCGAATACGAGAACCTTACGCCGATCCTCGACGTCAAGGCCGCGCTCGCAGAGAATGCGCCCGCGATGCAGCCGCATCTTTCCGACACGAACGTCGTCCAGCGGCGCGAGGTGTCGCAGGGCGACATCGCTGTGGGCGAGGAAAAGTCCGACATCATTCTCGAAGACCACTTCGTCACGCCGCCGATGCAGCACACGATGATCGAGCTGACCTGCTGCATCTGCGACTTCAGCGACGGCGAGCACATGACGATCTACAGTTGCTCGCAGACGGTGTTCCAGGAGCGCCGCATTCTGGCCGAGCTTTTCGGCCTCAAGGAAGTGGATGTGCACATCATCAAGCCGCTTGTCGGCGCAGGCTTCGGCGCGCGCCAGCAGCTGCACGCCCAGCACGCCGCGGCGCTCATCTCCCGCAAGATCAAGCGCCCCGTGAAGCTGCTCTATTCGCGCGAGGAGGACTTCTACTCCGTCGTGCGTCACGCCTCTGATGTCGATCTGCGCATCGGCGCGGACAAAAACGGCAAGCTGCAGCTCTTTGATACGACGTTCCGCCTGAACGCCGGCCCCTACACCACGCACACGCCGACGGTCGTGGCCGCCGCCGCGCGTAAATTGCAGTACAACGTGCCGAACTACTCGTTCATCGGCCTGAGCGTTTTCACGAACCATGTGACGGGCGGCGCGTTCCGTGGCTACGGCAACACGCAGCTCACGTTCGGCCGCGAAATTCTGATGGACCGCCTGGCGCAGAAGCTCGATATGGACCCTGTCGAATTCCGCCTGATGAACCACGTGCAGGTGGGCGAGTGCTTCCCCTGCGCGAGCATCCCAGTCAGCAGCAACGGCATTGAGGACTGCGCGCGCCGCTGCCAGCAGATCCAGAAGGAGATCGACGAGAAAGAGCCCCTGATTGACGACGAAAACATCCGTCAGGCATGGGGCATCTCGTTCAGCTGCCACGGCTCCGGTCCGTCCTCGAAAGAGGGTCTGAGCGGCGCGGTCGTCATGCTCAACGCCGACGCGTCCGTGCATCTTCTCGTCGGCTCTGCCGATATCGGTCAGGGCAGCGAGACGATGGAGAGCCAGATCGCGGCGGAATGCCTCGGCATCCCGCTCTCCAGCGTGCAGATCACCGCGGCGGACACGGGCCTGACGCCGTATAACACCGGCACGTTCGGTTCGAGCCAGACGTTTATCTGCGGCAACGCCGTCAAGCTCGCCTGCGACGATCTGAAAAAGAAGATGGTCGAGCAGCTCAAGGTCATCTACGATGGCTGCACAGTCAAGGAAAAGGACCACCGCTACTATATCAGCGGCGGCGAGGAGCTCGAGCTGAGCTTTAAAGACGCCGCGCGCAAGATCCTGTTCGACCCCAAGGGCAGCGTGCCCATCGGCGCGGGTACCTACAAGGCCGCGGCCTGCCCGAATCCGTTCTCCGTCTGTTTTGTCAAGGCGGAATACCACAAGAAGCTCAACGCCATCCGCCTCATGGACATCATCGAGGTCGTGGACGTCGGCACGCCCATCAACCGCCTGACCGTCGCCGGTCAGCTTGAAGGCGGCATCGCGCAGGGCGTGGGCTACGCGCTCTATGAGCGCATGGAGATCAACCCGCGCTCGCGCCGCACGCTGTCGACCGATTTTCTGCACTACCGCATCCCGCAGATGGGCGACATGCCGCGCACGTATGTCGACATGGTCTCGAGCCACGACCCCTACGGCCCGCACGGTGCGAAGAGCGTCGGCGAGCTTGCCACGGTGCCCGTGGCGCCGGCCATCGTGAACGCGGTGCGCCGTGCAAGCGGCATTGAGATCAACAGCCTGCCGCTGTGCGACAAATTTGCCATCCTGCCGACCGAGAGGGGGAATGTGAAATGAGCGAACAAGTTTTATCGAGCTTACACGACGTCGTCTCCGCCGAGCACCCGACCTACATCGGCGGCGGCACAGACATCATGCCGCTGCTGAAAAACGAGGTGCGCGATGACAAGGATTTCGTCTTCCTGAAGAAAATTCCGGAGCTGCACGTTTTGGAGGAAAAGGACGGCGAGCTCATCATCGGCGCGGCGATGACGCTCACCGAGCTTGCCGAGAGCGAGCTTCTGAACAGCCGCTATGCGGCCATCGCGCAGGCGGCGTCGCTGACGGCATCCCCGCAGATCAGAAACATCGCCACCGTCGGCGGCAACATCATGCAGGACCGCCGCTGCATCTACTTCAACCAGCCGCACCTGTGGCGCAGCGGCCTTGCCTACTGCTTCAAGACTGGCGGCAGCATTTGCCACCAGATCCCGAACTCGCCGGCCTGCCGCGCGATCTACTATTCCGACGTCGCCACCGCACTCATCGCTTACGAGGCGGAGGTCGAGTACATCGAAGACGGCGAGACGCACCGCACCGACCTAAAGTCCCTCATCGAGCGCCACAGCGTGGCCAACGGCCTTGCCTGCCACGAGCATTTGCCCATCCTCATCACGCGCTTTTTCGTCCCCGCGGCGGAGGAGGGTGAGCGCAGCGGCTTTTATAAGTACGCCATGCGCACGACGATCGACTTCCCGATCATCAACTTCGCGCTCCGCTGCGGCGGCAAGCGCCCCGCGCGTCTGGCCGCGGGCGCGGTCGCGCCCCATCCGGTGATGCTGGAGGAGACGGCGAAGCTGATCGACAGCGGCGCTTCTGACGAAGAGGTGGTCGCAAGCGCCGAGCAGGAGCTCAAGAAGCTCGCCATGCCCATCAAGGAGGCCTGTATGACCCCCGCGGTCAAGAGAAGCCTCTATCGCCACGTCGCGATGCTGCTGGATCTGAGAAAATAAGCAAAAAAAGGACCGTCCGATCGGACGGTCCTTTTTTGTCGTAGAAATTTACTTCGCGGCGCGGGCCAGAACGGCCTCGGCGCTCATGTTCGGATTGATGGTCTCCTCGCTCTCGACCGCGATGGCCGCGGCAGCGGTGCCGGCGGCGCAGCTTTCGGCAAGGTCGCGGCCTGCGAGGAACGACCAGACGAGGGATGCCATCATCGCGTCGCCCGCGCCGGTGGCGTTGCGCATCTCGGCCTTGCAGATGGGTTCCAAATGTGTCTCGCCCTGCTGCGCGGCGAACACGCCGTCGCCGCCGAGCGACAGGAACACGCGCTGCACGCCCTGATTGAGAAGCGCCTGCGCGGCCTGATAGAGCGTGGCGTCATCCGTGATCTTCACGCCGGAGAGGAGCTCTGCTTCGATGCGGTTGGGCTTGAGCGTGTGGACATGACTGAGTAAGCCCTGGAGCTTTTCCGCCTTGACGGTGGATACCGGATCGACGAAGAGCGGCGCGGCGCAGTGCTCGACAAGGTACGCGATGGACTCGCGCGGCAGGTTCGCGTCCACGACCACCGCGGCGGCGCCGTCGAGCAGCTCCTTCTGCGAGGCAAAGTAGTCCGGCGTCAGCTTTTTGCAAATTTCCATATCGGAGACCGCAATGGCCATATCACCGTCGCTGTCGCCGACGAAGACATAGGTCGAGGTGCGGCCATCCGGCACGTGCAGCGCGTGCGAAAGGTCGATGCCAAGGTCGCGGCAGCTCTGCTCGACCTGACTCGCGCGCGAATCGCCGCCCACAGCGGTCAGGAGATACGTCGGTACGCCGAGCAGGCGCATGTTGTGCGCGATGTTGCGTCCCACGCCGCCGAGGCTCAGCTCGACCTTGCCGGGGTTCGAGTCCTTCGCGCGCAGCGGCGCGAAAGAGTGCGCGCCGATGTCAATATTCACGCCGCCGCAGACGACGGCGTAGGGAAGATTCTTTTCGTTAGACATGATGTTGCTTTCTCCGAATTATTTGTGATAAAGACGCTTGGATTCATACTTCGGCTCGCAGCTGACGTGAATGCCGAGGCGCTTGTAGAGCTTGATGTCCTCCTCCGAGATGATGACGGAGAAGTGCGCATCGCAGCCGCGGAGCGTGCCGAGCTGGGCTCTTGCCATGTCGGCGAGGGGGTTCGTTAGCGCCGAGATCGCCAGCGCGATGAGCACCTCGTCAGAGTGCAGGCGCGGGTTGTGGTGGCCGAGCGACTGGATCTTGAGCGCTGAGATCGGCTCAATGACCTGATTCGAGATGAGGTTCATGTCGCTGCGGATGCCCGCCATGGCCTTGAGCGCGTTGAGCAGCAGCGCCGCCGAAGCGCCGAGAAGGGAAGAGGTCTTGCCCGTGACGACGCGGCCGTCGGGCAGTACCATCGCGCCCGCGGGCGCGCCGGTCTCTTCAGCCTTCTGCTTGGCAGCGGCCACAGCGGGGCAGAGGTCGGGCGTCACATCCGCCTGCTGCATGACGAGCTCGAGCTTTCTGAGCTGGCAGGCGTCAGCAATGCCGCGCGCGACGTCGACCTGCGCGGTGTAGTAGCGGCGCAGAATTTCCATGCGCGAGGCCTGACGGCAGACCTCATCGTCGATGATGCAGTTGCCCGCCATGTTGACGCCCATGTCGGTGGGGGACTGGTAGGGGCACTTGCCGGAGATGCGCTCGAAGATCGCGCGCAGGACGGGGAAGATCTCCACGTCGCGGTTATAGTTCACGGTCGTCTCGCCGTAGGCCTCGAGGTGGAACGGGTCGATCATGTTCACGTCGTCAAGGTCCGCGGTCGCGGCCTCGTAGGCGAGGTTCACGGGGTGCTTGAGCGGCAGGTTCCAGATGGGGAAGGTCTCAAACTTGGCGTAGCCCGCGCTTACGCCGTGTTTGTGCTCGTGGTAGAGCTGGGAGAGGCACGTCGCCATCTTGCCGCTGCCGGGGCCCGGCGCGGTGACGACGATGAGCGAGTGCGTCGTCTCGATATACTCGTTGCGGCCAAAGCCCTCGTCGCTCACGATGTGGGCGACGTCGGAGGGATAGCCCGCGATGGGGTAGTGGCGGTAGTTGCGAACGCCAAGCGTGTTGAGACGCTTGATGAAGGCATCCGCCGCGTTCTGCCCCGCGTACTGCGTGATGCATACGCCGCCGACATAAAGCCCCAGCGAGCGGAACGCGTCGATCAGGCGCAGGCAGTCGTCATCATAGGTGATGCCGAGGTCGCCGCGCACCTTGTTCTTTTCAATGTCGTTCGCGTTGACCGCGATGACGATCTCCGCGTCGTCGCGCAACTGCTGAAGCATGCGGATCTTGCTGTCGGGCTGGAAGCCGGGCAGCACGCGCGAGGCGTGAAAGTCGTCGAAGAGCTTGCCGCCGAACTCCAGGTACAGCTTGCCGCCGAACTTGCTGATGCGCTCGCGGATGTGCGCGGACTGCATGGCAAGGTATTTGTCGTTATCAAAACCGATTTGTCCCATCGTAAAAAGCACCCCATTTTCAATTTACACATAATATATGCCTATTATATAGAACGTACGGCGGCTTGACAAGAAATGTGCCCGCAGAAAAATAGATGAAAAACGGCGGCGAATTTCTGCTATTTTCCCCTCTTTACATCAGCGAGCTCTTAGCGTATGCTATAAACAGTCTCTTCACGGGGGGAAGAAAAATCCGCACTTTTTGAAAAAAGGTGTTGACAAAAGGATGCGGATATAGTAGTATATCACTGTTCGATTCGCGCGGTTAGCTCAGCTGGTAGAGCACATGCTTGACGTGCATGGGGTCACAGGTTCGAGTCCTGTACCGCGCACCAGAGACAAAAAAGCCTTGTAGCCTTAGTGCTGCAAGGCTTTTGCCATTTATGACGAAAAAATAGGGGAATCGCTTGGATTGCGGGTGCCCAAAATTGAAGAAAAGTTGCAAAAGCAGCTCTGCGCAATTTTAATGCGCAGAGCTGCTTTTGATTATGGGACTATTCCTTTTCATCGGTGCGGCACATGAGATAGTCGAGGGATATCTCGTAAACATCAGGAAGTCTCACGAGACTTCAAGATTTGGTCCGTATATCCGATAGGGCGCGGCCATAACTTAAAGCGAAAGAGTACGACTACACAATACTACACCGGCAGGGTTAGGTGTAGTATTGCGTAGTCGTGGATCGACAATACTATGCAGACTACAGTTCTGCAGGGTCGCCTGCTTTGTTGGTGCGCCCGATGAGTGTACGTTCTAACAAGTGAAAGCCCCGGATCCGCCCGGCAGAAAAAAGAACTTGCCAAAATACATCAGACATATTATACTCTAGACCAAATAAACAATCGATACAGGAAAGAAGGCAGAGTATGAAAAAAGCGGTTGGGGGAAAAACGCGCGTCGATCTTGCAGTCGATCAGATCATTCAGGTCATTTTGGACCGCGATATGAAGGCCGGTGACAAGCTGCCGAACGAGTATGATCTGGCGCGCGAGCTGGGCGTGGGCCGCAGCACGCTGCGCGAGGCGATCAAGCGCCTTGTCGCCCGCAATATTTTAACGGCGCGGCAGGGCGCGGGCACGTTTGTCTCGGAGAAGAACGGCGTGCCGGAAGACCCGCTCGGACTGACGTTTATGATGGAAGAGGGCTCGGAGAATCTCGCGCTCGACCTGCAGGATATTCGATTGATGCTTGAGCCGGAGACCTGCGCGATCGTTGCGCGCGGCGCAACGCCCGAGCAGATCGACCAGATGCAGGCATACTGCGATGAGGCGACGCGCCTGATCGAAGCGGAGGAGGATTATTCCGCCGCCGACGCAAAGTTCCACCAGTATCTTGCCGAATGCAGCGGAAACCATGTGCTGGCCAATCTCATCCCGATCATCGCCTCGGCGATCGGCGTTGTGATCACGGTGACGAACGATGAGCACCGCTCCCAGAGCGGCATGGAACACCAGCGCATCGTCGACGCTATCCGCCGCCATGACCCGGAGGGGGCAAAGTACAGCATGATCGCGCACCTGAATACCAGCCGCAATTCCATGGTCCATTCTCGGGATAACTGCGCGGCGAAGCGCTGAAAGCGCACCATACCTTGAGTCATCACACAACTAACGCACAGAGATTTCGTATGCCTAACGAAATTTCTGTGCGTTTTTGCAAAATAACTAAAAAAAGCGCAAAGAAATCGGACGAAATACAGAAAACATTGTGAACTAAATATTAACTATTAACGAACGGAGTTGTCTGATGTATTCTGAATTTGCAAAATACATCAGACAACAGCACAAAGCCATCCACCAACCAATAAAAAGAAGAGGAGAAAGATCATGAAAAAGTTTATTGCAATGCTTCTTGCCCTTGTGATGGTGCTTTCCCTTGTTGCCTGCGGCGACAAGAAGGACGACGCCGCCGGAACGGACGATTCCGACAAGGACTCTCAGGACACCATTACGCTTAAGATGCACTTCGTCGACCCCGAGACCGCTCCCTTTGTTCAGGGCGGTAAGAAGATCGCCGAGCTCGTCAGCGAGGCGACCGACGGCCGCATCCAGATCGAGGTTCTCGCCGGCGGTTCCCTCGGCGGCGAGCGCGACACGGTCGAGCTCGCGATGGACAACAGCCTGGATATCGCCACCTGCGCGAACTCCGTGCTGACCAACTTCATCCCCGAGATGGGCATCCTTGACCAGGCTTACCTCTGGAAGAACGCCGATGAGGCGCACGCTGCCGTTGACGGCAAGCTCGGCGATCTCATCAAGGAAAAGGCTGAGGCGCTCGGCCTGCACATCATCGGCTTTGAGGAGTCCGGCTTCCGCAACACCTTCTCCACCAAGCCCATCCAGACCATGGCCGACTTCAAGGGCGTGACCATCCGCACCATGGAGAACAAGTATCACCAGGCAGCGTTCGAATCCTTCGGCGCCATGCCCGTTGCCATGAACTACAACGACGTGTTCACCGCGCTGCAGCAGGGCACGATCGATGCCTGCGAGAACGCAACGGCCAACTGCCTCAACTCCGGCTATTATGAGGTCACCAAGAACGTCACCTTCACCCAGCACGCCTTCGTTTACATCGTCCTCTGCATGAGCGATGATGCGTGGAACAAGATCCCGGAGGATCTTCGCGAGCCGTTCCTTGCCGCCGTTCAGGAGGGCGTCGAGTATGAGCGTAACCTGCTCAATGAGGCCAATGATGATGCCATCGCCAAGCTCAAGGATCTGGGCGTGAACTTCTATGATATCGACGTTGCCGAGCTGCAGGCCGCCTATCAGGCCAAGGCCGAGGAGAAGGGCTTCACCTTCGACCCCGAGTGGCAGGCTGCCGTTGACGAGGCGATCGCAAGCGTCGCCAACTGAGAGCGACGGATCGACAGCAACACGAACCGCACATAAGAAAAACGGGAGCAGCCGCGATCGGCGGCTCCCGTTTCCTTTGAAACGCATGAAAAAAGTATAAAGCGTAGTTCAGGAGGACTAAACATGAAAAAAGTACTGCACGCATTGCAGCGCCTGGAGAAATGGATCATTGTGATCGCGTTCGTCATCATGGTCGTCGCCATTTTCTGCCAGGTGGTCAACCGCAATATCTTCAAGATCCCGGTTTCCGGCTTTGAAGAGGCGGCAAAGTATTCCATGGCCTACATGGTCCTGCTCGGCACGGAGCTCGGCCTGCGTGACGGCACGCAGATCGCCATCAAGGGCGTTGTGGACAAGCTCAAGGGCAAGGTCAAGAAGGTGATCGTCATCATCTCCCAGATCATTGTGGTCGCGTTTGCCGCGATCATGACCAAGGCGAGCTTCGCCATGGTGCTCAAGCAGGCGGCGATCGGCCAGACCTCTCCGGGTCTCGGCATCCCGATGTCCGTTCCGTATTTTTCGCTGGTGCTCGGCTTCGGCCTGATCGCCGTGGTGCAGGCAGGTGAGCTTGTCAGCATGTTCGTTCACTTCAACAAGCCTGAAGACGAGATGAAAGAGGAGGTAGAAGCATGACAGCATTACTGATGTTCGGCGGCTTTGCGCTGCTTCTGATCCTCGGCGTCCCCATCGCGCTGTCGCTCGGCGTGTCCACGATGGCCGCCATTGCCGGAAGCCCTGATATCACCGTTTCCATCAACACCGTTGCCCAGCGTATTTTCGGCGGTCTGGACTCCACCTCCATCATGGCCATCGCATTCTTTGTCCTTTCGGGCAACCTGATGACCAAGGGCGGAATTTCCCGCCGCATCTGCGAGTTTGCACGCTCCATCATCGGCGGCGTGCGCGGCGGCATGGCGCTGACGCTGGTTCTGGCCTGCGCGTTCTTTGCCGCGCTCTCCGGCTCCGCGCCCGCAACGGTCGTCGCCATCGGCACGATGCTCTATGGCGACATGGTCCGCATGGGCTATCCCGGCGACCGCACGGCCGGCCTTCTGGTCGTTTCCGGCGGCCTCGGCCCCATCATTCCGCCGAGTATCATCATGGTCGTTTACGCAACGATCACCGGCGCCTCCGTCGGCGATATGTTCAAGTCCGGTATGGGCATCGGCATCGGCATCATGATCGTTCTGATGATCGTGGTCATTGTCCTTGCACACAAGGAGCAGTGGCCGAAAGATGAGATCCACTTCAACCTCAAGGAATTCTGCATCAGCTTCCTCAAGGCCATCCCCGCGCTGATGCTGCCCATCATCATCCTCGGCGGCATTTACTCCGGCCTGCTCACCGCGACGGAGTCCTCTGCCATCGCGGTCGTGTGGTCCTTCATCGCGGGCATGTTCATCTACCGCGAGCTGAAGTGGTCCGATCTCTTTGATATCTTTGTCGACTCCGCCAAGAGCTCAGCGATGACGCTCTTCATCATCGCGACCTCTACCGCGTTTGCGTGGCTTTTCGCCTACGCCGGCATTTCCACGCAGCTTGTTGATTTCGTTGTCGGTATGCATCTGTCCGCCACGATGTACTGTCTGGTGGTGGCTGTCATCCTGCTGATCTTTGGCACTTTCCTTGAGGGCATTGCCACGGCGGTCCTGCTCGTTCCTGTGCTCTGGCCGGTGGCACAGGCGCTGGGCGTCAACGTCATCCACTTCGGTATGATCGTTTCCATCGCCAATGTGGTCGGCACCATGACTCCGCCGGTCGCGGTCAATATTTTCTCCGCCGCCTCCGTCACTAAGCTGTCGATGGGCAAGATCGTCCACGGACAGTGGCCGTTCTTCATCGGCTATGTCGGCTTCTTCTTCCTGGTCGTATTTATTCCCGCACTTAGTACATTTCTGCTGTAAGGAGGCTTTATAATGCGTAATCTTGAAAACAAGGCCCGTATGGAGACGTGGAGCGTCCAGTCTCCTGAGGAACCCGGCTTCCATGCGGTCATCACGCCGGATAAGAGCGAATGCCGCGAGGAATACATTTATCGTCTAAACCTGCCCAAGGGTGAGAGCTATACGCTGTCCTCCGGCAAGCTTGAAATGCACCCCGTGCTCATCGAGGGCGCGGCGAAGCTCTCCGGTCATGCCGTGCTGGACGAGACGATGAAGCAGTTCGACGCGTTCTACATCCCCGGCGGCGAGAGCGTGACCATCACCGCGCTGGAGGACTGCATTTTCTACATCGCCGGCGCTGTGTACGAGGGTATCGGCCATGCATTCTTCCGTAGCTTTGACCTCTCCCAGCCGGTCGGCGATATCCACCAGATCCATGGCGAGGGCATCGGTCAGCGCGAGGTCATGATGACGCTGTCGGACAAGGATGAGGCGTCCCGCCTGATCTGCGGCCTTACATGGGGCGGCGAGGGCGCGTGGACCAGCTGGCCCCCGCACCAGCATGAAAAGGATCTTGAAGAGGTCTACTGCTACTTCGGTATGCCGCTGCCGCACTTCGGCTTTCATATCAGCTATCTCAAGAGCGGTGAGGTGGAGGACATCGTGACGCATACGGTGCATTCCGGCACGATGGTGGAGGCCCCCGTGGGCTATCACCCGACGGTCGCGAGCCCCGGCACGCGCAACTCCTATCTGTGGGTGCTTGCCGCGCACAGCCATTCCAGCCGCAGCTATAACCTCGCCGTGCTGGATCCTGCGCTGGAAAACTTCAATTCCGCGCGCTGATTTTGAGAAAAAAGGAGCATTCGTATGACGAATTTATTTGATCTGACGGGCAGCCGGGCCATCGTGACCGGCGGTACCCGCGGCCTCGGCCACGGCATGGCCGAGGGCCTGATGGAAGCGGGCGCTTCCGTCGTTATCTTCGGCTCGAGCGATAAGGTCGAGCAGGTGGCGGCCGACTTCCGCGCCAAGGGCTATTCCTGCCAGGGCGTGAAGGCGAATCTCGCCAGCGCGGAGGAGCGCAAGGCCGGCTTTGAGAAGGCCGTCGCGCTGCTCGGCGGACTCGACATTATCATCAATGCCGCCGGCATCCAGCGCCGCTATCCCAGCCCCGATTTTCCGCTTGAAGACTGGAATGACGTGCTCGAGGTCAACCTCACCGCGCCGTTTGATCTCAGCCAGATGGCCGCGCGCGAGTTCCTCAAGAAAGAGCAGCCCTACGGCAAGATTGTCAACATCGCCTCCATGCTCAGCTTTTTCGGCGGCTTTACCGTTCCGGCGTATGCAGCCTCCAAGGGCGGCGTGGCACAGTTCAGCAAGGCGCTGTGCAATGAACTGGCGGGTAAGGGTATTACCGTCAACTGCATTGCTCCCGGCTATATGGATACTGAGATGAACACAGCCCTGACCGACCCCAGCAATCCCCGTTATCAGGAAATTACTGACCGTATCCCCGCACACCGCTGGGGCACGCCGGACGACATGAAGGGCACGGCCATCTTCCTTTCCTCCCACGCCTCCGACTATCTCAATGGTGCGGTCATCCCCGTTGACGGCGGCTATCTTGTCAAGTAAAGGCGGGGGGAAGCAATGGCAAAATATCTTGTTTGTGTCAGCGATGAGCGCCATGCGAGCTATGAGATCGAGCGCGCCATTCTGGAAAAGGCCGGTGCAGATCTGAAGCTCTGCCACTGCGAAAGCGCTGCGGATATCGCCGCGCAGTGTGCGGATGCGGACGCCGTACTGCTTGACCTTGCACCTATGACCGCCGAGGCGGTTGCAGGGTTGAGAAAATGCAAGGTCATCAGCCGCTACGGTGTCGGTTTTGAGAATGTCGATCTGGATGCGGCGACAGCCGCAGGCATTCAGGTCACCAATGTTCCCGATTACTGCATGGAGGATGTTTCCGACCATGCGCTGGCGCTGATGCTTTCCTGCCTGCGTCATATCCCACTGCGCGACCGCGAGGTCCGCGAGGGGAAATGGAACATTCAGGCAGACAGCTTCCGGCTGAAGGGCAAAACGCTCGGTGTCATCGGCGCAGGCCGCATCGCGCGCGCGCTGATCCGCAAGGTCAGCGGCTTCGGTTTTGCCGAGGTCGTGGCATACGATCCCTATATCAGCGCCGAGCAGTTGGCTGAGATCGGCGTGCGCAAGGTGAAAAAGGAGGAGCTGTTCCGCATTTCCGATATCATCTCCCTCCATCTGCACGCCAATGCTGAGACAAACGGCATGATCTGCAAGGAGACGCTTGCACTGATGAAGCCGACGGCGATCCTCATCAACGTCAGCCGCGGTCCGCTTGTTAAGGACGAGGATCTGCTCGACGCGCTGCGCGGACACCGCATTCTTGCGGCGGGGCTTGATACACATAATCACGAACCGCTCGGCGCGCAGTCGCCCTTCTGCCAGCTTGACAATGTTGTGCTGACCGATCATACGGCCTACTCCACGGCGGAGGGCGTAACGGAGCTCAAGACCAAGGCGGCGCAGAACGTTGTGGACGTACTGGAAGGGAGAACTCCTCGCTATCCGGTCAATCACCTGTAATTATTCCACTTGTTTGCCCGCAAGGGCGGGAGGTAAAAAATATGACAGCATTAGAAAGACTCTATAACGCGGCA
>OODF01000989.1_pt1 | contig 14080 bp, 9 predicted proteins | sample 1671431 | NCBI WGS metagenome assembly OODF01 (sample SAMN06348156, study PRJEB24527) | human gut metagenome | biome: human gut; feature: ankylosing spondylitis patient; material: feces | host: Homo sapiens | place: China | collected 2015-10 | reverse complement strand
CATCGGCTCATGCGAGTAGTGGCATTGGCCTACGCCACTACTCGCATGAGCCGATGCCACTATACGTATAAAAACAGCCTTAACGAGCCATCTTCATCAACTCGTCGATAGTCGTTTTATCATATCCCATATCCTCAGCTTTCTTGAAGTCTAAGGCGGCCGATGCCTTCTCATATTGGGCGAGTTTTACTTTGCCTCGCAATACATATAAAGCGGCTGTCGGGGTACTTTCCACGAAAACACGATTGATATCGGCCATAGCCCGGGCGTTCTTGCCCATCATGAAGTATAGATCGGCACGGCCTTCGTATAAGATCCATTCACGGGGCATCTCGCTGATCAAGTAATTAAAGATGCGTTCGCTCTCATCGTAATTCCCCCGTAGCTTTTCGAGAATCGCGTGTCCCAGACGTCCTTTCACGGATTTTTCGTTTACTTCCAGTATCTTATCGAAATCCTGCTCGGCCAAAAGATAGTTCTTATGTTGTAAATGAAGCATTGCCCTGCAATATAATGCCTCTTGATGATGGGGGTTCAAGATTAACAGGGCATTGTAATCGTTCGTCGCTTTTTCTATCTCACCCATTTCCGTATATAAGCCGGCACGATTTTCCAATATGGCCTCATTATTCGGATGGCGGCTTAGGGCGGCGGTATAGGAGAGAAGGGCATCTTCCAGTTTCCCTTGTCTACGCTGTATCGTCCCGAGATTCATGAGCAAGGCGTAGTTATTGGGGTTGCCCGGTTCAAGGCGCATGGCGGCTCGTAGGCTCTCTTCGGCGGAGACTAAGTCGTTCTTGTCCAAGAAGTCAAAACTTTTCTCGACAAACTTCTCGTATGTCTGAGCGTGGCCATAGCCTATTGAAAGGAAAAGGGCGGCGAGTATCGCAAGGATTTTCATGCTGTCGTATTTAACGTGTTATTTGATTGATGCAAAGCTACGTAATTATTTCATGGTTTTACCAGATTAAAAAAACTTTATACCTTTGCTACATTTCATAATATTTTTGGAAGATCAGATTGTTATATAATTAATAGATTAACTAAAATAGAAGAGATATGGTATTATTAGCAGCTGTAGAAGCGAGTTCTAAATTAGAGGAAGCTATCAGATCCTTGGTTGAGCATGGCTCCCAATTGGGTTTTACGATTATTAAAGCCCTTATTGTCTTTTTGGTGGGACGATTGGTTATAAACTTACTAAATAAACTGGTTCGGAAGATATTGAGCAAACGGGATATCGATCCTTCTGTCAAGACTTTTGTCGGCAGTTTGGTGAATGTCAGTTTAACCATTTTATTGATTATTTCAGTCGTAGGGGCGTTAGGCGTTCAAACTACGTCGTTTGCCGCCTTGTTGGCTTCCGCCGGTGTCGCTGTCGGTATGGCATTGAGCGGTAACCTGTCAAACTTTGCCGGTGGATTGATCATCCTTCTTTTCAAGCCTTATAAGGTGGGTGATTATATTGAGGCGCAGGGCGTTGGCGGTACCGTGAAAGAGGTCCAGATGTTCCATACCGTATTAGGTACGGTTGATAATAAGGTCATTTATATACCGAACGGCTCTTTGAGCAGTGGCGTTGTGACTAATTTCAGTAACCAGACGACTCGCCGTGTAGACTGGACTTTTGGCGTGGAATACGGCAGCGATTATGAGAAAGTAAAGCAAGTGATAGAGTCTGTATTGGCGAAGGATTCCCGCATCTTGTCCGAGCCGGCCGCTCCGTTTATCGCCTTGACAGCCTTGGCGGACAGCAGCGTAAACGTGGTAGTACGTGTTTGGGTAAACAGTTCCGACTATTGGGGCGTGTATTTCGATATTAACAAGAATATCTACGCGACCTTCAATGAGGTAGGTATCGGTTTCCCATTCCCGCAACTTACCGTACACCAAGCGAAGGATTGAAGTTCGTGATAATCTATGACTTGTCCTTAAAAGGAATCTTTTTGTTCAAAAATCTTTGAGTTTCGTTAGATGAGCGGTTATTTTATAGATGGTTGAACAAAAAGATTTATCTTTGTGAATCGCAAATTAGAGATTAGACACAGAGTGTATATGATATTACGGAACTTTATTTTATTACTTTAGTATTTTTATTTGATTATATTTAAGTAGAATGATTTAAGGCTCATCCTTATACAGATTAAGGGTGGGCCTCGTTTTTTATAGTAGTGTGTAGAGATTCCACACTCTCGTGGGGAAATTTTCCACATTCCACGGTTTGTTCCACACTTTGGCAACCGAATGATTGATTCTTCGCTTTTGGTTAATTGTCGGATTTACAACTTGTTATTCTCTTGTCGTTTTTTAGGGTGAGTTTTGGCACGGAGATTGCACCCTATACTGCGAATTTATGATGTAAGAGAAAAAAGGTTTAGGTATTTAGGTATTTAGGTTTTTAAGGTATGAAAAAGATTGTTTACGGGGTTATTGTCGCTTTATGTGGCTTATTTATTGCCCCTGATGTAGAAGCGCAAGCCGGGATGGCCGGTAGCGCTAAGGAAACAGTGGCACAGGATAAATTTTATCCGATCGAGGTAACTGATATGCCCCAAGTATTGCGTGATGCGGTAAATACTTCCTATGAGGGATGTATGGTGAAATCAGTTGAGGTGTCAAACAATAGCACGTTTGTGAAGTATAAGGTAGTATTACTTTCCAGAAATGGTAAGATATATAAGGTTTATTTCGATGACAGAGGTCATGTCGTAAAAGAACATGCTTATTTCGAGTAAGCCTGTGAAGATATTTATTGAGTAGATTAGATTTCCAGCCGTTTTGCCTGTGAAGGTGGAGCGGTTTTTCTCCAAAATATATAGTTTCATGATATTACTATATAAATACACTGTTTACATTTTTAGTAGTATAGTCGTCCTGTTCGTGAGAATAGGACGATTTTTGTTATAAGACGCTAAATCGATTGTTAATCTCATACGCCCTCAAAACCTTTTCTAAACAACCCCTGTTTAGACTGTGATTAATAAATAAAATCTATTTGATTATGGACAAAAAATGTACTCTTATTGCTGCGGCCCTGATGGTTGCGGGCGTATTCTCGGCTAATGCTCAGTCGAGTACGACCGTTCCGGAGGCTCAGTGGAAAGCCGGTAACTATTATTATTTAAAGACAGGTTCTTCCGTTTTGTCTTTAAGTGGTGAGAAAGCCGACTCAGTAATTGTTAAAACTTTGGCGTCAGACGCTACCAAAGCCGCTATTGATTCTGCCTTGTGGCAAATCACGAATGCGGGCACGACTCCTGCTGGTCCTGTGTATCAATTCAAGAACAAGAAGACACAGGCCGTTTTGTCGTTTGCGGCTTCATCTACGGCAAAGCCTGTTATCACATCGGGCGTGAATCAGTGGACATTCTCTGACGCTGCCGGTGGTAGCGCTATTCAGGCTTATTACGGAAACAATCAAATCTTGGCGTTGGATGTAGCTGGGACAGACTTGAGCTTAGGTTCTTCTGCCTCTTCTACGAAATTTACCGTAGAGGCTCCTAGCGACGCTATGTATTTGAGCGCAAGTGAGCTGGGGGATGGTTTCCAAGTCTTTCAATTGACGTTTGGAGGAAATTATCAAGGAAATATCTTCGAGGGTAAGAACTTGATAGCGAAGAATACGGCGGCTCCCGCTACAGGCGCTATTGCGAACGCTAAATATGTGACCTTGCAAATCCAAGGTGACCAAGTATTTAGTGATGGTAAAGCAAAATACTTAGGTGTCGATACATTGAAGAATGTGATCGCCGGTGCTACCGGTGTATATGGGGCTAAGTTTACGGCTGATTCCACCTATGATGCTAGTGGCTTGCATACACTGGGTAACGCTGATTTCCAGAAATTCTATTTCACGATCAACTTGAAGAACGATGCTTTGGCTATGTATGCCGCTGCCGCTCCGACCGTGAACGCAAGTCCGATGAGCTCCGTTCCGAACGTACGTGTCGTATATGCCAGCGTGATCGAGACGAAAGCCTTGACCGTATCTGACTTGCAGTCGGGTTCTACTCAACCTGCTCAAGGAGCCGCTCCTGTTATTACCGTAACGAAGGGAACTCCTTCTACGATCGCTACAGGTACAGGCGTATACTTCTTGAAGAGCGCGAGCAAGGGCGATAAGGGCGGACAATACGCTGTCGCTTACGATAAGAGTGCCGCTTCCGATAAATTGGTAACTGCGGTAGGTTTTAAACCTTCTATTTATCAACCGAAGGGACAATGGTATATCAAGGAAAACAACGGAATGTATTCGGTTGTAGACCGTAATACGAATACGACTATTATCTCTAACGAGGAGATCTTCGCCGTTCAAGGTATGGCCAATACCTATACATTTGGGGGTAGCACCGATTCTATTACGGTGGAATATCAAGCGAATGTGGATTTAAAGGATAAATTCTTGGGTACTCGTCACTTCTCTGCGGAGGAACTCGCCGATAATGGTTATGTATTGAACTTGATCTCCGGTACTCCGGGTGTAGACGATCTGTATGCGTTTACTTCTGATTCCGTATTGATGATTAAATCCGGTGACGCAGCGAACGCAGCCGCTCTTCGTATCGTGGTTAGCCAAGATTCCGTACAGAATGTAACGGATGGTTTAGGTGCCCGTGCTTTAGGTGATACCTTGTATCATGCGACTTATATGTTGAAAGAACGTTTCAGTAATGATTTGGTTGCCAGCGAGAATGGCGGACCGTTGAAATTATCTGATTATACCGCTCCGTTGGAATTCGTATTCAATACGGCTACGACCGGTGGCAAATACCAGATGGCTACAAGGGTAGGCGCGACCACTCAATATGTCTTTATGAACGTGAATACGGCGAACCTGATCCTTTCCGATAAGGTTAACTACTTCGACTTTGTCGCTGTAGAGGCTCCGGAGTACGCTTCTATCGACAATTCTCACAAGCGTTTCGGTACGAATGGTAAGTTCTTGACGATGAATCCGCTGAATTTCTTCGCCGAAGTGAAGAACGAAGGCCAAGATATCTTGAAGTCAACTTATGAGACTGACAACTTCTCTTTATGGGTTCAAGAAGCCGATACCGTGATCGCTGGTAAACCGTTGTATTTCATCACGACATCGATCTATACGCCGGAGACAACTACCAAAGCTGTTTCTCCTCGCTACTATATGGTATCCTTGCGGGATTCTAACGAGACATTCGTTAGCAATGGCGCTACTTACTATCGTGTAGGCTTCAGCGATAAAGCGAATATCGTTCCGTCTTTGGATAACAACGCTTTGTTCGCCTTCAAGACAACTCAGGATGGTGGTTACTTATTGGAGAACCAGAAAGAGCTGAATCGCACCGTGGCCGCAGACGAGTTGAAGACTCCTTATGTAGGTGTGGTAAACAATGTTGTGGTAATGTCTAATGTTGGCGTTCCGTTCACGATCGAGAATGCTCCGACTCCGGTTTCCAACGAACAATTGGAAGAGGTTGCCAGCTTCACGGTAATCGCTGGCGAGGCTAGCGTTACGGTCTTGAACGCGGCAGGCAAGACGGTTACATTGTCTAACATCTTAGGTCAGACCACCGCTTCCGCTATCGCTTCTTCAGATAACTTCGTGATGCCGGCATCGAAAGGTATCGTGGTAGTTTCCGTTGATGGCGAGACCGCTCAGAAGGTAGTCGTTAAATGATGAATAACTGATAGTGGATATCAGTTTGTATACTAACACCGGGATTCCTACTGTATGGTAGGGGTCCCGGTGTTTTGTTTATAGGTAGGCCATTTGTATGGAGGAATTCTACTCCTCCAGTTTATTCTTTAGATAAGCGATCTTCTTCTCTGATTTCTCTTTCAAGGTGTTCATGCTCTTGATATCGCTTAATACGGTGGCGAGGTTGAAGGTGTTGACGATCGCTTTCTTGTCGGCGTCCGCCATATATATAATGTAAGGCTTGCCTCCCGTGTATTCCACCTTGATCCGCTCTTTCTCGTTATCGTAGATGAACTTGACGGCATCGACGCAGTGCTCCCCCTTGTAGGTCACTACCTCCGTGGTGCTTCCCATATCCTTGAAGCGGTAATTCAGTCCGCCGTCGTACGGGATGGAAGCGGTCTCGGCGAATTGGCCGTCTTTCAGGCTCAGCTTGATTCCCGTATGCTCGATGGGGCGTCCGCCGTAATATACGCTGGCCAGATACATCTCGCCCTCCTCGTTCACGCCGCAACGTACGTAACAACGTTGCACGTTGCGCTCGATCGTCTGCTGTTTCCAGATATAATTGCCGATTTCCTCGTAAACGGAATCCTTCTCGAAAGCGAAGCCTTTCTTCAATCCCTCTACTTCCTCCAGCTTGATCGGGAGTAAGCTGTCGCAGAAAGCGATGTTTCGCTCCGCCTCCTTTACTTCTACTTGGCGCATAAGCGTTAATCCCTGCTTCAGTACCTTTACTTCCTTGGGATAGAGTGCCCGGATACTGTCTATCTCGTTCTTCGCCCCGAAAAACTCGTTATTCTCGTACATGGCCCGGGCCTTGTCCAAACGGGCCTGAGCTGCTTTCTCGTCTCCGTTACAGCCCGTTAAAATGGCGGCAATGAGCGTTATACAGATCGCTAACTTTTTCATATCTTTCTCGTTCAATGTATTTGATACCGCAAAAGTACATGAAATTTGATTATCTTTGCGCTCTTTATTGGATTTGGAATACATAAATATGTATATAAACGAGGAAGAGATAGTAAATCATATATCCGCGAAGCCTTTCCATTTGATATCGGAGGCGGCGGAAGAGCTAGGTGTTGAGGTATATGTAATAGGCGGATATGTGCGGGATATTTTCTTGAACCGCCCATCCAAGGACATAGACGTGGTAGCGGTAGGCAGCGGTATCGAGTTGGCCAAACGAGTGGCCAAGAAGATCGGGCGTGGCACTTATCTTTCCGTCTTCAAGAATTTCGGGACGGCGCAGGTGAAAGCCGGCGATCTGGAGCTGGAATTCGTGGGGGCAAGGAAAGAATCCTACAGCCATGACAGCCGTAAGCCAGTCGTGGAAGACGGTACCTTGGAGGATGACCAGAACCGCCGCGATTTCACGATCAACGCCTTAGCCCTTTGCCTGAATAAGGAGCGTTACGGAGAATTGGTCGATCCTTTCGGAGGGTTGGAGGATATGGACGAGCTTACGATCCGTACGCCTTTAGACCCGGATGTTACTTTCAGCGATGATCCGCTCCGGATGATGCGTGCGGTTCGTTTCGCCACTCAATTAGGTTTCTTTATCGATCCCGATACCTTCGACGCCATCATCCGTAACCGGGAGCGTATCTCCATCATCTCCAAGGAGCGTATCGTGGATGAGTTGAACAAGATCGTCCTCTCGCCAAAGCCCTCTATCGGTTTCGACTTGCTGGATAAATGCGGCTTATTGCCATTGATTTTCCCCGAGCTTTGCGCCTTGAAGGGCGTGGAGACCAAGGAGGGGATCGGGCATAAGGATAATTTCGCCCATACCTTGATGGTGCTGGATCGTTTGAGCAAGACTTCCGATAATCTATGGCTGCGTTGGAGCGCCCTCTTCCACGATATCGCCAAGCCTGCCACGAAGCGTTTCGACCCTCGCTTGGGATGGACGTTCCATAATCATAATTTTATCGGTGAGCGGATGATCCCCGGTATTTTTAGGAAGATGAAACTCCCGATGAACGAGAAGATGAAGTACGTGCAGAAGATGGTAAGCCTGCATATGCGTCCGATCGCCTTGTCGGACGATGAGGTGACGGATTCGGCGATCCGCCGTCTGCTGTTCGATGCGGGAGATGATATCGACGATTTGATGAAACTGTGCGAGGCCGATATCACGAGCAAGAACCCGGAGAAGGTTCGCCGTTTTTTGAACAACTTCCGTAAGGTGCGCGAGAAGCTGGCCGATATAGAGGAAAAAGACCGTGTCCGTAACTTCCAGCCCCCGGTATCCGGCGAGGAGATCATGGAGACGTTTGGCTTGGCTCCCTCCAAGCCTGTCGGCGTGCTGAAAGAGGCGATCAAGAACGCCATCCTCGACGGCGTGATCCCGAACGAGTATGAGGCGGCCCGGCAGTTCCTAATACAACGTGCGGAGAAGATGGGGCTGAAGCCGATTCTGTGATCCGGGTATAGTCACAAGGCACAGTCTTACAGTTGGCCAGTCCCCTGTACGAAGTACTGCGGTACTTCCTAGAGGGTACTGTAGTACTTCGTGCAGAGTACTACGGTACTTCGTGCACAGTACACTGTCTAAGAATTTAATCGCTCTACCGCTTTCACGCCGTTTACCGCCTTGATCTTTTTCGTCAGCAAGTTTAACGCGGTCGTATCTCTTACCAATACGGTAAAGTTACCTTGGAATAATCCGTCTACCGAGTTGATGTTTAAGGAGCGAAGCGTGACGTTCGATTCTTTTCCGATCACGGAGGTGATGTTGGTGACGATCGCTATATCGTCCCGTCCGATCACCCGCAACGTAACCGTATAGCCATTGTCTCCCTTGCCGCTCCATTTCGCGCGGATGATCCGGTAACCGAAGCGGCTGAACATCTCTTGGGCGTTCGGGCAATCCATACGGTGGATCTTGATACCCTGCGTGGAGACGAAACCGAAAACCTCGTCGCCATAAATCGGGTTGCAGCATTTGGCGAGTTTATATTCGATACCCGTCAAGTTCTTGTCGATCACCAAGACATCCTTGTTCGTCGATATCTCCTCCACCGGAGTCATCGTCACGAATTCCTCCGCGCTACGCACCTCGGTGCGCTCGTTCGTCTCCGTCTCCTTGCGGAAAGCCTCCAGATATTCGTCGATTACTTGGTTGGGATCGAGGCGTTCCTCGGCGATCTCGATGTAGAAGTCCGTGACGGTCTTGAATCCTTTCTTCTTGATATAGCGCATCATGGTCGGCTCGTCCATGTCGATCTTCCGGTTCTTGAAGCGGCGCTGCAACATTTCCTTGGCGAATTCCACGGCCTTCACGGTCTCCTCCTTCAAGGCCTGCTTGATCTTCACACGTGCCTTGGAGGTGACGACGAAGTTCAGCCAATCCCGCTTCGGGCTTTGGGCGGGCGACGTGATGACGGATACGCTATCGCCGTTGTTCAAGGTGTATTTGATCGGAACGTTCTTACCGTTCACTTTCGCCGACACGCATTTGCTTCCTAGCTTCGTGTGGATGGCAAAGGCGAAATCGAGGACCGTCGCTCCCTTGGCCAGCTTGATAAGCTCGCCGGTAGGCGTGAAGACGTAGATCTCATCCTTATATAGATCCATCTTGAAATCCTGCATCAAGTCGAGCGGATTATTCTCCTTGGCCTCCAAGGCGGCACGTACGGTATTCAAGAACTCGTCTAGCCCGCTCTCCGCTTTCACGCCCTTGTATTTCCAATGCGCCGCTAGGCCTCGCTCGGCGATCTCATCCATTCGCCTCGTACGGATCTGCACCTCTACCCATTTATTTTGCGGCCCCATAACCGTGATGTGCAAGCTCTCGTAACCGTTGCTCTTCGGGATAGAGATCCAGTCCTTCATACGCTTCGGGTTGGGCTGGTACATATCGGTGACGATGGAGTAGACTTGCCAGCATTCCGAGCGTTCCTTCTCCAGCGGCGTATCCAATACGATCCGGATAGCGAAAAGATCGTAGATACCCTCGAACTCCACCTGCTGCTTTTTCAGCTTGTTATTAATGGAATGTATGGATTTGGTACGTCCCTTGATATCGAACTTGAATCCTGCCGCTGCCAGCTTCCGCTTGATCGGGGCGATGAACTCGGCGATATAAGCGTCGCGGGAGCGTTTCGTCTCATTCAGCTTCCGCTTGATGAAGTCATACTGTTTCCTGTCCGTATATTTCAAGGAAAGGTCTTCCAGCTCGCTCTTGATCGTATATAAACCCAGTCGGTGGGCGAGGGGAGCGTACAAATAAGAGGCCTCGGTAGCCAGCCGGATACGATCATCCTCTTGCATCTGTTTTCCCATACGCATGAGGCAGAGGCGGTCGGCGATCATAAGCAAGATCACACGTACGTCCTCGGCAAACGAGAAAAGCAAATGATGGAAATTCTCCGAGTTGACGGCGGTGTTCCGGGCATACAAGTCGGAGGTCTTCAAGAGGCGACGGATGATCAAGGTCACGTCCGCCCCGAATTTTTGCTCCACTTCCTCTATCGTGATCGCCTTCTTCAATACCGGGCGGTATAATAGGAGGGCGATGACCGAGGTACGTTTCAAGCCAATCTCCAAGGTGGCGATCAAGGCCGTGTCGATATTTCGCAATAAACCGTTGATACCATTCTTATCCCTGCCGTAGCAATCGAGGGCGACAACCCGCTTCATCAGCTCCTTCATCTTCCGGATATCTTCCCTCTCGAGGAAAGAGTAAAGGTTTCGTAACAGGAGCCTGTATTTGGAGAAGAACAGCTTCTTTTCCTCAGACGTAAAGAATCCAATTGTATCCATAGTTATATCATTTTTATTGCCCGGTTGAGGACAAACCGCAAAACATGCTGTAAAAATACTTTTTTCTATGGAATTTCAACACGTATCTTGCGGTTATTTTATACATTTGCGATACACATAGCGCATAAGTGCTTGTGGTGTTACTGATGAGATTATTCACATTAAATACTATACTATGTTAAACGCAAACGATTTAGAACAGCTGAAAGCCAAAGGAATCAGCGAAAAACAGATTGAAGAGCAACTCGCTTGCTTCGTAAAAGGTTTCCCTTTCCTTGAGATAGCGGCCTCCGCTTCGGTAGAAAAAGGTATTATGGTAATATCTAAAGAGGAACAGGCTTCTTATATGGATGCTTGGGACGCTTATCTGTCTAAAAACAAGAAAATCGTAAAATTCGTACCTGCCTCCGGCGCCGCTAGCCGTATGTTTAAGAATCTGTACGAGTTCCTTTCAGCGGATTATAAGGAACCGATGAACGCTTTCGAGAAGAAATTCTTTAGCGAGATCGAGAAATTCGCTTTCTATAAGGCTTTGGACAAGAAGTGCGTGGAGAATACAGGGAAAGATATTCCTGCGTTGGTAGCCTTGGGCGAGTACAAGGAGGTGGTATCCAATTTATTGGAGCTGAAAGGCTTGAATTACGGGCAGCTGCCGAAAGGCTTGTTGCTTTTCCATAAATATGCCGATACGGTTCGTACGGCGATGGAGGAACATCTGGCCGAAGGCGCCATGTACGCCAAGAATAACGCCGGAGAGGTGAATATCCATTTCACGGTATCTCCGGAGCATCAGGCTTTATTCGAGCAATTGGTTGCCGATAAATCTGGCGAGTACGAGGAGAAGTTCTCTGTGAAATACGATGTCTCTTTCAGTATCCAGAAACCGAGTACCGATACGGTAGCGGCCGCTATGGATAACACGCCGTTCCGCGATAAGAATGATAAGTTATTGTTCCGCCCGGGTGGACATGGAGCCTTGATCGAGAATTTGAATGACGTGGATGCCGACGTGGTATTTATCAAGAATATAGATAACGTGGTTCCGGATAGCTTCAAATGCTCTACGGTTATCTACAAGAAGGTGATCGCCGGTGTCTTGGTAACATTGCAGGAGAAAGCCTTCAGATATCTGGAACAGATCGAGACCGGCAAATATACCCATGCTGAGGTAGAGGAGATGATCCATTTCTTGCAAGATGACTTATGTATCAAGAACCCGGATACGAAATTACTGGAAGACGCCGAGTTAATCCTGTATATCAAGAGCAAACTGCTTCGCCCGTTGCGTGTATGCGGTATGGTGAAGAATGTGGGCGAGCCGGGTGGCGGTCCGTTCTTGGCTGAGAATCCGGATGGTACGGTTTCCTTGCAGGTGCTTGAAAGCTCCCAGATCGATATGAGTGATCCGGCTAAGAAGGCGATGTTTGAAAAGGGTACTCACTTTAATCCCGTGGATTTGGTTTGCGCCGTTAAGAATTATAAGGGAGAGAAATACAACTTGCCGGATTACGTGGATAAGAATACGGGCTTCATCTCTTATAAGAGCAAGGATGGCCGCGAATTGAAAGCGCTGGAACTTCCGGGCTTGTGGAACGGTGCCATGAGCGACTGGAACACGGTATTCGTAGAAGTTCCTATTGAGACATTCAACCCCGTGAAGACGGTGAACGACCTGTTACGCCCCGAACATCAATAAATACCCAGTTGTAGAGACGAGGCACGCCCCGTCTCTACAACTAGATCCTTATATTTTCGGTAATTCCCACGGTGCCCTGTATTCCTTGCACAATAGTTTATCCGCCTCCGTATCATGGAAACTCTTTCCATCCCACGATAATTTCTTACCCGTGCGATAGGCTATATTCCCTAATTGGGAGAACTTGGCGATATGCGCCCCGATCTCTACGCTGGCATTGCAATTCCGGTTCCGGCTCTTGATACATTCCAAATGATTCTTCGCATGCAAATTCAAGCCACCCTCTCCGTATGACTTCTTCAAGGGAACAGCCTCCATGCGGGCCTGTCCGTTTACCTTTTCCGGAATAACCTCCCAGCCGCCACGATCGATCACCAAGGTACCGTTCTCGCCAACGAATCCTAGGCCATGATTCCGTCCGTAGGCCCCGTCGTCAATGCCGATCGCATGATCCCACATAACGGTGAAGTCCTTGAATGTATAAATGGTTTGCAATAAGTCCGGGGTCTCGCAAGCGTCATCCGGATAACCAAATTTACCTCCGGAAGCCATGATAGACTCCGGTGCGGTGACGTTCATGCCATACAATGCGTAATCCAGTAAATGTACGCCCCAGTCCGTCATCAAACCTCCCGCATAATCCCAGAACCAACGGAATGTGAAATGAAAACGGTTCCGATTGAACGGACGTTTCGGGGCCGGCCCCAGCCACATATCATAGTCCACTCCGGCGGGCACTGCCTCGTCCGGCTTGACGGGGATAGAGGGGCACCAACCTTGATAAGAGAATACACGTACGGTGCGTATCTTACCCAGCTGTCCGCTATGTACGAATTGCATGGCGTCCTGCCAGTGCGGGTCGCTACGTTGCCATTGGCCTACCTGCACGACCCGGTTGTATTTCTGCGCCGCCTGTACCATAATGTTACATTCCTCGATACTATTTCCCAGCGGTTTCTCACAATACACATCTTTCCCGGCTTGGCAAGCGGATACCATTTGCAGACAGTGCCAATGATCGGGAGTTCCTACGATTACGAGATCGATATCCTTATTATCTATCAATTTACGCCAGTCTTTATACAAATGCTTCACTTTCTTCCCGGTGATCTTCTCGGTCTCTGCCGCCCGGTTGTTTAATACGTTCTCATCGATATCCGACAAGGCGATACACTCTACTTCCGGATTACGAAGGAAAGCTTTCAAGTCTTCGAATCCCATGCCGTTACATCCGATAAGCCCAACGCCTATCTTATCGTTTGCGCCCACACCGGCATTCCCGGCTTTAATGAAAAAAGGACTGATGGAAAGTCCGGCACCGATCAAGGCGGTCTGCCGGAGGAAATCTCTTCGTGTTGTCATATGGTCTATACAGATTTAAGTATACGCGATATTAGTGGAATTTTATTACAATCGCAAATAATATATAGAAATGTATTCCGTTATACGTGAGCAACGAATCTACTTGAGTCCACAAGAATGCCAAAAGCTAAAAGAGGCTATGTGAAAAGGCAGCCGGAAAACCAACTGCCTTTAGATATATTAACTATTTTTCATCGCTTGATCGTTTGGTCAAGTCTTGGAATTCTGCGTTCGATAATACAGTTTTAACGCACTGCCTTGTTTTTTTATCTGATTTAATAGTTAAACTTAAAAGTCTCAATGACTCCATTTTCTCCTGTTATCCTCAGTACATAAACGCCTTTTGATAGATTATTCACATACGTGGAAACGCCATTCTCGTGCTTAAAATTACCTTTTAAAATATTCACTCCTTTAGCGGCGTTGATCAATTCATAAGTACACGATGCAGATGCGTTATTTGATAAATGGCTATCAGCTATAAAGTCATCGTTCGTGGTTATTGTTAACAATCCGGTCTGCGGATCTAATTGAGCGGAATAATATTGTCCAACAGATCGGAAGAGCACACG
>OODF01000973.1_pt1 | contig 14335 bp, 14 predicted proteins | sample 1671431 | NCBI WGS metagenome assembly OODF01 (sample SAMN06348156, study PRJEB24527) | human gut metagenome | biome: human gut; feature: ankylosing spondylitis patient; material: feces | host: Homo sapiens | place: China | collected 2015-10 | reverse complement strand
ACACCCCATTTCCTAAACAGTATACCATACTGTCTAACAAATGGGGTGCAGTTCAAGTTGGCGGCTCTCTTTTTTGTTCCGCCCCTGACTTACGTTAGAGCGATGTGGGCGGTACAGGACTCGAACAGGGCCATCACGTTTTCTCTTCCCCTTGGCAAGCTCCATTTTCATGATATAATAAGATTGATCGTATGTCCTGTTTTCGCCGAAAGGAGCTTGAACGACTCGACCGGCTGAATACGATCCTGCAATTCCAACTGGATAAAGTCCTTGCATAAGGAAATGATTTTTCATACATTTCATCTTCTGACGGCGAAAGGAGGCTTCCCATGAACATTCCGGAAATTCTGGTCGCAAATGGAACCGGTATCATCCTTGTGGTCTTTCTGTTCCTCCTCCGCGTCCGGAACAGTGAGACAAAACAGACCGGTGCCGTCCTTTACGATGGAATGTTGGCGGTCACGCTGGTCGCGCTGGTCACCGAGACCATCAGTTTCCTCATTGACGGGCAGCCGTTCCGGGGCTGTCACACGCTCGTTGTCCTTACCAATACCCTCTGCACCGGTTCCACCGTTTTGGTGGGCTTTTTGTGGTGCCTGTTCGTGGATTTCCGTATCTACCGCAGCACCCGGCGGCTGCACCGGAAAATCCTGACGCTGGGCATTCCGCTCCTCCTCGTACAGCTTCTCATGGTCATCAACCTGTTCGGCACCGGGCTCATCTTCCACGTCTCGGCAGAAAATGTCTACTCTCGCGGCCCGCTGAATTTTCTCCTTTATGCCACGCTGTTCCTTTACTTTGCCGAGAGTATTTATCGAGTCACCCGCTCCAAACAGACCGGCATTACCATTGAGTTTTTCCCGGTGTTCTATTTTGTCATCCCCTGCATCCTGGGCACCGTCGTCCAAGGCATATTCTACGGTCTGTCCACAGGCTGGCTGGCCGTAGCGGTCGCGATGGTCTTCATCCACATCCAGCTGCAAAACTTCAACACCTTTGTGGACGAGACTTCCGGCCTGTTCAACCGCAAATACATGAACTTCTATCTTGAGAAAGCTCACAAGACGAACCCCCGCCAGCTGTACGGCATCATGATGGACGTGAACGATTTCAAAAAGATCAACGACCGCTACGGCCACTCTATGGGCGACCGGGCCATTCGGGAGATCGGCAAAATCCTTTCCGCCTCCCTGCCGGAGGACGCTGTTGCCATCCGGATGGCGGGCGATGAATTCGTCATCCTGCTGAGCCGCGGCAATGGCAAAATGCTGGAAGATACCCGGGCCGCCATTGAGGATGGCCTGCGCCATTTCAACCAGACCACAACCGCTCCGTTCAAGCTTTCGTTCTCTATGGGCCTGGCCCGGTACAATGGCCGCTCCACCGAGAGTTTCCTCAATGAGCTGGATCAGAAAATGTACGCTGAGAAAAAGGCCTATCATCAGGAGCATCCGCGGTGAACCCGCCGCTGGAAAGGAGTGTTCTTATGCCATCCCCCATCCGGGCCGTGATCTTTGATATGGACGGTGTGCTCATCGACAGCGAACCCGTCTACCTCGGGATGCAGGCCCGCAACCTGCAAACAAAATACCCCTGGGTCACTCTGGAGAGCATGTACCCCACCGTGGGCATGTCCAGCCAGGAGTATCCCCGCTTTATGGCCAGGCTCTGCCGGGTGCCCTTTACCCCGGAGTTTGAAAAAGAGCTGATGCAGGCCGACGAAAACGAGCCCATCCACTTCCCCGAGATCCTCCGCCCGGAAGCCCGCCCCATGCTGAAGCAGCTGCGGGCCATGGGCTTGCAGCTGGCGTTGGCCAGCTCCAGCCCCATGAGCAACATCCGGCAGGTGCTGAGCGAGTGCGGGCTGATGGAGTTTTTCCCCGTCATCGTCAGCGGGGAGCAGTTTGAAGCCAGCAAACCCGACCCTGAAATTTATCTCCACACCATGGCGCGGCTCGGCCGCCGCCCGGAGGAATGCCTTATCGTGGAAGACTCCACCTACGGCGTGCAGGCGGGCGCGGCCGCCGGGGGCCTTGTGGCCGCCCTGCGGGACGAGCGCTTCCCCTTTGACCAGAGCGCGGCCCGCTTCCACATCGGGAATCTGAGCGAGATTCCCGCTCTGGCAGCTTCCATCCAGTAATTTCTTTTTGTTTTGATACCGGGAGGCGATTTTTATGAACAAGCGCACCCTCGTGGTGGACCAGCTGTACAATCTGGCCGCCGGGTTCCTGTATGCCCTCAGCATCTGCTACTTTGCCCGCGGCTCAGACTTTGCCCCCGGCGGCATCTCGGGCCTGGCCCTCATCGTCAACTACCTGTGGCACCTGCCCGTGGGCATCACCACGCTGGTGTTCAACCTGCCTCTCGTGGCCCTGAGCATCCGCTTTGTGGGCCGGGCCTTTCTGGCAAAGTCGCTGGTGAGCATGGTGTGGTGCACCGTTTTTCAGGATGTCGTCTTTGCCCGGGTGGGCTGCTATACCGGCGACCCGCTGGTGGCAGCCCTGTTTGCAGGCGTCACCTGGGGCTTCGCGCTGGCCCTGCTCTACATGCGGGGCTCTTCCAGCGGCGGCACGGATTTCCTCACCATGTCCATCAAGGTGCTGCGGCCCCACCTCTCCATCGGGGCGGTCACGGGCGGCATTGATCTAGTCGTCATCCTGCTGGGCTGGCCCGTGTTCGGCACGGTGGATTCCGTTCTGTACGGCCTCGTCACCACGGTCATCACCTCGTTGGTCATTGATAAGGTCATGTACGGCAGCTCTTCCAGCAAGATGCTCACCATCATCACCACAAAAGGGCAGGAGATCGCCGACGAGATCTCCCGCGAGTGCGAGCGCGGCTCCACCATGCTCAAAGCCATTGGCACCTACACCAACACCGAGCGGCAGATGCTCCTCTGCGTCTGCGCTCGGCCCCAGGTCTACCGCATCCGCACCGCCGCCTACCGCATCGACCCCGGCTGCATGGTCATGGTCACGGAGGCGGGCGAAGTGTACGGCGAGGGCTTTATTGACCCCGGCAAGACCTCTTCTTTTTTATAACACAAGGAGGCTTTTCTCCATGAACTTTGGTTCTGCTCTGGAACAGGTGCACCGCCGCGCCCCGCTGGTGGACTGCATCACCAACTTTGTCACCGTCAACGATTGCGCCAACATCCTTCTGGCCGTGGGCGGCTCCCCCACCATGGCCTCGGACATCCGGGAAGTGCAGGAGACCGCTGCCGCCGCCAGCGCTCTGCTGTGCAATCTGGGTGCCATCGACAAAGTGGAGTCCATGATTTTGGGCGGGCAGGCGGCCAACCGGGCAGGCAAACCCGTGGTCTTTGACCCTGTGGGCGCCGGCAACACCAGCCTCCGCCGGGCGGAATCGGCCCGGCTGCTGGACGCCGTGCAGTTTGCGGTCATCCGGGGCAACGCGTCGGAGATTCGTGCTCTGGCCCAGCGCCGGGCGGCGGGCAGCGGCGTGGACGTGAGCGACGCCGACCAGATCACGGAGAAGACCCTCCCCCGCACCGTGGCTTCTGCCAGAGCGCTGGCAGTGCAGACCGGGGCCGTGGTGGCCGTTTCCGGCCCCATCGACGTGCTGACGGACGGCAGAGAAACCATTCTGCTCCACAACGGCTGCGCCACCATGTCCCGCGTCACGGGCAGCGGCTGTATGCTCACCGCCCTCATGGGCGCGTTCTGCGGGGCCATGCCCGGCCAGCCCTTTGCGGCGGCCTGCGCGGCGGCGGCGACGATGGGGGTTGCGGGAGAGCTGGCCGAGGCCCGCCGCCTTGCCCACGGCACCGGCAACGCCACGTTCCGCACCGACCTCATTGACGCCGTGTTCAACCTGACCCCCGCCCAGCTGGACGCCTCTGTCCGCTGGGAGTCTTATTCAAAGTAATATTTCGTCATGATACCACAAAACGTCCCGCAGGGTTCAGGCCCTGCGGGACGTTTTTGTGGTTTTGATTCCGTTTCAGCCCCAGCTCACATGGTGAACTGGATGGCGCAGAACGCCGCATAGATGCAGAGCAGCAGCACGCCCTGCACCCGGGAGAGCTTGCCCCGCACCAGCGCCGGGACACACATGAGCACCATGACGGCCAGCATCACGGGCAGGTCCAGCACCAGACTGGAATTGATGCCAAACAGGGTGGAGCTCTGGGGGATGGTGAACGGCGCAATGGTCACGGACGCGCCGCTGACCAGCACCAGATTGAAGACGTTGGCGCCCACGATGTTGCCCAGCGAGAGGTCGCTGCAGCCCTTGACAAGGGACGTGATGGCTGTGACCAGCTCGGGCAGCGAGGTGCCCAGGGCCACAAAGGTCAGTGCAATGACGGACTCGGGCACGCCCAGCGCCTGGGCAATGAGGGTGCCGTTGTCCACCAGCAGGTTGGCACCCACGGCGATGAGCACGGCACCCGCCACCAGAAGCACCAGCGTTTTGGTCAGGGTCATTTCTTCCTCGGCAGCCTCTGCTTCGGCCTCGGCCTCAGCGCCCGCCGGGGCGTTTTTCATTTGGAGCACGTTGGCCACCATATAGGCCACGAACAGGGCCAGCATGATGAGGCCCATAGGCCGGGTGAACTTGCCAAAGCCGTAGGCTGCCACGCAGTAGATCGCTGCCGCCGCAAAGAAGAACGCCACTGGCATCCCCAGCGTCTTACGGTCCACCTTGCCCGGGCGGACGGCGATGGTAATGGCCGCGATGAGCGCCGCGTTGCAGATGACAGAACCAATGGCGTTGCCGTAGGCGATCTCACCATGGCCGGACACCGCCGACATGGTGGAGACCATCACCTCGGGCAGGGTGGTGCCGATGGACACCACCGTGGCACCAATGAGCAGCTCCGGCAGGTGGAACCGCCGGGCCAGCGCCGAAGCGCCATCCACAAACCAGTCGCCGCCCTTGATCAGGCAGAGCAGGCCGATGATAAATAAAATAACCGGAATCAGCATGGCTTTTCCCTCCTATACAGATACAATGCGAAACGTCTTTTTATCATACCAGATTTTTGATTTTATTGCAATCTTTTGCCCATTTTACCCCACCCCGCAGAAAATTGTTGCACAGAAGCCGAAAACGATTTCTAGTAAAGAGGAGTTCGAGGTCATCAAGACCCACTGTATGCAGGGTGCCAACATGCTGCGGCGGCTGGAAAATTTTGAGGATGAGCCCCTGCTGCAAACCGCCTACGACATCGCCCGCTGGCACCATGAACGCTGGAATGGCCGGGGCTACCCGGACGGCCTCAAGGGCAATGACATCCCCATCAGCGCGCAGATCGTCTCCCTGGCCGATGTGTACGACGCCCTGACCAGTGAGCGCTGCTACAAAGAGGCGTTCTCCCACGAGACTGCCATGCGGATGATCCTGAACGGGGAATGCGGCGCGTTCAATCCCCTTTTGTTGGAATGCCTCACCGATATCCAAGCCGAGCTCCAGAAAAAGTTGCAAAACATCGCTGTAAATCGCTAAAATTTCACACATGCAAAAAGCAGTGACCTGGTTTGATTGAATGAACAAGGTCGCTGCTTTTGCTTTGCGGAGAAAAAATAGTATTCTGAGTATGTCGGAGAAGCTGTTCTGTCCACCCCAGCCGTTACGTTTTTGGATCACCCCCGCCTGTGCGGGGAAAAGGCGGTCGGACTGGATCATCAGGTCGATATACTGGGATCACCCCCACGTATGCGGGGAAAAGACCAAGCCTGTTCCCGCTGGCGGTATCCTGATGGAATCACCCCCGCGTATGCGGGGAAAAGAGATAATCAACGACTTCAGACCGCTTTGCACGGGGATCACCCCCGCGTATGCGGGGAAAAGGCAAGCGGTCATGGACGGCATCATTAAAAGCGGGGAAAAGCCGACAGAGCCATCAAACATCTCATCTGACCAGGGATTACCCCCGCGTATGCGGGGAAAAGGAGCAATGGCTGCACCACATCATCGTGCTGGTGGGATCACCCCCGCGTATGCGGGGAAAAGACCATGGCTTGCAGCATATTGCGCCCGATGCGGGGATCACCCCCGCGTGTGCGGGGAAAAGGACCATCAATCTGGGCCTGCTGCTGGATCAGTAGGATCACCCCCGCGTATGCGGGGAAAAGTGTGGCGTAGGTGGTACGCAATTTTTCACCCCCCGGATCACCCCCGCATATGCGGGGAAAAGACGTCCAGCCCAGCGGCCCGGGCGTTGCGGTAGGGATCACCCCCGCGTATGCGGGGAAAAGGGCTGCTGTGTGTTTTGATCTCTGAACCATTCGGGATCACCCCCGCGTATGCGGGGAAAAGAAAATGCATACAAAGGTGGACGGCCGCTTTGGGGGATCACCCCCGCGTATGCGGGGAAAAGTCCACGTTCTTTGCCTGCAAGGCGGCAATGTCGGGATCACCCCCGCGTATGCGGGGAAAAGTTCCATCCAGCATCTGACCGCAAGCTTGGGCGAGTTCGAGGTACAAAAAGGTCATCCGGTCTTTCACCTGCGGCAGCGCCTGCAGGTCTGGCCGGATCATGCCCGGCATCTCCGCCATGGTCTTATCCTCCACGCATCACGGTCAGCAGGCCAAGGCCGTAGGCTTTGCCCCGGCCCATGCCCTGACACAGCAGGTTCCGGAACGCCTCGGGGTCCGTCACCTGCAAAACGCCCTCATACGTCACCGCCAGCAGCGACACCGGGCGGGTGCCGCGCTTGGCAAAGTGGTGCCACTGCACCCGGGTCACGGTAAAGGAATCCTCCGTTAGGGCAAAGCCGTGCTTTGCGGCGCGATCCAACAGCCACTGCTTCTGGTACTGTGTCGTGCAGTGTGCGGTCACGGTTCCCCGCGCTGCGGGTTTTTGGGCGTCTTTGCAGCTTTTGGTGGGGTTGGCCGCCAACCGAAACTGCCAGCGGCTGCCCGGTGTGATCCGCGCCAGCAGCGGGTCATAATTCCGGGACTCTGGTGCCGCTCCGGTGCCAAACTGCTCCACAACGCCGGAGAGGTCCGGCATCTCCTCGCTGAGGAGGAGCAGATACAGCTTTTCGCCCAGCCGGTCCAGCCGCCACAACCGACGGCGGCGCTCCCCGGAAAAGGCACTTTCCACCGCGCCATGGAATTTCTGTGGTGCCGCCAGCGCCGTCATGGTACTGCGGCGGGTGGGGTCAAGCTCTACACGGGATAAATACATCTGCACTTCACCTCACAATTCACAGAATGGGTCATGGGCGGTCGGCTCCGGGGCCCCTGCGGGCTGCCGGAGGGAGATCTCCCGGGCCGAGCGGTAACCGTACTGCCGGTGTCGCGGGTCGTAGGAGAGAGGCACATCCCGCTGCGGGACAGCCCCCGGCTCCTGCGGTGCGGCATCCGCCACGATGCGGGTCGGCTTGGGCCCGCTGGGGCAGAGCGCGGGCTCCGCCTGCAAGGCCTCCACAAGGCCCTGCTCCCGCAGGCCCAGGCAGAGCGGCAGAGTGGGTGGGCAGGCACGGCGGCCGAGATACAGCGGAAACACCGGGTGGGTCAGCGCCTCTGCCAGTTCCTGCAGCAAAGCAGTGTCTTCACTTTCCAGGCCCGCCAGAAAAACAGCGTCTTCGAGGTAATGGCGGTAGGTGACATAGGAGCGGTCTTTCTCCTCGTTACGGGCCATGTGGAAATCCACCAACAGCTGGCCCTCCCGCTCCACCCGGACGCCAAAGCGCAGCTGCGCCAGCCGGGTCAATGGCTCGGTCTCATCCCGCCGCAGGCCCAGCGCCGCCGCCAGCAGGCCGATCACTCCGCTCTTGGTAGGCTCCCGGGCCGTTTTCCGGGTCTCGAATTTGGAATCCGCGCCCCACGCCTGCAAAGGCGCTGCCAACCGAAGCAACAACGTTGCCATCATTCCACCTCGTTTCCGGTCAGGTTCTCCTTAACAGCTTCTTCCAGTGCATCCAGCATGGTGTTCAGCGGCTGGGCCGGGGCCAGTGCTTCCAGCCCGGTGCCCACGGTAAAGCTCTTTGCAGGGGCCTCCGCAAAGCTCTGATACAGCTGCTGTGCATAGGCCTGCAACGCGCTCTTGGAGGGCTCCGCGTAGCCCTCCGCACTCTTCCGCACCGCCCGTTCAAAGGCACCACAGAGGTTCACGGGCTGGTCCTCCCGGATGGTCACATAGACGGCATCCGGCAGAGTGCGGTTGGCAAAGGTGTTCTGCTTGCCCGTGGGCATGGAGCGGATGAACGCCTCCCCAAAACTCCTCACCACTTCGGCTGCTTTTTTCGCGTCCAGATGGCGTTCAAGCTCCATCACATTGACGGTTGCATAGCGGTACAGGGTTGCAGAGTTGTACTCCACGGTGCCCAGATGGCCTGCGCCCGCGTTGTCCTCTACCTGACAGTCATCCACGGCGGTAAAGTAGTCGTATTCGTTTTGCACTGCATGGGTAGAAATGCTGTGGGCCACCTGTGCAGCGGCATCAAAGTTCAGAGAGGGGTCATCTGCCACCATCCGGCCAAACAAGGCAATGTCTACCGACGGATTCTTTCTCAGCGCCTTTTGCAGAGCTTCTTTGTATGCTTTCTTGTCTTCAATATCATCGGCCACCGCCAATGTTGCCAGTGCCTTGATCTGTGCCTGGCTGATGAAGAACAGGGCCTTGGTGCCTTTCTCATCGTTCTTGATGCCTGCATTGTCCAGCGTCTTCTTGGCCAGCTTGGCAGCATCTTTTTCCGGGGCAAGGGCGGCGATCTCCTTTTCCACCAGCTCCGTCACCTTTTTGGTGCGCTTGCCCACATCCTCTTCGTCCAGCAGGCTTTCCTCTACAAAGGCCTGCCGCATGGCGTGCTTCCACGCCTGAGAGGAGACCCGGGCGCGGGTCACGCCGCCGTAAATGGCCGTTTTGGGGCTGCCCGTATCGTCCCGGTTGATGCAGCTGGGCGGCACAGTCTGCAGCACATGGAAGTCAACATACAAACGCTTTTTCATAAGTCAGTTCTCCTTTTCCTGCATCTCGGACGATTCGTTCTTCTCGTAGCGGTAGAGGTCCTGCCCCCACCGCAGGCGGATGTTGGCGGGCAGCTGTGCCAGCTGCGGGGCATCGCACTGCAGCCCGTACAGGTCAACAGCCAACCGCGGGTAATCCAGTGGGATGCTGTCCGGCTTTGCGGCCCGCAGCAGCTGAATCATGCCCCGCAGATGATGGCTGATCTCGGTAATTTCTTCGGCGGTAGCCAGCGCGTTGAACCGCCGCAGAATGCTGCTCTCGGTCCAGTCCTGCCCACTGGCCACGGTCTGCTCCGCCAGCCTGCGCACGGCCCGGCCCAGCGTGCAGCCGAGCTGGCTCACGCACACAGTATCGTTGCTCTGCTGGTGCAGGGCATACAGGGTCAGTGCCAGATAGACCGCCCACTCTTCATGGGAGGGGCCATTTGTGCCGTAAAAGCTCGCAGGCATCCCCTGCAAAAGGCCGCCCCACAGGTCCGGCAGCTCCCCGGGTGCATGTCCGATGCCCCGGCGCAGCTTTGCCAGCTCTGCACGCCGCTGGTTCTCCGGCAAACCCCAGAGCCATTGAATCTTGCCGTCCACATAGCCCCTGATGGCCTGTGTGCGGCTCTCGTTTTTCTCACTCATGCCGTTCCTCCCTCATCGTTTGTTTTCGGGTAAAGTTTGTACAGCCCCGCCCGGAAGCGGTTATAAGCTTTGGGAGCCGTGTACAGCTCCATCCGTTCGGTCTTTTTCCCGGCGTCCAGCTTGACCCGGTGCCCTACCAGTGCGGCGCTGCCAGCCTCCAGCACCATCTGCTGGCCCAGCTGCTCTGCAATGCCGCGGGCGATCACCTGCCAGCGGGCTGTGGTTTCGGTCATGTCGTCTTCTTCCGGGTCGATGCTCCGCAGCCACTGTCGGAACGGTTGGTCTACTGCAAAATAGAACTGGGAACGGGCCGGGACGCTGGCATTTCCGTTTTTATCGCCCGCGGCAGTAGCAATATCCTGCGCCAAGTGCCCCACCAGAGAGGCTGCCTGCTCGCACCGGCTAATTTCATCAGTGATGCGGTTCTGCCAGCCACAGCCCAGCTCATTTAACAGAGAAAGGCTCATTGCAATCTGGTCTGCATAGACCCCTTTCATGGATGCACTTTGCGCTCCATATTCAACACCAACAGCACATATTTGCAGGATTTCTTTTTTCTTTAAAAAACCACATCTTTGTAAATAACCATTCCACTGCACCACGCCCGGAATATGCTTTCCGTCACCTATAATCGAGGAAAATTCCCGCCAGAGCATTTTCTCCATATCGTGTTTTTGCGGGAGATAGCATTCTGGGCTCTCTTTCGTTTGCTTCCGGAGTCCCCATAGTGTCATGGGTTCTGCAAATGCGTTTTTCTTATCAAAGAAATCTCCACCCAACAATGTATACCGGACCACTTTTTCATTTTCTCGTTCCAACCATATCCGTCGGCACTGCATTGTTAGAAGTTCTGCATAATTACCCGGGCAGACGATTTCCGTCCGCTCTTCGCTTCTTGGTTCTTCCAGTTCCCAATTGGGTCTTCCTTTTTCCCAAAGCTCTGCCCTGTCGTTTAAAAACATCAGATTTCGCATCAGTGTTTCAAACAGATTTACACCTTTCACATATACAAGACCCAGTTGCCCCAGCCATCCCGGGCTCATGCTGGGTCTATCCTTTGCTTTTTTCTTTGCGGCTGCATCGTCATAGTTATTGAGAAATACCAGCCACCTTGCTGCTTGTGCATATGTCAGTGCATTCTTTTCCACACCAGCATAAGATGCAAACATATTGTTTTTGTTTTCGCTTTCAAACACTTCTCCGTTTAATTTTCCGCCTTTAAATGGGCTTCCAATTTTTGCTTCCGGCACCTGCCAGAATGGCCGCTCCGGGTGGAAGAGCCAGAAGCGGTCTTTCCACTGCTCCAGATAGTCCCGGATGGGCTGCTCCGGGAAACGTTTCAGCTCCCACAGCGCTCCCCAGCGCTCCAGAGCGGCTTCTTCGTCTTCCAGCGGCTCCGGCTCCCCCACTTCGTTCACGCGGGAAAAGACCGTAAACAGCACCGCCAGCAGCAGCCGCAGCATGGCCGCGTCCTGGGTAGGCATCTCTCCTGCCAGGTCCATGTACTCCTGCGCATGGACCAGTGCATCCGTCAGAGAAACTTCCTGCACGGTGTTGTCCGGCAGACGGACACGGACCCAGGGTTCCGTCAACAGGTTAAACTCAATTTCCTGCATCAGCTTCCTCCTTTTCATAAATCAGACCATTCTCACGGTCATAATGGAGCGTCATCCCCGCCAGATGGGCCGTCAGCGTTTCATCCAGCAGCAGCACCAGCTCCCCGCGCAGCATCGGGGAGAGCTGCCATTGGGCCAGCAGACGGCGGTTGTCCGCTTCCAGCTCGTCAATGACGCGTTTCACGTTCCATTCCTTGCCAAACACTGCCGGGAGCCGCAGTTTCTGCCGTGCGATCTTCAGCGCCTCCTCCGGCTGCGGCGGGCAGTCGGACGCTACCGTCCGGCCTCCCTCCTGCCACGGCAGGAAATGGATGCTGCCATCCCGCCCCTGCACCATGACCAGCACCTCAACAGACGGGTCGCCGTCACGGACAGCCGCCCGGGCCGCCGGGTCAGAACAGGCGCCCTCGTCTGCCATCCAGCCGTCCAGCGTATTGAGCCGGGGGAATTTTTTATACACCTTCGGGTGATGCACCAGATAAGCCTCTGCCCGGTCCTTTCGCTTTCCCTGTTCCAGTTCATAGTTATGGCACAGCTTCTCACTGGCGGCATCTTCGGGCAGTTTGTCCTCTGCCGCCCAACCATACACCTGCTGTACCAGCAGGGAGATCTCTTCCGGCAGGCGGATGGTCTGAGGCAGCAGTTCCCGTGTCCGCCAGAGCAGCCACTTGCCGTAGACTGCCGCGCTGCCCTCATCAAAGGCATCCTCTCCGGTATCCAGCACTGCGCAGACGGCTGCCTGCATCGGCTGTGGGCGAGAGCGCCAGGTGTGGCGGTGCAGACGGCCAATGCGCTGTAGCAGCAGGTCCATCGGGCAAAGTTCCGTCACCATAACGTCAAAATCAATGTCCAACGACTGTTCGAGCACCTGCGTGCCCACCACAATGAGTCCATCCCGCTGGGCCGGAGTCGAGTGCTTGCCGATCCGCTCCATGAGCTCCTGCTCCCGCGCGGCGCGGTCCGGCATCAGGAATTGTGCGTGGAACACCTGCACTTCTTTTTCCGGCAGAGCTTCCCGCAGCATCCGGGCCACGGCCTGTGCCTTTTTAACGGTGTTGACGATGACACCCGCGCAGCCGCCCGCCAGCATCTTTTCGCGCAGGAAACCGGGCAGGCCATCTTCCGTCAGCGGAACCGTCTGTACCGTCCGGCTGGGCGTATCCAGCGGAATGGTCGTCTGGCGGACTTCCTCCCCATCCGTCCAAGTCAGGAGCGGATAGCCGCAGCTGGTCTTCCACGGTGCGTCTGGTGCGGAGGTTCGCTTCTGCTGGTAGGCTTCCACCAGCTCCGCCCGCCGCCGGGCCGGCAGCGTGGCCGAAAGTAAGATCACCGGCACCCGATACCAGCCCAGCCATTCCAGCGCCCGGTCAAGGTAGCGGTTCATGTAGGCATCATAGGCATGGCACTCGTCGATGATCACCACCTTGCCCGCAAGGCCGAGGTGGCGCAGCATCACATGCTTTTGTTTGAGCGCCGCCATGAGCAGCTGGTCCACCGTGCCAATGACAAAGCAGGCCAGCAGCGCCTGCTTGCTGCCCCGGAACCACTGGTGCACCTGCACCCGGTGCTCGTTTGTCTCGGAATCGTCCCAGTCGTCTTCTACCGGAACGGTCTGTTCCTGTAAGCGGATATACTCTTCGTTCAGCTCTGCCATGCCGTGGGCCAGCCGGATGCACTTTAGCAGCCTGTCCGGCTGGTTGTCCGCCCACTGCACCAGCCGCCCCAAAATCCCGTTTGCCGTTGCCTGCGTAGGCAAGCCAAAGAAGATTCCACCCGCGCCAAACCGCGCCGCCAGAATTTCCGCGGCTGCCAGCGCAGCCTCCGTCTTGCCTACACCCATCTGGGCCTCTAAAATCAAAATTCCCGGGGCGCTCACACTGTTGGCTGCTTCCACGGCAGCAGCCTGTACCGCGTTGGGTGGGAATCCAAAACGCGCTTTGAACTCCTCTTCGTCCACAATAGAAGTCTGCGCCTCCCAGGGTGCCGTCAGGTCTTTCTCATCCCATTTATTCCAGGCCCGTTCCGCACGCTCCGGATAAGCCACTTCGTTTCCCAGTTCTTCTACCGGGATCAACGGAAAATACTCGGTATTGCTGGCGATCCAGTCCGCCATGATAAGCAGTCCTGTCAGCAGAATTTCTGTAGGCGGAGTCAAGTCCGGCAGCTCTGCCGGGTCGTCGTAGCCGCAATCTTTCAGCGCTGTCTCAAACAACTCATCCCAGCAGCTTTCCCAAAATGCCTTTTCTCCCTTGGGGTAGTAGTTGCATGTCCAGCTCACCAACTGAGCTTCCACTTCTTCCTGCTCCTGCGGCTTGCCGTGGTGGGCCCCCGCAATGGAGGCGATTCCTGGCGGACACTTCAGCACTATCAGAATCGCTTCGCTCGCCCGGGCGTGAGGTGTTTTCTTCCGGTCCTGCTCCGGGCAGGTCAAGGTGGTAAAGCGCTCAATTCGCTGCTTTGCCTCTGGCAGCAGCGGCATCAGGACACTCTGAAAGGCAACAATGCTCTTACCAAGATCATGTGTCCAGCCCAAAAAGCGTGCCAGCGCGATCAGGGCTTCTTCGTCCAGGTCGGTTGCTTTCTTCACGCTTTCCGGCAGCCACTTCCGCACCAGCAATTCCATGATCTCTGCCGTATCCCGCAGATGCATCCAGAGCGGCAGCCAGAGGCTCGTATTATTCGGATCGGTTTTGCCCGCCAGGAACTTTGAATGGGTCAGTTTCATGCCGCGCCTCCTGTTCGTCCGGTGTGTGTTACTTTCCGAGATAGATATAGCATTGTGCTTGTACTATAAGATGGACTTTTGCAATTTTAAAGCATTTTTTCTTTATTTTTTCAAAGCTAGCACCGATTCCCCACTCTTGTCAATTATTTTTCATAGTTTTGTAGGGAAGCACAAAGTTTCTACTCGCTTTTTGTGCACAAAAAACCGCCCCGGCTTCCTGTTACGGAAACCGGGGCGGTCATATACTTTATTGGTGCTTTCTCAAGCCCTCACGCAAAACCTTGCGGGGATTCTTGATCGCAGCCTGAGCGGGCGCCAAAATTGCAGAGCGTTCGCAACAGTGATATGCCGTTTCTTTAACACGCTGTATCTCCAAAGAACGGCTTCACTGTACTAAGAGAAACTCCGTTACGCTTTGCTTTTTCCC
>OODF01000931.1_pt1 | contig 14908 bp, 10 predicted proteins | sample 1671431 | NCBI WGS metagenome assembly OODF01 (sample SAMN06348156, study PRJEB24527) | human gut metagenome | biome: human gut; feature: ankylosing spondylitis patient; material: feces | host: Homo sapiens | place: China | collected 2015-10 | reverse complement strand
CACGATGCCCTTGCTGCGCAGGATCATGCCGTAATTGCCGGTATCCAGCTCGGTGAGGGCGTGCTCCACTTCTGCCTTGGTGAACTTGCGGGCCGTCTCAACGCCCCAGCTGGTGAACACCTCGTCGGCATCGTGGTCATGATGATGGTGATGGCCGCAGCAGCAGTGGCCGTCATGGTCGTGATGATGCTCGTCCTCGTCATCATCGTGGTCGTGATGGTGGCCGCAGCAGCAATGGTCATGGTCGTCATGATCGTGATGATGGTGCTCATGCTCATCGTGGTCATCATCTTCATCGTGATCGTGGTGATGCTCGTGCTCATCCTCGTCGTCATCATCATCGTGGTCGTGATGATGGCCGCAGCTGCACACACCGTTCTCGTCATCGTGGTGATGATGGTGGTGATGCTCTTCTTCCTCGTCCTCGTGGGTGTGCTCCTCATTGGCCTTTGCAGCCATGGCGATCAGCTCTGCCTTGAAGTCGTCCTTGGTGGACATGGCCTTCAGGATCTGCTCACCGGTCAGCTCGTCCCATGCGGTGGTCACGATGGTAGCGGTGGGGTTCTTCTCGCGCAGCATGGCGACCGCAGCGGCGATCTTCTCTTCGCTGGCGGTCTGGGTGCGGCTGAGCAGGATGCAGCTTGCGTGGCTGATCTGGTCGTCGTAGAACTCGCCGAAGTTCTTCATATACATCTTGACTTTGTTCACATCGGCCACGGTGACAAAGCTGTTCAGCTGCACATCCAGATGCTCGGCCACGCCTTCCACAGCGCGGGTCACATCGGAGAGCTTGCCCACGCCGGAGGGCTCGATGACGATGCGGTCGGGGTGGTACTGCTCCACCACCTGCTGCAGAGCGGTGCGGAAATCGCCCACCAGAGAGCAGCAGATGCAGCCGGCGTTCAGCTCGTTGATCTGGATGCCGCTTTCCTTCAGAAAGCCGCCGTCAATGCCGATCTCGCCGAACTCGTTCTCGATCAGCACCACCTGCTGGCCGGCAAAGGCCTCTTTGATGAGCTTTTTGATCAGGGTAGTTTTACCGGCACCAAGGAAGCCGGAGAAAATATCGATTTTGGTCATGATTCAATTGCCTCTTTCTTTGAATAGCACACAGAGCCGCAGAGTGCTGGCTCAAAAAACTTACACTCCTATTATAACAAGGCTGTCAATGGGAAAACCGCCTTTTTCAAGAAAAAATTGTAACTTTTTTTGCAAGAAAGTTGCGTTTTCGGGGAAAAGGCGAAAAATGTTCTCTTCTACAGCGGGCTCGCCCTCTCCGTCACCTACGGTGACACCTCTCCCAAAGGGAGAGGCCTTGGCATAATGATATACTTTGCATGGACTGCCAAAGGCTCCCACTTTGGGGGAGCTGTCGAGCGAATGCGAGACTGAGAGGGCGAGGATGCTCTCCGGCAGCGGAGGTCATTCCAAACCGTCCCGCCCCTGCATTGCAATCTTTTTCCCGGAATGATACAATAGGACACAGAAAAATTCCCTGCCGCCGGGGGCTTTTCCGGCGGTCCGGCCATAGAAAAAAGGAAGCTGTCATTATGAGCATGAATACCGTACCCGAGCGCCTTGCCGCGCTGCGTGCCGCCATGGCTGCAAACGGCGTGGCCGTTTATCTGATCCCTGTGGGTGATCCCCACGCCAGCGAATACCTGCCCTGCCATTACACCAGCCTGACCTGGTTCTCCGGGTTCCACGGCGAGAACTCCAACTTCGTGGTCACCCGCACCGAGAGCGCCCTGTGGGCCGACGGCCGTTATTTTGTGCAGGCCGAGAAGGAAATTGCGGGTACCGAGATCAAGCTGCAGCGCATGGGGGAACCCGGCGTGCCCACCGTGGAGGAATACTGCGCAAATGCCCTGAATGAGGGCGAAGCACTGGGCCTGTGCGGCCTGACCGCCAGCACGGCCCTCGTGAACGGCCTGAAAAAGGCACTGGAAAAGAAGGGCGCTTCCATCAAGACCCTGAACCTTGAGGACGAGCTGTGGACAGAGGGCCGCCCTGCCCTGCCGGATACCCCAGCGTGGATCCTGCCGAAGGAATATGCGGGCTTCTCCCCGGCGGAAAAGCTGGATCAGCTGCGCAGCAAGCTCAAGGAGCTGGGCTGCACCGCTCAGTTTGTGGGCAAGCTGGATAATCTGGCATGGCTTTTGAACCTGCGCGCCATGGACATTGAGTGCACTCCCTATGCCATGGCCTACTGCTATGTGACCCCCAGCCGCGCGGTACTCTTCATCAACACGGCCCGCGTCACCCCGGAGGCAAAGGCAGAGCTGGAAGCCAACGGCATCACGCTGGCGGAGTACGACGATGTGCTGAAGTTCCTCGCTGCTGAGACGGAACCCCAGACCGTGCTGGCCGAGTGCGCCACGGTGAACTACGCCGTGTATCAGGTGCTGGAGCAGAACCCTGCCCTCACCGTGAAGGACGGCACCGACCCGCTGCTGATGATGAAGGGCGTGAAGAACGAAACGGAGCTTGCCCACACAAAGCAGGCCCATATCCGGGACGCTGTGGCCATGGTGCGGTTCCAGATCGAGCTGGAAAGCCGCCTTGCTGCCGGTGAGACCCTGACCGAGCTGACGGTGGATGAAATTCTGCATAAGTACCGCAGTGCGGACGATAAATTCCTTGTGGAAAGCTTTGGCACCATTGCGGCCTACGGCGGCAACGCAGCCATGATGCACTACCACGCCACCCCGGAAGATCACGCTGTGCTGGAAAAGAAGGGCTTTCTGCTGGTGGACAGCGGTGCCACCTACATGGACGGCACTACCGACATCACCCGCACCTACCCGCTTGGCCCGCTGACCGAGGACGAAAAGCGCTTCTACACATGGACTCTGCAGAGCCACATCGACCTTGCCAAGGCCGTCTGGCTGGATTACTGCGAGTGTAAGATGATCGACACCATTGCCCGGGAACCGCTGTGGCGGCACCTCATCAACTACCGCTGCGGCACCGGTCACAGCGTCAGCTTTGTGGGCAACGTGCACGAAGGCCCCCATGCCCTGAACAGCCGCAACACCACCCGGATGCGTCCCGGCATGGTGGTCACCGACGAGCCGGGCGTTTACGAGACCGACCTCGTGGGCATCCGCATCGAGAACGAGCTGGTGTGCGTGCACAAGGCCGATAACCAGTACGGTACCTTCCTTGGTTTTGAACCGCTGATGTTTGTGCCCATTGCCACCTCTCCCATCCTGCCCGGTGTGCTGGATAAGGACGAGATCGCATGGCTGAACGATTACCACCGTCAGGTGTTTGCAAAGCTGGCACCGCACCTGAACGACGAAGAGCGCAGCTGGCTGGCGGAGAAGTGTGCCGCCATCGGCTGCTGAGAAAGCGCAAAAAACACCCGGAGCCGTGCAGGAGCCAGAGCGGCTCTCGGCGGCAGCCGGGTGCTTTTTATAGGGTCACAGCTTGCAGCAGTGCGTCTGTGGGGTGTCCAGCGGCGGAAGAGTGAACTCGTTTTCGCCAAAGGGCGAACGCAGGATGGCCGCCCGCGTTTCCGGGTAGATGCCAAGTTCGGTGTAGATGTCCCGGTACAGGAGCATCACCCGCCGCCGCAGCGAAAGGATGTCGGCGGTGGTCACTCTGGAGTGGGAGACGCTCTGGCCGTTCTGCAGGTAGTAATAGCCGATGTCCGGGATGGAAACGGCAGTGTGCACGAAACGCAGATATTCGGTGTTGAACAGCTGATCCTCCGCAAACAATTCTTTGCGGAAATGGAGACTGTGCTTCCGCAGGAGGTCACGGCGGTAGAGCTTGTTGCAGGGACTGCCATAGTAGAAGGTGTTCGGCTTCTGGATCAGATGCTTTGCGTACTCCTGTCCGGTGTACACCCCGGCAGGCAGATAGCCATAGGCCCGGGTGCGGGGCGGATTGCGCTGGAGCACATGCTGCAGCGCCTTTTCCCATGGGCGGATGTGCTCCACATAGTTTTCCGGGTACACCATCCAGAAGGGCGCGATCACAAGATCGGCGGTGTGGGCCTCGGCGGCGGAGACCAGCTTTTCCGTAAAATCGGGGGCCAGCCAGTCGTCGCTGTCCACAAACTGGATGTATTTGCCGTGGGCCAGCGCAATGCCCTGATTGCGGGTATCCGCTGCGCCGGTGTTGGTTTTATCCACCAGTGCAATGCGGTGGTCGCTGGCGGCAAGGGCGCGGCAGACGGCAAGGGTGTCGTCGGTGGAGCCATCGTTCAGCAGCAGGATCTCAATGCTTTTATAAGTCTGGGCGCAAATGCTTTTGACACAGCGGGCAATGCACCCGGCAGTGTTGTACATGGGCACGATGATGCTTACAAGGGGAAATTCCATAGGTTCTCCTTTTCTCAGATGCGGCTGTGGGTGCGGGCAAATGCGTCGGAAAGCTTCTGCACCGGGCCGTTGGGCAGAGGGCTTTCAAACAGGCTCAGATAGATGCCGTGCAGCCGCAGGCGGAATTTATCGTACACGCCCAGCTGGATGCACAGTTCCTTGTAGGTGTGGTACATCCGGCTGCGGTGGCGCAGCATGTCCGCCGCGCTCACCTGCGTATGGCATACGCTCTGCGGGTTCTGGATGTAGCAGTAGGCGGCTTCGTCGATGGCGGCAAACCGCTGTGCCACCTGCAGATACCGGGTGTTGAACAGCTGGTCCTCGGCGTATACCACATGCTCGAACCGGATGTGCGCCATCTGGATGAGATCCCGGCGGTAGAGCTTGTTCCAGAGCACGCCGTAGTAAAAGGCAGCGGCATTGCCGGTGAGCTGCCACAGGTAATCCACCTTGTTGTACACCCCGGCGGGCAGCAGGCTGTACTCCCGGGTGTCATAGCCGCCATCCTTGCGGGGCACCATCATCCGGTAGGGAGCCAGCACAAGGTCGGCATGGCTGCGCTGCATAGCAGCCACCAGGTTTGCGGTGCAGCCCGGCAGCAGGTGATCGTCGCTGTCCGCAAACTGGATGTATTCGCCGTGGGCAAGGGCAAGGCCGCAGCTGCGGGTGTCTGCTGCGCCGGTGTTGGGCTTGTCCACCACACGGATGCGGCTGTCGGCGGCAGCAAGCTTCCGGCAGACAGCAAGGGTGTCGTCGGTGGAGCCGTCGTTCAGCAGAAGGATCTCAAGCTCCGGGTAGCTCTGGGATGTGATGCTCTCCACACAGCGGGAGATGAAGCCCGCCGCGTTATAGGCGGGCACAATAACGCTGACAAGCGGCTGCGGCATGGCGGGTCCCTCCGTTTTTTCTTTTTTCGATGCAGCAAAGTTTTATTTATCATACTCCAGCCCTGCGCAAAAATCAAGGCGGGCGGCTGGCGGAAAGGAGAATGTGAGATGGTATTTCACATTGCGGTATGCAGCCCGGACGCGGCCTTGCGCAGCGGGCTGGAACGCCAGTGCATGGAATATTTTGCCCGGCGGCAGGATGCGTGCATCGTGCAGCAGCTGCCGGATGCAGATGCGCTGCTGCGCCGGGACACCGAGGGAGAACGGTTTGACCTGTATCTCATCGAGCTGGGCGCTGTAGCGGCCCCGGCAGGGCTTTCGGCGGCTGCGGAGCTGCGCCGCCGGGGCCGCAGGGCTCCGCTGGCCTTTGCGGCCCGCACACCGGCCCACGCCTACAGCGCTTTCCGGGTGGATGCCATGCAGTATCTGCTTCTGCCGGTGCACCAGCAGGAGCTTTCGGCCCTGCTTGCCCGCGCCACAGAGCCGGAGTACGGCCCGGCAATGACCGTTGCCACCGCCGAAGGCCTGCGGGCGCTGGCCTATGCGCAGATCGAATATCTGGAGTGCACCCACCATGTGGTTCACTTCCATCTGCTCAGCGGCGAGGATGTGGTGTCCCTTTCGCTGCGGGTGTCCTTTGCCGAGGTAGCAAAGCCGCTGCTGGAAGACGGGCGTTTTTTGCAGCCGCACCGCTCCTATGTGGTCAATCTGGCGGCGGCACAGCTGCTGACGGCGGGTGAGCTGCAGATGTGCAGCGGTGCGCGCATCCCCATCCCGCGCGGACGGGAGGGTGCAGTGCGCGAAGCCTTCCGCAGCTGGATCGACCGGTAAAATGGCAAACAAAAAAGAGCCGCTTTCACGGCTCTTTTTTTCGTGCCCGGAGATCAGGCATCAGGTTCGGTTTTGTGTTTCTTTTCCTTGTCGGAAGCATCCAGAACACCAAAGCCCCAGCGGTTGGCCATGTCCATGATGATCTTCTGGGGAGAACCGGAGGGATAGGCGTTCTCGGAGAACGCGGTCAGGAATTTATACAGCTGCGGCTGCACCTGATCGTACAGGCCCAGCTTTGTGTACAGCTCCTTGTAATAGCGGAACACCTGCAGTTTGTTCTGCACGATGGAAGCCAGATTGATCTGGGTGTGGCAGATGCTCTGGGGGTTCTGCACATAGTGGTAGCCCGCTTTGGAAATGGATACGAAAACATTGGCGTACAAAATGTATTCCAGATTGAAAACCAGATCTTCGGCCCAGCGCACCTCGCTGGTGAACTGAAGATGATGGTCTGCCAGAATATCCCGGCGGTAGAGCTTGTTCCACAGCACGCTGTAGAAGAAGGATGCGGGCTTCTCCATCAGGCGCAGGGCAAAGGTATCGCGGTCGTAGATGCCCTCGGGCAGGAAGCCGTATTCACGGATATCATCAGGCTTTTTCTCGGCATCGATGCCAAGGTTCTCCTGCAGGTTTTCCAGTGCCTGCGTGGCCTTGGAAGAGTTGGCGGGAATCACCATCCAGTAAGGTGCAATGACCAGATCGGCGTTGTTCGCTTCGGCGGCAGTCACCAGCCGCTCGGTAAAATCAGGGTCGAGATAATCGTCGCTGTCCACAAACTGCACATACTTGCCCCTTGCAAGGGACATGCCGCAGTTGCGGGTCTCCGACACGCCGGAATTGGATTTGTCCACCAGAACGATGCGGGGGTCCTTTTCACGGAATTGCTCACAGATGGAAAAGCTTTCGTCCCGGGACCCGTCGTTGACCAGAATGACCTCGATATTCTTCCATGTCTGGGCACAAATGCTCTCCAGACAGCGGGCAACACTATTCTGCACGTTGTACACAGGCACGATAATGCTGACGAGTGGGTTGTTCATGACGGAAGGTCTCCTCTTTACGGATATTATACCTTTATATTAAAAATCACAGAGTGTATTCTCACAAATGAGGACACTTCCCCCTTGGGGCAGTCCTATTTATAATATCATACTCTTCTTGCGCACAAAATGCAAGAGCAAAGAAGGATCAGATAAAGAAAAGAACCGCACGCTGCGGCCCTTTTTTATTACACACGTGTCCAGTCCAGCGCATCCCACCGGGGCACGAACTGGCTGCAGATGCGGCGCATCTCCGGCTCGTCGGCGGCAGAGGTGCGGTCTGCGATGCCAATGACGTAATACCCGGCCTTGTGGGCGGTGGCGGCGGCGTATACGGCATCCTCGCACACGGCGCAGGCGGCGGGATCTGCACCGCCCAGACGGCTCATGCACTCAAAGAACACCTCCGGGCGGCTTTTGTGCAGCACGCCCCGCGCTTCCACGATGAAGGAGAAATACTGCGCGATGCCCAGCCGGGTAAGCACGGTGCGGCACTGTTCGGCCCAGGTGTTGGAGCAGATGCACATGCGTGCGCCCTCGGCCTGCAGCTTTGCCAGCATCGTGCGCACGCCGGGTTTCAGCTCCACGGTCTCGTATAATTCGGCGATCACCTCGCGCATCACGGAAAAATAGCTTTCCTCGGTCAGCGGCAGGCCGTACTCCCGGATCAGATACTGTGCGCCCTCCTGCATTCCCATGTTCAGCAGTGTGGCGCGCAGATCCCCCCGCGGGGTGCGGCCATAGCGGCGCAGCAGTGCGTCGGGGGCACCCTCCCACACCACGGTCATGCTGTCGGTCAGGGTGCCGTCCATATCAAAGATCCATTGCTTGCAGTGCATGAGAATGCCTCCTTTTGAGATCCTGACAAGTATACCATGTTTCTTTGCCGGGAGAAAGGCATCAATTTACAAAAAACGGAAGAAATTTCTCTGGAAATATGCTATAATCTGAACAAAACCGGAAACGATCAAAGGAGGCGGATGCAATGGATGAACGCAGTGCTCCGTGCAAAGCTCTGGTGCTGGCGGGCGGCGGAGCCAGGGGCAGCTATCAGGTGGGTGTGTGGCGCGCGCTGATGGAGCTGGACTGGCACCCGCAGATCATTACCGGCACCAGCGTTGGCAGCCTGAACGGTGCCATGTTCGTGCTGGACCAGTACGAGACGGCCCGCGATATGTGGCTGGCCATCCGCAGCAAGGATGTGATGGAGCTGCCGGAGGAGGATGCCGACCTTTCGGCCCTGCACCAGTTCCTGCGCAGCGTGGTGAAAGCCGGCGGCATGGATGTGACCCCGCTGGAAGAGATCGTGGAGCGGGTTCTGGACGAGGATGCCCTGCGCGCGGCTCCCATCCGCTTCGGCCTTGTCACGGTGGAGCAGCGGGGCTTAAAGCCCCGGGAGCTGACGCTGGACGAGATCCCGGCAGGAAAGGTCAAGGACTACCTGATGGCCTCCGCTGCCTGCTTCCCGGCGCTGCGTGCGCGGGAGATCGACGGGGTCAAGTTTCTGGATGGCGGCTACAGCGACAACATGCCCACCGGTCTTGCCAAACGCATGGGCGCGGATGAACTGGTGTGCGTCGATCTGGAAGGCGTGGGCATCACCCGCCCCAACCTCACCGGCCTGCCCACCGTGATGGTGCGCAGCTACTGGGAGCTGGGCGATATCCTGCACTTTGACCCCGACACCGCCCGCCGCAACATCGAGCTGGGCTACTATGATACCCGCCGCGCTATGGGATATCTGCGGGGGTGTGCCTATGCTGTCTCCTGTGATGCCCAGAGCTGCACGGACGCTGCTGCGTTCCACGCAAAATTTGAGCGGGTGCAAAAGGCCGTGCGGGAGAAATACCCGGTCACCCTGACGGCGGATGCGGCTCTGCTGCTGGCCAAGATGAAGGATGCCGACCTTGCCCCGCTGGAAGCCGCCGCGGAAGATGCCGGTGTGGACCCGGCCCATTACTACACCACCCATACTTTGTGCGATGCATTCCTTGCAAAGTGCGATCAGGCACGGATGCAGAGCTTTGCACCGCTGTTTGAGGGCAGTGCCGATGCGGCGCGGGCCGCACTGGCCGCGCTGCTGCCCAATACCTTTTTGCAGGCGCTGGTCTGGCGCACCCTGACCACGCCGGAAGCCGAGCTTTTGCCGGAGGTGACCGAACATGAAAGTGTATAAAGGTTCCTGCGCTTCTCCCGGCCTTGTGCTGGGGCAGGTGAGCCGTCTGGAGCACCATGTGGAGACCACGACCGTGGGCCCCTTTAAACCGTCCCGGGAGCTGCAGCTGCTCACCGATGCCATCCGCACGGCGCAGGACGAGCTGGAATCCATGGCAGACCGCGCCGCGCCCAGCGAGCAGGCCATCTTCCAGTTCCAGAGCATGATGCTGGACGACGAGGGCATGATGAACGAGGTGCGCTTCTGCATCAATGCAGGCATTGGCGCGGCAGCGGCCATGAATCAGGTGGGCCAGCGCTACGCCGACCAGCTGGCCAACATGAAGGATAACCCTTACATGCAGCTGCGCAGTGTGGATATCCTCGACGCAAGCCGCCGGGTCATCAACATCATCACCAACCGCCCCCGCATGTGGCTGGCGCTGGATCACCCGGTGATCCTTGCGGCAGAGCGGCTGATGCCCACCGACCTGTTCAGCGTGCCCTCCGGCATGATTTTAGGCATCATCACGGCAGAGGGCAGCGGCCAGAGCCACGCGGCCATCATTGCCCGGGCAATGAATATCCCGGGCATCGTGCAGGTGGGCCGGGATTTTCTGGACGACTGCGACGGCCGCACCGTCATTCTGGACGCCACCGGGGGCCAGTGCACGCTGGACCCGGACGCTGCCGCCCGCCAGCAGGCCGAGACCCGCATCTGCGAGCTGCAGCGGGAGAACGAAGAGATGGGGCAGCTGCATGCTCTGCCCAACAGGACAAAGGACGGCCAGCCCTTTGAGCTGCTGGCCAACTGCTTTGGGCCGGAGGACATCGACACGGCCATGCAGTCCGGTGCACAGGGCGTGGGCCTGCTGCGCACCGGCTACATGATGCTGCCGGGCCGCATTCTGGACGAGCAGGAACAGTATTTCTTCTACTGCTCCTGTCTTGCTGCCGCCAAGGGCTGCCCGGTAACGGTGCGCACCTTCGACTTTGGCTCAGACCGCACCATTTCCGACGCCTATCAGGGCCTGCAGTCTTCCAAGCTTGGCCTGCGGGGCATCCGCAACAGTCTGCGCCAGCCCCACCAGTTCGAGACGCAGCTCTGTGCACTGCTGCGCGCCGCCGCCCGCGGCCCACTGCGGGTGATGTTCCCCATGGTGACGAATGTGGAGGACTGGGACGCAGCCATGCGTGTGGTGGAGCGCTGCCGCGAACACCTGCGGGAGCGCGGCGTGGCGTTCAACGAAGATACAAAGTTCGGCGTGATGCTCAGCGTACCCGCTGCCTGCCTGACCGCTGAGGAATTTGTAGAGCATGGGGTCGATTTTCTTGTGGTCGGCACCAACGACCTGACCCAGTATACCCACGCGGCAGACCGGGAGCTTGCCAGCGCCGAGCACTACTACCGCCCGGCCAGCAAGGCCATGAAAAAGCTCATCACCATGGTGCTGGATGCCGCAAAGGTGCGCAATGTGCCGGTGACCATCTGCGGCCTTGCGGTGGGCAACCCGGCCAACACGGTGCAGTACTTGCAGTTGGGCCTGCGCAGCTTCTCGGTGAGCCCGCAGAACCTTTTGAATGTGAAGAAAGCCCTGCTGGAGCTCTGACGCTCCAAACCATTTTTGACACAGCAGCCCGGAACGATCTGTGGGTCGTTCCGGGCTGTTTTTTCTGCGGCTGCGAAAGCATTTTCTCTTCCATTTTTTTACAGAACGCACGAAAAAACGGGGGGGGGTATCAAAAAGGTTCGTACAGAATGAAGATTGCGCCTTGCTGCAGAAATGCTATACTTTAAATGTTTAAAACGTGCGGGCAGGCGAAAAAAGCCTGCATGCACGAAAAAAACGAGAGAGGAGTTATCTTTATGAAGAAGTTTGGCACACGGCTCATCAGTGCGGTACTTGCAGGCTGCATGATGACCTCTGTCCTTCCCGTGAGCGCATTTGCTCTGGAGGGAAGCACAGAATTTGAACGCACTGTGAGCGCACAGGAAAATTCCGATGCGCCTGCAGAGCCCTCCGGAGAGGTGGCAGCGGCCTGCCCCCTGACCGGCGGCGAGACCATCAACAAGAAGTTCATTGAAGAGCATGGCGGCAGCAAGGTTTATTCCATAAGCGGTACCTATACAGAGGGGATCGTGATCGACGCTGAGAACGAGGATGTGGTCATCAACGTCACCGGAGAAACGACCTTTGATAAAAAGGATGGGAATAAAAAAGACTGTGCGAACTTTATTACAGTCCGCAGAGCCAAGAGCGTGACCGTCAACGCTGAGGGGCAGACCATCAAGACGGCAGAGGGCCGCGGCTTCATCCGCTGCTTCTATGCCGAAGACAGCTTCACGGGCACCGCAGTGCTTAACGGCGGCACCTATAACGTGCCGTGTGACGACATCGCCGCATGCTATCTGTGCGGCGGCGACTGGACGTTTGAAAATCTCACCATGAACGCCGTCCTGCGTGCTATTGAAACAGATAAGGGAGCCAATGTGATCGTCAACGGCGGCAGCTACGACTGCAGCGAGAGCTTCAGCGCGACGTTTTGGATCAATGATTCCCCCAACTCGTCCTTCAATTATGTGAAAGCCACCGGCGTCGGCTGGGTCATGAACGCCATGAACAGTCAGGTCAATATCGTCGGCGGCTCTTACTCCCGCACCTATAAGGACCTCCCGCGATACAAAGATCGTCCGACGCTGCGCGTCGCCAATAATGCAACGCTGAACGTCACAGATGCCGAAGTCACCGGAACCTACTGCGATGTGTTTGTGACGGGCGCCACCGCCAACCTTGTCGGCGGTACTTATACCAACACCAACCAGTATCTTAATCTTGGCTACGAGTCCCCTGCACTGAAGGTATGGAACGGCGGCACATTGAGCGTCAATGGTGCCACTGTGGATTGCACGGGCGGCAATGCTGCCATTTCTTCGGGCGAACCGGCAGGGTCGGATTACGATGATCAGGCCGGCGGCAAGCTGGTCGTTGAGAACTGCACGATCAAAAACAGCAAATACGGCATTTATCTCGGTAAGGGCGAAAACGCCTCCGCAGAGCTGAAGAGCGCCGAGTTTGAGGGGAACGACAGCGATATTTACCTCGCTTCCAACAAGAAGATCACCATCAGCGATACCTTTACCACCCAAGCCACCATCATCAAGGTTGCCGACCCGAAAGAAGGCCGTCAGCTCACGGTCGCAGGCAATGCAAACAAGCTGAACCTTGTGAGCCAGGATGGCTACCGCGTGGCGTATGACAAGGCACAGCACTATTATTACCTGACCCAACGGGCACCCGGCTACACCCTGACCGCCAAGGATGCCACGGCAACGATCAAGGTCGGGGGCGTTGACACTAAGGTTGACCCCAATGACGAGATCTACGAAGGCACCCCGGTCACCCTGACCGCAGACAAAGCCCCCGATGGACAGAAGTTCGCAGGCTGGACCGGGATCGTGATCTTGAACGGCGTTGTACAGAATGAAATGAATGACCTGCTGAGCTTCCCCAATGAGGAGGACCATACCACGGCGAACTTTGAAATGCCCAAAGGCAACGTGACGGTCAGAGCCGTGTACGAAGCCGTGGACCCCGTGGAGCCGCCTGTGGACCCGGTAGACCCGGTGGACCCGGTGGGCCCCGTGGACCCCGTCCTGCCCGGTGTCATCATCGGCGGCGTTGTAATCCTGGGTGCCTATGAGACCGGCACCGGCATCTACCGTCTGATGAACATGCAGGGCCTCCCCCTGCCTTCCAACCGTATCGAGCTGGCAGAGCTGGTTTGGGAGCGTGCAGGCAAGCCGGAGCCGCAGAACATGACCGATGAGAACCTGTATGCGGACATTGACGCCGACGATACCGATGCCCAGAAGGCTGCACACTGGATGGTGGAGCAGGAGCTGATGAAGTTCGACGAGGACAACAACAAGTTCCATCCGTGCTTCCCGGTCAGCAAGCTGCGCGTCTGCCTTACCTGGCAGAATGCAAAGGACAAGGGTCTCATTGACTGATCTGCCCTGCATCTGCACAGCGGAACAATAAAAAACAAGGGGCCGCTCCTTTCCGGGAGCGGCCCCTTGTTGCTGTCCGGAAGGCCCGCAGGCGCTGCCGGGCAGCAAAAGCATTATTCCAGATTCCCCGTCAGGGTCATGACCGAAGCAAGCACGGCCAGCGGGGCGGTCTCGCACCGCAGGATGCGGGGGCCAAGGCCCACCGTTCTGGCACCGGCCTTTGCGGCCATCTCGGCTTCCTCGGCGGCAAAGCCGCCCTCGGCACCAGTCACGATGGCGATTTTCAGTTTTTCACCATCGGCGGGCTTTGCTGCGGCCAGCAGGTCGCGCAGGGGCGCGCCGCCGCACTCGTAGCAGAACAGCACAAGGTCGTACTGTGCAAAGGTGCGGCACACGGCACCGAAGTTCGGCAGCGGCAGGGCCACATCCGGCAGAATGCCCCGGCCGCACTGCTTGGCGGCTTCCACCGCAATACGGTTGTAGCGCTCGTTCTTCTGCTCCTCTTTTTTGGGCGCGGCCACGCAATACCGGCTGAAGAAGGGCACGATGTGGGCTGCGCCCAACTCCACGCCGTGCTTGATGATCTGCTCCAGCTTGTCCTGCTTGGGGTAACCGGCCAGCAGAGTGACCTCCACGCTGGGTTCGGCGGCGCTGGGATAGCCCGGCTCCACCCGGAACTCCACACACTCATCGCCAAAGCCGGTGATGGTGGCGGTGTATTCCACGGCGTTGCCGTCGCATAGAATGACAGTATCGCCCAGCCTTGCGCGCATCACGCGGGCAAGATGGTGGGCATCGGCCCCGCGCAGGGTGGCGGTGCCGTCAGAGATCTCGGTGGTAAAATAACGGTGCGGCATAAAATCTCCTTACGCTTTCTTGCAGACGATGCACTCCCAGCCGCGCTTCTCCTTCACTTCCACAACGGCAAGGCCGGCTTTTTCCAGCCCGGCGATCACTTCGTCTTTGCGGCTGTCGATGATGCCGCTGGCAATAAAGGTGGCACCCTCTGCCATCAGGCCCGGCACGGCAGGAGCCAGAGACAGGATGGCGTTGGCCACGATGTTGGCGGTGATGATGTCGTATTTGCCGCTGGCCTTATCGGAAAGGTCGCCCACCAGCACGGTCAGCTTGTCCTGCACGCCGTTCAACGCGGCGTTCTCGCCTGCGGTGCGCACGGCCACAGGGTCGATGTCCACGCCCTCGGCCACGGCAGCGCCCAGCTTCAGCGCCGCAATGGCAAGGATGCCGCTGCCGGTGCCGATGTCCAGCACCCGCTCGCCGCCGGTCACCCGCTCGTCCAGCGCTTCCATGCACAGGCTGGTGGTCTCGTGACCGCCGGTGCCGAAGGCAAGGCCCGGGTCAAGGATCAGCTTCACCCGGTCAGTGTCGTACTGCTGCCACGAGGGCACCACGGCCAGCCGTTTGCCGATCTCCAGAGGGTGATAATACTTGCGCCAGCCGTTCTGCCAGTCCTCCTGCTCCACGCCCTCGGTCTCCACGGTGTAGGCGATGTTTGCAGCTTCCATGCGGGCGGCAATGAGGGCCAGCGTTTCCACGGGGGAAGCGCCCGGCTCCAGATACATATGGATGATAACGGTGTCGCGGGGCTTGTCCAGCAGCTCCTGCTCGATCAGGTCCACATGGGCGATCTCG
>OODF01000928.1_pt1 | contig 14926 bp, 18 predicted proteins | sample 1671431 | NCBI WGS metagenome assembly OODF01 (sample SAMN06348156, study PRJEB24527) | human gut metagenome | biome: human gut; feature: ankylosing spondylitis patient; material: feces | host: Homo sapiens | place: China | collected 2015-10 | reverse complement strand
TTATCGGCTGAAAAACAGCCGATAAAATTGTCGTGTCGGAAAATAGAATGATTACATGTTGACCGCCATTTATCATCATAAATATCAGAACGGCACGTCTAACCATCTTGTGGTACTTGTATGTATCCTTACATATTTCTTTGAAGAATGCCATATCTATTAAATATTGAAAATACCACTGTAGTTCCTTTTCTTCATTAGGATGGTTTTCATAATAATCCAAGTGATTTATGAAATAGCAGAACAACTCGTCATTATTCATCTGCCCCTCTATTAACCTTACGTATTCCTTTATGGAATCAGCCAAGAAAGCAAAACTTACAATAAAAAAAGATGTCTGTTCTTACCCCGAGCAAACATCTTTTCAAGAATATGAGGTCTTATAAACAAGAAAATACATTTATGGATTTACACTATTTACAGCACTCTGCAACCGTTCAATATTTGCATGTAAAAAGGCATATTCATAACTAAGAAGATTATTATACTCTTCTATCGCTTTTTGGGCATACTTCGTATCTTTAGAACAATCATATTCAAATTCATACGCATAGCCGATGAAAAAAGGTACTCCCGGGTCTTTGCCCCGTAGTTTATCCAGCTCTAATCTACCTTCTTTACGCATTTGAGCATCTTGTACATTTAATGTTTTGTCTATTGCCAGATACATGGCTTTAAGAATATCACGTTTTTCCTCTATTATTTGCCTTATATCCATTGCATTATTTTTTAAATTTCATCTACAAAGATACCAAATTTCATTCTTAACAGAATTAAATCCCTGAAAATATTTCCAAGTATCAATAAGTTTTCTTATATTACGCACACCTTTATAAACATATAAATATAACCTTTAATCCCTTTGTAGTTTAAAATGAATAACAACCGGACATATTATGGCGAGTATTCACTAGCCTACTGGATACAGATGATACTAAAACGCAACATAGTGTTGCCTGAATATCAGCGCACATTTGTATGGAACAAAGATGACTATACCAACCTGATTGACTCATTCAAAGAAAAACAATTCATCCCTCCTGTGACTATCGGAGCTTATAAAACAGCAGACGGACAAGACAACCTGATTATCGACGGCCAGCAGAGGCTTACATCCGTACTTCTGGCATACATCGAACGTTTTCCCAAAAAAGAGGCAGGCTCTGGGAATATAGAAAGCCTTGCGAATGAAAACGATGATGACTCGGATGACGATGAACAGGAAAATATGATAGAATGGACTTTTAAAGAGCTATTGGCAAAAGGTAATAGTAAGGAAGAAATTATGGCTAAATGTCCTCAAGAAAAATATGAAAGCCTTGAACATCTGGACGATGATTTCTTTAACAAGAATTTCCTTGGTTTTGCCTATATCGTTCCATCAACTACTACGGAAGAAGAACAGCAGAAGTTTTTCTCCACCTTGTTCAGAAACATCAACATACGCGGAAAGTCACTTTACGTACTGGAAAGCCGAGCTTCCCTCTACTTCCTGAACCATCAGTTCAAAGAATGGTTTGATCCCGGATTCTGCAAGGAAATATCAAGCAGTGTTGTTGATAAATCCCGAAAAAGCAGTATGGACTTTGTAAGATATGCGGCATTGCTCTCGCAGTACAAGAAAAAGGGTTCGGAAAGAGGTATCGGATATGGATATGCAAGCAAAATGGAGAGCTATTATGAAACATACATTTACTCTGTTGTAGGCGACAAAGACTCTCAAATATTTGGCAAATTTACCAATATTTTCCCCAATAAGGACTACAAACCATATCTGAATAGCATTGACACCCTCATTACAGAATTGAACTATAAAAGACGCTTTCTGTCAATCATAGATCTGGATATTTATTTTTTCGGACTTATCTATTTCATAGCTTTTGAGAAGAGAACATTAGATACATCCAGAAAAGAAGCATTAGAGGAAGAGTTGAAAAGCGCAATCAGGGACATAAAAGGTAATAACTATCTGCATACGAAATCTCCTGCGTGCCTCAAATATTTGCGTGAAAGAATTTCCAAATCAATCGAAATATATCAAAAATATTTAAGTAGGCCATGAGTGTGCATTCTGACTTCATATTAGCACCTGTATCGGATATCCTGTGTGATACATCCACCATAACCCACTCAATGAGTTGGGGAATTGAAATGTACCCATTGTGGGATAATATCATGCAATCCATTTTCATGAAAATGACAGGTGCGCAAGAGCAAAAAATGAAATGTATATGCTGGGAAATCGCCACCATAGATTTTGATTTGCGACGTGATATATACTTCCCATGGAAATTGAATGAATGCTCCCAAATAGCTGATAAAATAAAAGTTCTAAACTTTCTAAGAAAGGCAATTGTAAAACTGAAAAAGGACTTTGACTTCTCGACAATAGACACCAATGAAATATGGAACAGCACAAAAGATGTCCTGGATGAGTTTCATGCAAATACAAGCAGTATGGGGTTTTGCGAAAGAGAGTATCAGGAATATGTGGAAATATTCAATAGTATAGGAGGAGGTTGTCTTGACATTTCTGCATTCTTCAAAAACTGCAGTAATTGTGCCCATAAAAATGACAGCAACAAACCATTTACATGTACCATAAAAAAAGGACTAAATGAAATGTATAACTGTCTGTACATTCACAGAAACAGGTGTGCCCATAATCTGACCTCATATCAGCAAAACAGACCCTCGTTGGAAATCCTTTCCGGCATAGACTCTGTTTATGAAAACTATTATATAAGATTTGCGTTACTGATCATTATAGACAAGATGATGATTACTCTTTACCGAATCTTTCAACATGAAGCCGACCACTTGAAGCTATTTTAGAATAAATGTTTAACGAACTATATTAAATATTTCAAGTCTAAATGAATTATATTATTGGCATCTTAAAAAACATTATAGCCCCTGTCATCAGGAACAGGGTATTTCGACTTGGGAAGTACATAGGTGTCGGGCGCATCTGCCCATCTCCAAACAGCTCAACCCGGTCACCAAAGCGGACATTTGTCTAATAATATATTGCATATTGATGCATAAATACAAGCATATTATTAGATAAATAAGTTGTATTTTGAATATACAAGATAAGAACGGACTCATTATGAAAGAAAATATAGATTTTGACTATGAAATACCAGAAAAGCCATTGGCAGGTAGAAAACACATCTCTATCTTAATTGGAGCAGGCTTTTCTGCGCCTCAAGGGTATCCGATAGGAAATACTCTGAATGAGAATATATTGGACTTTGAAAAATATAATGTAGATTTTTCACCAAGTGGCGTACTATGCTGTTCAACAACTGGGGAAAAACCTGCTTTCCAAGAAGAAGGGGTACTAAATCTGCATCAGAAACATTTCGTATTTTGCAAGCGTCTAATAAAAAAGTATGCAGAGACACATAAGTTCGACTACGAAGAGTTTTATGACTTCATAAAAGGTGAAGAAGTATATAGCTCATGCTACGAAACATTGTGTGATGATTTATTAGACGAATATACGGACTATGGAAGTTTTGTCTTCAGTTTACCCTACATCTATAATCAGATGGTGAGATATTTGCTGAGAGACAAAGATGGTAATTCCTTCTATGAAAACCAACCATTCCACATAGGCTTTGTGGAACATTACGATGGCTTTCTGAAATACCTAAGTCACTTGAAAGAAGATTACATCATTGATGTGCATACACTGAACCATGATTTACTTTTTGAATCTTTTAATAAGACTGAATATATCAACGGTAGCATTTCCGACGGCTTTGATGAATATGGTTCGGAGTTTTACGGAATACTGAATAGAGACAATGCTACTTATCATTGCCGGTTAGAAAGATACACAGCCAGATACGACACCCCTATAAGGCTTTATAAATTACATGGCAGCTTAGATTATGTGCCTTATTACAAGACTGTTGAGAATAATTTCATGATACCTATCAAGTATGTGAAAATAAGGGAAGGTATTGGCGTGGGTGACTTATTAAGAGGAATACGAAGCAAAATGGGTTATGAAAGTTGTCCGATTGCTTACCACGCCGATTTTCTGACCGGCACAACCTCTAAAATAGAAAGATACAACAATCCTTTACTTTTCAAGAAACTCTTCAAAAGATTCAGAAAGAACCTGCGAAATGCAGAAAAACTGATAATCATAGGATATGGATGTAAAGACAAAGGAATTAACAAAATGATATTGGAGAACTTTGATTTCGTCCACAAAAGTACTTATATCTTTGACAAATATGCAGGTGATAAAGTCCGCGACTTTGGCAAAAGACTCTCGGCCAAGGTAATAGATGGAATTGAAATTGAAGATATAGTTCCTGAAATGTTTCAATGAGTAAATACAGCGCATTATGGAAAATAATCGTACAACATTTTTAATAGGTGCAGGAACACCTCTTGACCTGAATTTACCTCAAGGAGTAATAAAAGCATCAATATCGAACATCACAGATGATGTTCGCAGACCCTACACAGATTATCTTACTCAAGGCAATCCAATAACTATTGTAGATGATATCTACAACCAGCTTATGTGCACTTATCCACCAGACTGCTCTAATCCATATATAAGTGGAACACACCTACCCCCTATATTCATTTTGAACATTTGTTTCACGTATTAGAGATGTTAGATGCATACGGTTGGGTATGGAACAAAAAGTGTAATAATCCGGATAGATATCCGGTTTTTGCTCCTTTTACCAAACCTAATATGGGCTTTGACCCTAACACACTTCGTTCTGTTATGGACCAATTTATCCTCAGAATAATGGATATTGTAAATGGGTATGATTCCAACATCATGAAAGAACAGGCGAATGAATGGTATTGGAGATTTTATCAACGGTTTGCTGAAAACAGCGACTTCTTTGTATTGAACTATGACACCACGATAGAAAAAGCAATTGGTACTTACGAGGATGGATTTGAATCGAAAACAACATAATACACATTCATAAAATAATATAACAACATAAGAGCCTTTTTTAGCCGACATATTGGAAAATACGATTTTTTCCCTTATATTTGTTTCCAGTTATATCTTCATTCTTTTCCGAAAGCAGTTCTCTGCTTTAATCAAGTTTTTGAAACCTTGATTCATAATCATAAAAAATACTTATATGGGAGCACTCAGAGCAACCGTAAGCATACGCGGAAGAGAAATAGAAATTCTTTTTTCTCATATTGAATTCAGCCGGAAAACTGACAAAAAAGGTAGGCCTGTAACATCCGTTATCGGAGGAAAACTGACTTTCAGTATCGAAGCGACCAAGGATACTGAAATTCTGGAGTCTATGGTGAACAGCCAGTTCAAGCCTGTAAGCGGCAAGATAATCTTCTACAGAACCGATGACAATTCTGTATTCAGAATTATAGAGTTCAGATGTGCCTACATAGTCTATTACAAAGAGGTATTCAATGTAGATAAAAAGCGACCGCTTTTTACTACAATAACACTTTCTGCAGACAATCTGATTGTAGGGAACGCTTTTTTGACTAACAGTTGGTAAAAACCGGAGCCTATTTAACTTCTTATGATGCAAAATGAATGAAAGCAGGACCAGAATGAAATCCAGTCCTGCTTTCCAAGCCAATAACAATGAAAGTCCAACTCTTTCCTATATACCTTCCTCTAAAGAAGCAACAATATCCACCACATCAGGAGCAAGCAATTCAACCTTAGTGTTTCTATTGGCCTCCCGAGGAGAATAATCAGAAATCCCTCCCTTGCTGTCAACGACTATTTTTCCAGATGATACTCCACGCTGTAATAGCTGGTCAGATATATAGTTCGCCCTTTTCAGACTCAACGAATCATTAACAGCAGAAGTTCCCGTTTCCTCATCCGCTGCGCCAGTAACCCTTACAGATAAATTATACTTAACAGCAACCCGAGCCAACGCATCAATATTGATTGATTGAGATTCGTCAGTAAGCTGCGCAGAATTCAAATAGAAAAAGAAATATACAGGCGAACCAATTGTTCCATCAGCAAACAGACCGGTATTCTTTATCCCAGAAATAGAATCTTGAGCCAAACGGCAATGGTAAGCAGAATCCTCTAACAACTCCAAACCGTGAACACTGTCATTACATGAAAACAGGTTGTCTTTAGCACTGTCAACAGTATCCTGATTTGAACTTTCGTCAACCGATTTACCATTCCACTTCTTATTCTTCAATCTTGCCAAGAGCGAGTTCAAGCCACTATAATTGTTTACCGGGAAAGTACGACCAGCTTGTTCGTTACCATCGACAAAAAGATGGGAATACTTATCAAGCAGTCCTTCTATTTCCAGAACTTTCTTCAGTTCAGCCAATGCCCGGCTGTTTTTATCATTTAGTCCGGCATAGTAACGGTTTTCCGCAGAAAGAGAACCGATGCAGCTAACCAGCCGTTCATTCATTTGCATATAAGGACCGGCATCTACAACACGTTTCCAACCGCTTTTCCCAATAGAGAATGACAGGCCCGCAGTCAGCAGAAGCATATTGTCTCCGGGACGATTCGGACGGCCTATACCATCGAAATTCTTAAAAGTAGTCATGCCGGAAAGTTCCATAAGAAAACTAATCCGTTTGGAAAGTCTATACTGCCCCTGAATGCCATACGACAACGCAAACGGATTATTACCATTGGTAGCATGATGTATCATTCCGACACCTGCAAAAGGCGCAACAGTCCATCGCACCTGTTCCTGTCTGGCATACCTGCAACCCAATATATTCCACATCAAGTCCGCATGGACATAATGATACTTCTGATCGGACAACAAACCGTCTTTAAACGCCATCCCATTATAATTGATACGGCCACCTACAGCCGGAGTAAACCATTTGCCTACAGCGAAACTGTAGGCTGGTTTTATGCGACCAAACAAATCATCACACCCCAACGGTGTTCCAAGAAACGCATTCAATCCACCTGCAACCGTGACAAACCAGTTGCCACTTCCACCAGCCGGAACAAGCACACCATCAAGGTAGATCGGCTCCAAAGGCTGTAAAATATCCAGGCTACCCCCATGCGATTTACATTGTACAGTATCTGTATAAAGATATTGCTCACTTGCATACGTCTGTATCGTACATAACGCAGCAAAAAGAATAGTAATCATTTTTATCATATCAGAATTAATTATTGAATTAAAAAATTTACCAAACGCCAATTCTTTGCCAACTAACGCTTAGGTTTCTTGCCACTGGCAGGACGCATCATACGCGATGCCATCCTCATGCAGCGACGCGCCCAGGCACGGTTGTCCTCGTCGTCATCACGCCCCCATTTGAGGTCGCTTCCGCCACCTCCGCCGCCATGTGTTTCGGCAAATGTGGTGGCATCATCCACCATTCCGAGAAAAAGCATTGTAGCACACTGCATGACTTCCATGCCACGTTCAGCCACAGACCTGACAAGCGAGTCGTCAAAAATCTGCCGGTCCGGAAGAGACAACCTTGCCGATAGACCACGATGCTCGTTCACCATTTCTTCCAGCATAGCATCCTTGAGCAAGCTGTCCACTTTGGAATGCACCTCCCGTGAGTAACGGTATGCCTCTTCCTTCAGACCTTCCGTCCGCTCCCTGACACTGTTCATTTCATCTTTTAGCCCGGCCAGCTGTCGGTCAGCCAACTGCAACTTGTCCTGCTTGTCTGCCAGTCTTGACTGGATAACAGAAAGCTCCTGTTCGAGTTTTTCCTTTTGACGAAGAATGGCAGCAGTATCTCCATTCTGGGACAGAAGCCGGTTTTCGATTGCCGATAGTTTTGCCTGCTTTTCCTCCATCTCCTGACGGATATTATCCACCATAGTGGTAAGCCCCTTTACCCTTCGCTCTGCCAGTCGGATGTCGGAGCGAAGCGATGAAAGCACCTCCTGATGTCGGACAATGCTTTCCTCTATGCTCGTACACTCTTCCGACAACATGCGGCGATATTCTTCCGTCGTCCTGTGTCTGGCACCAGTTTCCGCAATACTGGAACCACGTGCCATTCCCCACTTGCGGTTGACTTCAGCAAAGTCACTATGAAGCTTCTTCATGCGTTCGCTATACTCGAATTTGTCCTTACCGGCAAATATCTCCTTGTATGCAAAACGTCCGCCCTTAATCGGCAGAAGTGTGCAGTGTACATGCGGATTCAACTCGTCGAGATGTACAACAAAAGCCGCAATGTTCTGCTCACCATATTTGCCACTTACGAATGTATATACATCCTTGGCCCATTGTTCTATTTCCGATTTTCTTTCGACATGGGAATTGTCGGAATTGTTTTCAAAATCCACGGTCTGACTGCCAAAGGCAAGCTCCTGCATACGCTCTCTTGAACCTCCGAAAATGATATTCACCACCGTGCGGAATTTCGGTTCCTCCAACCCCTCGTTGGGATCCTTGATACCCCGGCTGCGCAATATTTCCGCCATACGGTCAGGTATGCTCCGGCTGGTATCAACAGACCGGATCTTTCCTCCTCGGACCACCTCAAAATTCAGGTGTTCGCGTGTGGGATCGTAATTCCCCTTGCTCATGGCATATTCCCTTGCCTTTTCGCTACGGCATCTGAGATGCTCGTTGCTTTGCGCACGGGTTATGCCTTTTGATACGTGTACGTCAAGTACCTGTTTTGCCTGTGCCATACTTTATTTCCAATTGTTTCGGATAATCCTCCGTGTCCCAGCTTGCTGCTTGCATGGACACCTCTCCCTGTGACGTCAGTCAGCAGGGGTATTAGGCTCCCCATTCCCTTTGTTCCATGGCAGACGGGCAAGCCCGGATACCTGATAAAACCGGCAGGACGTCCAGCCTACTAGACGGACGGATTATCTGGGGTTATACAATACTTGTAATGAGCTTTCGGCTCAGAAAGACTCCTGCGATTTCGCAACAAGCGCAAGGAACGGCTTCCTGAGCGATTTAAGACACTCTCTGCCTTCAACGGTAGAGAAATCAGGAACGGATGATTTGCTGCCAAGGACAAGCTCTACAAGCTCCTTGGAAGCATCAACAAACGCATCCCATTCCCCACCAAGTTCCTGATGGAAGAACTGTAAAACCGGAGTGGCATCATCGAATCTGAACTTACGCAGGACTTTCTGATGGGCGGCATAAGCTATACAGCCGAGAGCTTTTTCCTTCACAGCATCTTCCGCACTGACGATGCCGGACTGGCGGTTTTCTGCATCACCCTGGATACATGACTGAGCAGCGGAACCGGCAAGCCGATCAAGCTCCGCACGAACAAGTCTACCACATGATGCACCTACGGTTTCGGTATCGCTTCTGCCGATTATCCAATCGGACAATACATCCATAAGCTGCATGACAAGGTCGGGAGTGTCGTGTACAACATCAGGGGATGAAGGCTGTCCAGTCAGTGAAGTCATCGTAATAATCACACTTTTTGCCCGTTTCTCCCTTTCAATCTGGCTAAACTGCTCAAGCCTGTCGAGGAAGGAACGTACCGTAGCACGGTGCCATCCCCAGTCCGACGCAAGGTCGGAAATGTTCACATGGCACTGGCACGGCCCGAGGTCAGACTCCTTCTTTCTTAAAAAAGGGGAAACAAAACCATCGTTAGCCTTGTACATCAGATCAAGATAGGCTTCCATCTTAGTTTTCCGGTCCCCAACCTTTTCACTGAGATACTCAAGCACCTTGATATCTGCCGATATGGCTTTGTCCATTTTTTCTCTATTCTTCATTATTTTCTGTGATTTGATATTGGTTATCGCGCGGATTCATATCTTTGCCACTATCCGCACATTCGTGGCGTATTGCGTGATGAAAACAGTGGTAAGCCCTTATAATCTCTTCAGCTTGCTCCTTCCAGCATCCCTTCTTGCCATATTTCCAGCATTCTTGTATTATCCTTGATGATGGATAGAAAAGGGCTGCCGTCATAAAATACACTATCGTAGCCGCTAAGGTGTACAAATGGGGAATTGCCATGATAGCCATTGCAGACAGGGCCAATATGACAACCAGTTTGAGTCGTTCGTGTACCATACGCAACAGTTTGTCTGTCCTGCTATATGAAACCAGAATGAGACACAGTACTGTTGAAAGCAGAACACCGTAGTCTCCCGGCTGTACTTTGATATAGATATAATGGAAGACAAGCAGAATGATAAGCCAAACGCTGATATAGAACTTCCTTACCTTTTCGTCTACTGCCATTGCCAAGTAGAACCTTATCATGAAACGATGTTTGCAACTGTACAATACCATTGGCAGAACAGAGGGGATGAGAAGTATTAATGAAAGGAATAAATAATTAATCATAAAAGGATGTATTAAGGTTTGAATTTAATGGCATGGATATAAGATTCAAGCGGACAGCACCACCGGTAGCAAGCCTTATGATTTCCTCCACATCAGCCGGCCTGATGTAGTCAGGAGACTTTTTGATTTTATCTCTAAAGGACCTGTCGGTTTTGCGATATTCAGCCAAAGCCCTGTCCAAAGCATATTCCGATACAATCCAAGTAGTATCAGCATCAATTCTATTATTGGACTTATAAGCCCGAAGCAGCAAAAAACGTGATGTAAAATGACATGCGTACCCTCTATAAAGGAATGCAAACACACCATACATATCGGCATCAACCACGTCAATCCATGTACGCTGATTCTTTATCAAAAACACTATTTTCCTATAAACCGGTTCCCGCATAAGCACGTTCCCAATTAAATAAAATCGACAAGAACATGCTCTTTGTCACGCTTGTATTTGAACATTCCGGTCCTGGCATGGAGATCAAGATCAAGACAAAGGTCTCCATACATAAATTCAAGAGAATCGTAGATTGTAACAAATATACGAGTGACACGCCCAGTGTCGTCAGTTTGGGCATTCATTTTATACATCTGACCGAATGCCGGATTTGAATAGGCACAAGTACTGTGCCCACTTTTATCACCCAACCGAGGTGTATGGTGATACAGCGTAATAAGTTCCATATCATCTTCAAAAATATCCATCACCTCCTCGAGGTCGTATGGCTCACGCAAAGGAAATGTAAGCAAGGCATAATCGCCATAGATTTTGGGTTCTTCCATTGTAGTAACATCAATCAGTTGCGGAAGCTGAAGCGGTACAAAGGCGAGAAAATCATCCATAAAATGTTTCAGTATAATCATGTTATTATAAAATATCTAAATGGTTAATATTAGAATTTCAAGAAGCATCGCCGGCAGTTCGGATAACCTGTGTCTTTCAGACCGAATAATTTCATGAAGACGCAGTAACGCCCCGGACGTGTCAGACACAATTCCAGTCAAAACACATCTTTCGTCCTGTGACATCAGAGCCACACAAAGACCATCCATGGAAACATACGGCTGAAGTATCATACAGGCGTATGCCCACGCCTGCTCTCTGCCATGTACCCTACCGCAACGTATATCTCCGAGGCAGGCAAGAACATTCTGAACAAGCCTTCGATTGCTTCTCAAAGCCATATATACTGTAGCATCCCGATAGCTGACACATCCCCTATTGGCTGCATCGAAAACCAGGCTGCAACACTTTTCTGTAGCTCGGGTAATATCCGAAAGGTCTGTATCACCATAATCGTGAAGATAGGCAAGAAAAGACCTGTACACGACATCCTCTTGCTTTATGAACTCCTGTAGTTCTTCAATATCCATAATACTGTCTTTCAGTGTTTCGGCCAGAAAAGTACGGTAATAGGATAACACTTTCTGTTTTCCACCGACAATCATTCCGTTTTCATCCAAGGAGTCAAAGAATGGCCGTATGCTTCCTGCCGCTTCAACCAATTCTCCATCCCCTGTATATGGAGAAATTTTCTCCCTGACCAAGAGCACATCAGAAAATGAATAATTTCCCGATGCAGCAATGCGTGCAAGCTCCATCCTTACAGAATCATCTATAAGACGGCATTCAACCTGAAGTGCTGAATGCGGATTTAGAGTATCCCTGCGTAATGCCATAAATACGGAATCCCTGATGTTTACCCATTCTGTGATATATGTCGCCAACGAATCGGCCGGGAGGACTTCCATCATCCTGATATGAGACAGCCATGTTCTGTATGAACAGACAACATCGGCAAAATTTTCAGACTCTGACACTCTTTTCCTATTGGTACAGGAACAGGCTACAAGAATGGAAAAAAGCATGACCATAACACAGGATTCAGTTCTCATATTTCTTAAGTATGACATAATATGTTTCATGTTATTTAATTTGATAGCAGACACAAAATTAGATATATTTGATATATTTTCATAGGTATAAAACCGCTAATTATTCATATTTATACATCATACTTTAAAGTATGATTTCCAATGATAAAAAAGGGATAGAAAGAGAAAAAATAGAGTATGATTTATGTGAAAAATTCATTTGAGTATGATTGAATATAAAATTAAACTACTATCTTTGTACACGGATACTCTAAACAGGACAATGATATGGCTAAAGTAGGATACATATTCAAGAAAGAACCTTATGAACATTTCAATGAAGACAAAAACTGGATGCTCCAATTCGGTTGCGTAAATGTGGTAGAGGAGCAGAAGGAACATGAAAAGCTACGCCCCAAATGGAAACAGCTCCTGTCGAGTCTGGAAAGAGGCGATGAACTTGTGGTAACAAAATTCAGCAATGCCGTAAGAGGTTCGAGAGAACTCGCTTCACTGATTGAACTCTGCAGAATCAAGGTAGTGCGAATCATTTCAGTGCATGACAAGATAGATACGAAAAATATATTGTTTCCTGACACAAAAGTATCTGATGTTATCGAAATGTTCGGTTCATTACCGGAAGAATGCGCCGCACTACGTAACGCATCGTCGCATATCGTACAACTGCAGCAAGATATAATAGTTTCCAAAAAGTGGAATATCACCAATGCGGAGGAACGGGCCAAGACGATAGTAGATATGTATAATAATGGATACAGCATTTCAGAAATTCATGCCATCAGCGGTTTTAACAGCAGGAGTTCTGTATTCCGCATATTGAACAAATACGGGGTCAAATTAAATCGGGGACGTTTCAGCGGCCCTCTTGGGAAACGTAAAAACAAGAAAGACAATCAGGAGAATGAAGAAAACAGTTAGTGCCTTACGGCAGGTATCTGATATAACAGTAAGCATTGATTATCTGTACATATCAACAATGCACGGCCAAGCACCGTGCATTGTTATTTAAGATGAATAAAGATTGATAAGTCTTAGTCTATTTTCTCTTGCCTTCTTGAATGTATAGTAGGTTCCACCCTGTAACTTGCCATCATAGTATGCCACAACCGTACCACATCTTTTCAGCATATAATCGTTTCTTCGCAAAAAGCATCCGTGAAAATACTCTTCACTCAATACTATTATTTCATCCGCCTGGTCAAGGATGAGACCATGCCTTGCTTTCTGCGTAACATTCCACATTTCGGACTGCGCCCTATATGGCAAGACACAAATCAGGCGAATGTCGGGAAACCGCTTCTTTAGCGACAAGACAACCTCAGCACATAACAAATCAAACCCCAATGCCATCCCACACAGGTATTCAGTCTTCCCACTGAGATAAAGATTCTCAACACAGTCGGAAATTCTCTGTCTAAGGACATTGATTGTTGCAAACGGAATACTTCTGTGCCCTGTAAAGGCAACCTTTTCATTGCTCATAACAGTTTTCATCATATCAGCTATATCTATAAAATGTTTTACTAAGAAAGAGGCCTCCCAACACATTTGCCCCGAAGAACTCAAGACGGTTAGCCAGCTCTGCATAACTTGTTCCAGTGGTGACAACATCATCGTAAATCAGTACGTCTTTTTCCTTGAAGAAATCTTCGTCAAACTTTACAGACAGACCTGAAAAATCGGCATGTGTCTTTTTCTTTCGGTTTTCATGGACTGACGGGCGGTCAGCTAGAACCCTGATATGAGAAAATCCGTCCATGACTCCAGTCAGCCTGCAGACCTGCTCGCAAAAGAACCTGTACCTGTTTTCATTCTGTTCGCATGTACTTGCCGGAATACATACAAAAACGATATTTTTTACTTTGTCACCAAACTCATTCAAAAGATATGATGCGGTCATCCGTGCCACTTTCAGCGTAATTTCACGGTCTGCATCCTTGAACCCCCATACGAGTTTACGGTTTTCGATTGCATCTTCCCCGACATTCCTGATACGTACAGGGAAATATTTAACGAAGTGATACATCTTCTTTGCCAACTGCTTTTTCAGATTTTCATTGATTGTTGCCATAGTCTCATTTGTTTTACTTCCCTCTGTTTGCCGGATTTCAGCCAGCTCATCGGGATATTTTCTGCCCGTAGGGCGGAACTGCTGCAACAAGGCAAATGAGGGCATGAACAAATACGCTCTGCACGGCAGAGGAAGATTTTTCGTGAACAGGCAATCTGCCGGTGTCCCGGTTTGACGGTTGACAAAAGCAGAACCGCAATTTTGCAGGGAATATCCGAAAGAGCTGGCAAAACACAGGCAATCATGCCGAATGGCAAGAAAAACAGGATACGGCTTTGTACACCTCTGGGAAAAGCCTCAAATTTGTATGACTTTTACATCAAAAACAATTATGGAGAATTATATATCAAAAGCTGCGGATTCCTTCCTGACAAGCCGTCCATACGGAATCAGACTTGATTTTAAGCATAAGGGAATTGTAATATTCAACCGCCACATGAACTTACTGGGAAACGGTACTCCCTGTAACGTAGATTCACTACCACTGGAAATCTGCACTTTGGAAGATTACCGCAAACAGGTGAAAGAATTATAAAAAAGGGAGAGATAATGGATATTTTTTTTATGATGAAACAAGCAACCCATACACAGAATATGGTGTAGATCTGGAAAGTAATCATTCTATTTTCCGACACGACAATTTTATCGGCTGTTTTTCAGCCGATAA
>OODF01000920.1_pt1 | contig 15066 bp, 12 predicted proteins | sample 1671431 | NCBI WGS metagenome assembly OODF01 (sample SAMN06348156, study PRJEB24527) | human gut metagenome | biome: human gut; feature: ankylosing spondylitis patient; material: feces | host: Homo sapiens | place: China | collected 2015-10 | reverse complement strand
TTATGTAAAAAAACACGGCGTCAGCCTTATGTTACTTATGTAGCTTATGTACTTATGTCTTCGCGGTAAGCGGTACAAGGGCGAACAGCCCTTAAAAGAGCAAAACAAGGTTCGCTCCTTTGCTTGCGTCACCCTGCGTCACCCAATTCAATTACGTAACTCGTTGATTTTCAATACGCACTATATAATGGTGCAAAAAAGTGATGAAGTCAGGAAGAAGGCTGCCTGATATGCAAACACTGCGGTGCAAGCCGGTGCGGATAAACATAATCAATATAACTGAAGCAGCCCGACAAGTTGAATAACCTGTCGGGCTGCTTTAGTCGTATGAGTGGTTCTAATCATTCTGTTTTTAGAACCACCCATATATATTAGTTCGTCACATGCGTGACGGCCTTAATCATTCTGCTGCTCAGGAGCCTCATCAATCAAGTCCATAAACTGGTCGAGCTTAGGCGTGATGATGATTTGTGTGCGACGGTTGCGCTGCTTGCCCACAGCGGTAGCATTTGATGCCACTGGGTTATACTCGCCTCGACCAGCTGCCGAAAGGCGCTTGGGGTCTACGCCATACTGGTTTTGCAAAGCCTGCACTACCGAAGAGGCACGAAGCGCCGAGAGGTCCCAGTTGTTGCGAATATTCTTTTGCGAAATAGGCACATTGTCGGTGTTACCCTCAACCAACACATCATAGTCCTTGTAATCGGTAATGATTTTGGCAATCTTAGAAAGCGTTTCGCCTGCACGATCGCCAATTTCGTAACTACCGCTCTTGTAAAGCATGTTGTCGGCCAACGAAATATAAACCACGCCTTTAAGCACTTGTACGTCCACATCGTTCATTTCCTGACGAGTGAGCGAACGAGTCAGTTTGTTGGTCAGAGCCTGGTTCAAAGAGTCACTCTTTGTTTTGGCATCAACCAATTGCTTGATAAACTTGTTTGAAGCATTGATTTCATCAACCAACTTCGATATATTCACATTACCTTGCTGCACATTGCTCTGATAAGAAGATTGCAATTTGCTGTAAGCCTCGCGCATCTCCTTATTGCGTTCCTGCTCCTCTTTGAGGCGGGCAGCCAAGCTCTTTGAGTCGGCAGTGTATTCGGCAATGCGCACCTGTGCCTCATTGTAATCCTTTTGCAAAGCGGCATGCTCCGTCTTCAGGTTGTCATAATTACCTTGCACCTCAGCAAGTTTCTTTTTGCTCACACAGCCAGTCATCAGCAACACTGCCAATGCCGGCACAAATAGTTTAAGATTTTTCATTTGTCAGGTTGTTTCGTATTTATAATCATGTTAGGCATACACACCTCAATGGCATGCATTTCGCGGCGCAAGTTAGGCATTAAAGTTGACTGTACAAAAGATTTCGCATTTTTTAAGCACGTGCGTCATTCCACAGCTTCAATCTCGCTCTCTGGTTTGCACATAAACATGAAAACCGTGTCGTATATTTTTCCCAACGACTGCTGCTGGAAACCTAAACTTCTGAAACAAAATGCACAAAACAACGTGACACGAGTAATTAAGTCTACGCGTTGGCGGAATTTCAGGTTAACTTGTCAACTTGTTTACTAATTCCGTCAACGCTTTAAAATCTACTTTACCAGCATTTCATACAAAACAGGCCACTAAATATTGCACAAAAGCGTGCCAGTGATTACCTTTGTGTAAGACAAAACCATAAATTGTGACAACAATATGACGAAACAGGAACTGATGCGGCGCGCCATAGCTTTGGCCGTCGAAAACGTGAAACAAGGGGGCGGCCCCTTTGGCGCTGTCATAGCACGCAACGGCGAAATTGTGGCCGAAGGCGTCAACCGTGTTACCATGCAACACGACCCTACCGCCCATGCCGAGGTGCAGGCCATTCGCAATGCTTGCACCAAACTGGGCACTTTCGACCTCAGCGGCTGCGACATTTACTCGTCGTGCGAACCATGCCCCATGTGTTTGGGGGCCATCTATTGGGCACACCTCAGCCACCTATACTTTGCTGGCACAAAAACTGACGCTGCCGAGGCCGGATTTGACGACGCCTTTATATACCAGGAACTGCCACTGCCCATCAGCGAACGCCACTTACCCACCGAAGCCATGATGCACGACGAGGCCGATGCCCCTTTCAACGCCTGGCGTCAGAATGGCGACAAAGTAGCATACTGAATGACTCATAAAGAAATAAAGGCCAAGTATGACTATGACGTAATGTTCTATGTAGTGCTTTGCAATGTCAACAATCATATGATTTGCAATGAAAAAATATCAGTAGGAGGCAAGCGCGGTAATTTTGAAGTTTCTGGCACTTGTATTTCTTCATCACAGTTACACAAGGTGAGCAACGTGAAACGAATGATAGTATATTATGAATTAGATTAGAACGGATTAATAAGGCAAACGTTTATATCATTGAGAACATCAAATTAGGAAGACAAAGTCTTCAGACCAAATCACATTTGAGTATTAACAGATAAATTGAATTTCATAATGACTGAAATAGCAACATGGGGTTCGGTTGCAGTAATTATCCTTGTTTTCCTGCTGTTTGGCCGGGAAGAAGGTAATTTGTATAGAATCAAGGAAGCAATCAAGAAACTACTTGAAAGCGATAATGTCTTGGATTCCATTAAGGAGACCAAGATAGCAGAACTTGGGAAAAAGTACAGTGAATCCATCAACATAGAGACGGAAGGCGGTAAGAAAACAAATATCCCCGCATCGGAGTACTTCAATGACATCAGCGTATGCAAGTGTAACAAGTTGAACTTGCGAATGCTTGATACAGGTTCAAGCACTCTGGTCGGATTGGGGCTGTTGGGAACATTCCTTGGACTCACTTTAGGTATCAGCGACTTTGATAGCAGCAATACGAATCGTATCAACGAGAGCATCCAAGGATTGCTGGATGGTATGGATACAGCATTCCTGACCTCACTGCTGGGTATGGGGGCTTCAATTGCATTCACCCTGACAGACAAGGCATTGAGACATCGACTATACAAACACGTGTATGGTCTGACGGAGAAATTGGACAGCCTGTACTATATTGATGATATTGAACTTTCCAACATCAATCAGCAGAAGATGGTCAACCAGTTGTATAATGCTCTGAAGACCGACATGCTGCAACAAACATCTGCATTAGTGGATAAGCTGACTTATCACAATGCAGATGGACAGGATGTTTCGGTTGGCAATGCCATACGTGAACTATTGACCGAGAACCAGGAACAGTCGAAGGCATTAAAGTCATTCTCTACAGACCTGGCTATGGATTTGAACAATGGCTTCGATGAAGTACTGTCTCGACAAATGCAGCAAAAGATTCTGCCGCTCATGGAGAATGTTGATACCACGACGAAAGCGATTGTTGAGCACATCGATCAGATGTCTGCACAAGTATCATCGCCTGCTACAGATCTGATGCAGAAGGTTGTGGACGAATTAAAACAGAGTATGCAGTCGATGATTAACGAGTTCAGCACTGGTCTGTCAAGTTCTGCAACCTCCGAATTGGAGAATCTTGCTCATCAACTTGGTACTGCAACCCAAGCAATGGCAGACTTCCCAAAGAACATGCAGAATATCTCTTCAACTCTGCAACTTACTATTGACGAAGTCAAGAACGCTATATCTGAGATTTCAAACACTTCTGCCAATGCCAACTCTACGACCATGCAGCAGATGCAAGAACAAATAACCTTTGCAACAGGGGCAATTAGTAATGCTATTGCAGAGGTAAAGGACGTCATGTCTAGTATATCACAGTCTTCGAGGGAGCAGAGCAACCAAATGGTTAGCAAATTGGCAGATGCAGCAGAGAAGATGGGTACGTTCCTCAACGGAACCATTTCAACACTTTCTTCCTCTGTCCAACAATCTGTCAAGAGCATTACGGACGATGTCAATAGCAAGCAGGCCGATCTTATCGCCTTGCAGGAAGATACGACATCGCAGACCAAGAAATTACTGGAGGCATTCAATACTGGACTTGACCGTCTTGAAAAAATGAACGAGTACATTACCGGCACGATGAATATGTTCCAGCAAGCACAGGGGCAGATCACGGGTAGCACCGCTCATCTGCAAAGTATCACTGGCGACATGAAACTTGCTACTCAACTCTTCAATAAGAGTCAGAGTGATTATGCTGGTAAGATGGAAGAGATGCAACGTAACAGTCAACGTGGCATTGATGCCGTAACTGAATTGCTGAAGAACTCTGGGGAGTTGTCTGGCGACTATGTTGAGAAGTTTGAGACTATTCGCCTGGGACTTGGAAGCATCTTCCAGCAGTTGCAATCTGGCCTTACAGAGTACAGCCGCACGGTACAGGCAAGCACCCAGAAGTATTTGGAGCAGTATAGCACAAGCCTGACAAACACCACGGACGCATTGTCGAGCACCATCCAGCAGCAAAATGAAATAGTCGAGATGTTGGTAGAGTCACTTAATGCCAAGAAGAAGTAATGAAGAAGAATACTAACATAGGTTATAAAGGTAAGGATGAGAATGCTTTTGCATTGTCAACCGGAGATTTGATGGCTGGTCTGCTGTTCATTTTTATTTTGCTGCTTATGGGTGCGCTTTTACAGGTGCAGAAAAAAGCAGAGCAGGATGAAGAAGTTGTACGCAGATATGACCAAATCAAGACCCAACTGTACATTGACCTACAAGATGAGTTCAAAGAAAATTTGAAAGTTTGGAGAGCTTCCATAGACTCCAGCCTTTGTATTCGTTTCCAAGAACCATCTATGCTTTTTGACGAAGATAAAGCGGAGTTAAAGAAGCCTTTCAAAGATATTTTGGACGATTTTTTTCCGCGCTATATCAAGGTGCTTAACCGCCCCGAGTATAGGGACAATATCGTTGAGATACGTATTGAAGGACATACCAATAGTAACGGTGACTATTTCCATAATATGGAACTGTCACAGGACCGTACCCGTTCGGTACTGGAATACTGTTTTGGACTGATGAGCGTCGAGCAGATTATCTGGGCAAAAAGCTTGATTACTGCAAACGGCCTGTCGTCCAGTCAACCGATTCTCGTTCATGGAGTTGAGGATAAAAGTTTATCGAGACGTGTCGAGTTTCGTGTTAGGACGAACGCAGAGAAACAATTGGAAGAAATTGCAAACAAACGATTCAATGCAGAGCAATGAGTGACATTTATAGCATACTGAATATCGATTCGGGCATCATCCAAGATTTTCATCTGTTGGCTGACCGTGTTGCCGACCACCAAATCGAAAAGGTGATCAACAAAAACGTACGTGCACTGAAACAGATAGAAGAAAGTATGTTCGTTGATAAAGGTCTGAATGTCGCTCAGCAATCTATTGACGAGATTGTCAGTAAGGTTATTCGTATGGCTCCATCAGGAGATACCTCAATGGAGAACTGGACAATAAGAGAACTGCGCATTGTTTCCTACTACTTGATGAAGCTACGTGATGACAAAGTTTACTATTTCTATGCACTTGATCTGCTTGATAAGAACTGGAAGAACATGTTCTTCAACGGTCTGGTCTTCTATCTTCTCAACTCGTGGCATAGCATCGAGCCAAATTATAGAGATAGAACTAGTCAGCTACTCGTTAGAAAGCTAAATAGCTACTCTGAATCTAACCGTAGATATAATTTGTGGAAAAATAGGGCAAACCTATTTGACTGCAATGGACCAGTTAGGATGGCAGCTTTACTCAAAGCCAAGAACATGAGTATGGCGGAAGCCCCTTCTCTTCTTGGATTTAAGAACACTTCCATCAAACAAGCGTACTACTCAGATGTTATCGTGATGTATGTGAAAAGCAACCATATTACCGACCTCGACAGCATTGAGCAGGTGTTTGAACTGCATAATCTTGACAGAACAAAGAAACTGATATTCGCCTATCTCGTAGAAACGGAAGACCGTATAGGTGATGGCATTCGCCGTGCCCAACTGTGTCGTTTTGCCAATACAGAATTAGGAGATGTTACGTTAGCATCCTCTTGGGCTCCATTTACAGGGGCAACCGAGATGGAAGTCCAAAGATTGAGAAAGGCGATGGAACTAGTTAATATGTGGTTCTTACAACAGATTGTAGAGTCCTTCTTTGAAATTTGCGTCCAAGATAAAGAACGTAAATCTTTCTGGCTAAAATACGTGCAGAATCGAAGCATTACTCGCTTTAAGATTATCGGTTCAACTGCCGTTAAACGATTATTGCAGAGTAACAGCAAGATTGGAAGTATGTTTTTGCGCCATTTCATAGAAACGAATTCCTACTCTTCACAGACCTCTGCGCTTGCTCTATTTATAAAGGACAAGATGTTCGTAGAATTTTCTGATACAGGAGCATTGTACGTTTATAATCAGACTCATTCAATGGTCAAGAAAGTCACTAATGCCAGACATGGTATATCTTCTACAAATGAATTGAAGATTCCTTCAATGAACGTATTGATTGAGGCCAACACCTGGGGTGGCTACTATTATTATGAAGAAGGACGTATGACGCACCAAGGTTATTGGCAGCAACGTTTGGAAGGATGGCTAAATCAAATGGTGCTATCTTCTGAAAATAAAAGTGTATCCTTACTGGATCAGAAGAATGATGACGTGTTCAAAGCGACCCCATTGCCTGCAGAGGACCTCAAACCTTTGGCAGTTGATTCTGATAAAATAGAAACCGCAACGGAACATGAGAAAGTCGCCGAAAAGGAAGAAGAAGCATCTACTCTGGAACCTGAGTCTGTTGAGTTCAGGTATAAGATTGCGAGTAAAGTGCTCGAAAATGGGGTTCGTGTGGTCGCCAATGCGAAAGGCTTTTACCTGTCGTTAGGGAATAACCATTACGAGTTTATCAAGCCATTTGCTTCAGGACAAATACCTACAGGAAGCATTTGGTTGAAGAAAGCCTCTATTATGGGGTGGTATGAGATTGTCCATAACTACTATGGTACTGATACCAGATCTATCGGATTCATAAGAATATCAAAAGGAAAAGTAATCTTTAAAGAAGATTTGTACGTAGCTGGTAAAACGAAATATAAATTGTACTGATATGCTGAGACTGAATTATAACGATATCGGAATAGTGTTCTCCGTCAACATGGATGGACATGACATCCATTTCCGGGAATGGGGTGCTACTGATGATTGCATTTATTATCAGCCCCTTTCTGCTCTTGTAGATAATGGACAGGCTAAATTCAACAAGAATGAATGCACTGTGCCTTACGAGAATCTATATCTGCTTGACAGTGACGAGATGGCAATTCTTGGCATACCAGAACCATACGACAAAGCCATGAGGCTACGTGGTGAAGGAATGTTGAATAGTCAGGACTTCAAATATAAGATAGAGTTCCTGACTCATGTCCCTGATGGTGACTTGCTAGTTTGCGAGAGAGGTGGTAATATCGTTATCACTAAGGAGAAGAAGTACATGTTGTCAGAATATCAATTTGAGTTAGTCAATCGTGTAAAGGCATTCAATGCTGCGCCAAAGGAACAAAAGACAACAGACTTTAATCTTCGTCAATTCTCTGGTATTAAAACTCTTGCCATTAAAGCAGAATGTGAGCTGGACAGCTATCTCCAAAATGAAAACGTATATGCTCCTGAGCGTATTAAGATAGAAATCAGCCGTGACGAAAAAGGCTTTACGGTAGATCCTGGCATTGACATAGAAGAGAACGACAAGTTTCGGCAGACCTTCGACCGTATGCGAAAGGTGCAGGGTGTTTATCCTGTCCAACGTGAAAATGGTGAACGGGTTCGTGTGGTGCTCAATCCTGAACAGAAAAGCAACCTATGCCATATCAAGAGTGGTGGCAGACATAAGACACGAGAGGAATTGCAGACTATGGTCGAGCATCCAACGGAGTTCTTTGACCCAGATGTGTTTGATCTTTCTGCCCTGTATAGCGATCGTGTGATAGAGATTGGTGTGTATAAGCCCAAGTTCTATCCATTTGTTTGTCCATATCAGTCGTGTTGGATAGCAGGTGCCACTATTGAGACTCCGCAGAACGGCACGACCAAACTGACGATAGACAGCGAGGTAAATCTGCGAGAATTAAATCAGGCTATCAGCGTAGCTGAAGAAAAGAAGAGCGGCATTGTAGAATATAACGATGCACAAATAGACATTGACGATGCCCGATTCCTTGCTGAAACTGCGGAAAAACAGTTGCGCAATCCTAAACAACCGGTAGCAGTCGACGAAAATCAAAATGATGATAGCCGAAAAGTGCTTATTATCAAGGAAAATGCGGAAGATACAGAGTTTTCGGTCAAAGAGGGAGTGATTGAACGAGGTGATAAATACACTTTGTTCAAGAATCCTTACCTGCATGAAAACTTCCAGTTGATGTCGCACCAGGAAGAAGGTGTGGCATGGTTGCAGCATCTGTATAAGAGCAAGGCTAGTGGCTGTCTGATGGCTGATGACATGGGATTGGGAAAGACTCTACAGATTCTATATCTCATTGATTGGCATAGCCGTAAATATCCCAACCACAAGCCATATCTGATTGTTGCTCCGGTATCTCTTTTAGAAAACTGGGAGAACGAGTATAACCATTTCTTTATGACACCCCGTCTGAGCGTCACTCGTTTGACGTCCAAAAACGTCCCGCGCCAGTTCGACAAAACTGCAGTGGAAAAGATGCAGAAGATGGACATCATTTTGACAAATTATGAGTCGCTGCGTATTGCCCAGCTCAATTTCTGTGCAGTGGATTTCGACATCGTAGCTCTGGATGAAGCACAGAAAATAAAGTCTCCAGGCACGCTCGTGACGAATGCTGCCAAAGCTTTGAAAGGCCGTTTTAAGATTGCCATGACAGGTACGCCAGTAGAGAACTCACTGCTTGACCTATGGTGCATCATGGATTTCTGTGTGCCTGGACTGCTTGGAAACGCCAAAGCATTCGCAGCACAGTATCAGAATCCATTGAAGAAAGAAGATACGGACATTATGGCTCTCGGCAATGAAATTCACGATAAATTGGGAATCTACTTCATGCGCAGATTGAAAAAAGATGCGGCAAAGGATTTACCCGAAAAGATTGAACTTAAGCAGCAACAAGAAATGCCAGAGATACAATCAAATACGTATAAACGAGTGGTAAACGAATATGTTTCTGGCGCTCAGCCTAATATGCTGTTGACAATTATGGATATTCGTGAGGTATGTGAACATCCTTACCTCTACGACTCCTCTTTGCCACAACACAGCTTGCAAGAACTGGTTGCTTCTTCGGCCAGGCTCCAAGTTACAATTGCTTTTCTGGACAGGATCAAAGCCAAGAACGAAAAAGTCATCATCTTTGCAGAACGCAAGGAGACGCAGAAGATGTTATGGCGTATCTGTCATGAGCATTACGATGTAGATGCTAAAATCATCAACGGTGACACCCCCTCTATAGTTACAAGACAGACCCCAAACAAACAATCCCGCCAAGCAAGCATCGACGAGTTTCAGTCGGTTGACGGTTTCAATGTGATTATCATGTCACCTGTTGCAGCAGGTATGGGCTTGAATGTCACAGCTGCTAATCATGTGATCCACTACAGCCGCCATTGGAACCCAGCAAAAGAAAACCAAGCCACTGACCGAGCCTATCGTATTGGCCAGAAGAAGGATGTATTTGTCTATTATCCAATGGCCATTAGCAAGGAATTCAAGTCATTTGACGAGACACTGGATGAACTGCTGTCACGTAAGACTTCATTGGCAACTTCTACCATATTCCCTACAGAACGTGTGGAGGTAAGGCAAGAAGAACTTGGCCAAATGTTGTTTGGAGCATAAATTGAAACCTTAACCCAACTTTGCCCATACCAATAAAGGAGTCTACTTTTCCAGCATTTCATACAAAACAGACTACTAAAGACGCCTTTATATACCAGGAACTGCCACTGCCCATCAGCGAGCGCCACTTGCCCACCGAAGCCATTATGCACGACGAGGCCGATGCCCCTTTCAACGCCTGGCGTCAGAATGGCGACAAAGTGGCATACTGAATGGCTCATAAAGGACATTTATTTTAGAAACTCAAATATACAACTATTGTGACGAAAGAGCACGTTTATAGAGCAAAGATTTGTGGTGGACTTGACTTTATATTCTCATCTTAGCGAACACTCGAGGAAATGGTATTTGGTTTTTTATCTCGACTGGCTTATAAATAGAATTTTTATGTAAATTTGTCGAGTACTTTGTACATATGGGAGTTTCTGTTTGTTTGTGCAAAAACAAAGATTGCAAGAAACTCCCATTTTAACAAATTTCAATTAGTTTAGACGACTTCAATGTCAACTATCCAGATGGAACATGTTCATTGACAAAAACAACACGTTTGAAAGCAGGAAAACACATTAGTTATCAGTTGCATCATCATCGTAGTGAAATATGGACTTGTGTTGATGGCGACGGCATCTTTGTTTTAGATGGTGAACGAAGACTATTTAAACGTGGAGACGTCATGAATATTCCTGTCGAACATTATCATGCCATAAAGGCCACAACGGATTTGACTTTTATTGAGGTACAATTAAGTAATCCGCTCGTGGAGGAAGATATTGAAAGATTTGAGTATGAATGGTAAAAAGGAATTTCCTTAATTAAAGAACAAAAACATATCAATTATGAGTAAACAAAACATAGCCCTAATAACGGGTGTAACAGGACAAGATGGATCATACTTAGCAGAATTGCTCCTTGAAAAAGGATATGATGTACACGGCATCATTCGCCGTTCATCCGTAGACTATCGCGAGCGTATCGCACATCTCGAAGGCAAACCCCATTTCCATTTACACTATGCCGACCTTGGTGACTCCATGTCTATAGTAGGCGTGGTGTCAGAAGTGCGACCTACTGAGATTTACAACCTTGCTGCACAGAGCCATGTGCAGGTTAGCTTCGACTCTCCTGAGTTTACCGCTGACGTTGATGCCGTGGGTGTTCTACGTATAATTGAGGCAGTACGCAAAGTAGGACTTACCCACAGTTGTAAAATCTACCAAGCATCAACCTCCGAACTCTATGGCAAAGCTGAAGAAGTGCCACAAAACGAAAACACCCCCTTCCATCCATTCAGCCCCTATGCAGTAGCCAAACTCTATGGATATTGGATAATCAAAGAATATCGCGATGCCTACAATATGTTTTGCTGCAATGGCATCCTCTTCAATCACGAAAGCGAGCGTCGTGGCGAGACTTTCGTGACACGTAAGATTACTCTTGCTGCTGCACGTATAGCACAGGGCTTGCAAGACAAGCTCTACCTTGGCAACCTTGATTCATTACGCGATTGGGGCTATGCAAAAGACTATGTAGAGTGCATGTGGCTCATTCTTCAAGCCCCTAAACCCGAAGACTACGTCATCGCAACAGGTGTACAACATAGCGTACGTGAGTTTGCCCAACTCGCCTTTCATCATGTAGGCATCGAACTAAAATGGGAAGGCAAGGCAGAAAACGAAAAAGGCATCTGCATAAGCGGTCCCGAACATCTAAAAGGAAAAACAATAGTAGAAGTTTCCCCAGACTTCTATCGTCCCACAGATGTAGTAAACCTTTGGGGCGACCCAACCAAAGCCAAGGCAAAACTCGGTTGGAATCCCAATACTACCTCCTTCGAGCAACTCGTAAAAATCATGGTAGACCATGACATGGCAAAAGTAGCAGCAGAAGGAGCCGCAGCCCAAGTACGTACCAATTTGGCAGAATATCTTGAAAAGGGAATTGTAAAATAAAAGAACCCCATGTTAAGTAAAGATAGTAAAATCTATATAGCAGGACACCACGGACTTGTAGGCTCAGCCATTTGGAACAATCTAAAGGCACGAGGCTATAACAATTTAGTAGGTCGCAGCCATAAAGAGTTAGACCTAACCGACCAGCAAGCCGTAACACGCTTCTTCGATGAAGAACGTCCCGAAGCCGTAGTTCTTGCAGCAGCCTTTGTTGGTGGCATCATGGCAAACTCCCTCTATCGTGCCGACTTCATCATGCAAAACATGAAGATGCAGTGCAATGTAATAGAAAATGCCTACAAACATGGTGTCAAAAAACTCCTCTTTTTAGGTTCAACGTGCATCTATCCCAAGAACGCACCCCAACCCATGAAAGAAGACAGCCTGCTCACCTCCCCCTTAGAATATACCAACGAGGAATATGCCATAGCCAAGATAGCAGGATTAAAGATGTGCGAATCGTACAATCTGCAATACGGCACCAATTATATAGCCGTAATGCCCACCAACCTCTATGGTCCCAACGATAATTTCCATTTAGAAAACAGCCATGTCATGCCCGCCATGATGCGCAAAATCTATTTGGCAAAACTCCTACACGAAGGCGATTGGCACAGCATAGAAGAAGACATGGACAAACGCCCCATCAATCCCACAGATAAACTCCGTGCGCTCATTGGTGAAGGCAATGTAGATGGCACAAACCCTCATGACCGCATCTTAAAAGCCTTAGCCTTCTATGGCATCTACGACAATAAAGTAGTGCTTTGGGGAACAGGAACGCCACTTCGCGAATTTCTTTGGAGCGAAGACATGGCAGATGCCAGTGTACACATACTCCTAAACGTTGACTTCAAAGATATTATAGGAATAGAAAAATACAGCAGCGTGTTTTATGGAGCCAAAACCGATGGCACAGTAGACCGCAACAACTCTGAAGGTCGCGGAGGCGCCATACCCACGTTAGGCGAGATACGTAATTGCCACATCAACGTAGGTACAGGCATAGAACTCACCATCCGTCAACTCTCCGAATTAGTTGCAAAAGCCGTAGGATTTGAAGGCACCATAGAGTTTGACAGCACCAAGCCCGATGGCACTATGCGTAAACTCATCGACGTAAGTAAACTCCATTCATTAGGCTGGACACACAAAGTCGAGATTGAAGAAGGCGTACAACGACTTTTTAATTGGTATAAACAAAGTCTCAACAAACAATGAAATCAATCGTAACACGAAAATACCTGATACCATTTGCTCTTGTAACCTCCCTATTCTTCTGTTGGGGATTTGCACATAAGTAGGTGTTAAAAATTAGTTGATATGAATTGGTACAGTATTTCGTTCGCTTTCGCGCACCTTTTCTCGACATGGCAAAATGAAAGCAAGTTCTCTTTTGCTCATCTGGCTTAACGAAAAGGTTCAGAACTTGAGTACGTAATCTCACCACTTTGCACCTCGTGCAGCAACTGTGCATAAAGTTGCGCATAGTCGAGCGGCGTGTCACTGTCTATGACGTGCTTCACCTCCTGACAGTAAAAACGGCGGCTGCCCGTGGGGTCGGTCAAGAGGTCGAACCTGTTGCTGGTACCTATAAACGAGGCCACACGGGCCATTTTGCTAAATCCGGCAGCATAAGGGCGGCGTGCCTGCATGGTGCCAAGCTGCACCAAATTCTTAAGTTTGGCGTTGTGCAACTTGTTGTAGCGGTCAAACTCGTCAAGGTTGACAAGTGCAAAGCGCGACAGCGCCAGTTCAAGACGCTCGTCACCGGCCAGCTCAAACTTGTCGGTGTAGTAATTGCGCAGTTCGGGAGGCAGCAACATGCGGCAAAACGTACTTTTGCGCACACCCTGCTCCTCGCTCACCAACAGCGGTATCATGGCATTGCCGCAGGTGCTTGCGCCGCCCGCTGTGGCCTGCACCCAACCAGCCACCATGTAGCGCAGCCAACGCCCGAACACCATGCGCCACAGCGCGTCGGTGCTCACCCGTTCGGCCAGTGGGCCCACGCGGTCTGTGCCGTCCCATTGGGGCAGTGACTGCAAATAAGCGCTGAAGGGGTGATACTGCGGCATGTAGGCCGACTCCACAATGCGGTCCACATCATTGTTCCACACCATGCAGCCCCGTTTGTGCAAGTCAATCACCATCGTGTTGCGCACCAGTTTGCTCACGGGCACAAACCCTTTGTCCGCCTGGTCGCGCCGTTGCACTTCGGGCGTGCGGTCAAGCACATTATAGCGAATGTCGCACAGTTCGTCCATTAGGGTAATGGTCTGTTCGGTCAGACCGCAATTCGTAGGGTGGCCAGTTGTTTGCGGTGCGCAGTCGGTGTTGTTGCGCATGCGTTTTTTCCGCTGGGGCGTTACAGTGTTTTTAGTTTGTGGTTCCGGGTTATGCGCGATAGCATCGATCAGTTTGTCAACACCACGTTTCACAATGGCATCAGCATAGCGCAGCATTCTGTTAAGCATTCGTTTCATGGTAGTCAATACAATTTGGTTTGATATAAAATTAAAGTGCTGCAAAGGTAACACCAAGGCATTGTTCCCATCAAAAAAAGTGTACAATTTGTACACAAATAATTGCCCCCTCCCCGTCTACCTACTTATAAATGAATGTATGTGCTTTTACTGCCATCTTACACTTTTTGTACGTAACAAGTTGATATACAGAGGTTTCAAGAGTGTAAGATGATTTCAAAGTATCTTACACTCTCCTGCATACATCTTACACATCACACCCCGCTGCTACGCAGTCGGTTTTGTCGTATGCGGTGGGTTATACGCCATAGGGACGTAGAGATTTTCGTCGGAGCAACAGACTTTTCTGTTCCCCTATGCTGTGATATCTCCCTCCCGTACTTGTGCCGCGTGGCAGTGTGTGGGTTGTGTAGGTTGCGTGTAGGTGGCATTGACAGTATCTTACACTGAGTAAAGTACTGATAGTCAATGAGTTGCAACACGTTAGTGTAAGATGTAAGATGCTCGGCAAGTAAAGCTTTTGTAGTATGGTAAAGGTCCCGCAAGCACTAAACGCAAGCACAAAACGTTACCAGCAAACGCTACCACTAAACGCAAGCACCAAGCGCAAGCACTAAACGCAAGCACAAAACGCAAGCATCAAACGCTACCACTAATGGGAGCGACGCGTCCCGCGTCGGGCATTAAGGCAAAGGCTCACAGGCATGAGTATAATTAGTGCTATCTGTGAGCCTTTGTTAAGTGTATAAGCATTGCATTTTCCCGATGAACTATAGTAATATAAATGATTCTATTTGAATTTTATTAATGTTTGTA
>OODF01000919.1_pt1 | contig 15071 bp, 8 predicted proteins | sample 1671431 | NCBI WGS metagenome assembly OODF01 (sample SAMN06348156, study PRJEB24527) | human gut metagenome | biome: human gut; feature: ankylosing spondylitis patient; material: feces | host: Homo sapiens | place: China | collected 2015-10 | reverse complement strand
ACGGATACGATATGAAACCGGTATCAGACGGCGGCATATACGAATTGTTTATACCGGGTGCAAAGGTTGGTCAGATGTACAAGTTCTTAATTGTGACACCGCAGGGAGAAGCAATTTATAAAGCAGACCCGTATGCCAACGAAGCCCAGCTTCGCCCGGACAATGCATCTATTATTACGGATTTGACAGGTTTTCACTGGACCGATAAAAGCTGGGTTGAAAAGAAGAAAAAGGAAAATCATTTAGAAAGTCCGATGGCAATTTACGAATGTCATCTCGGCTCATGGAAAAAGAAAGAGGACGGCACCGAAGACGGTTTTATGAATTACCGTGAGATTGCGCCGGAGCTGGCAGACTATGTAAAGGATATGGGCTATACGCACGTGGAACTGATGGGTATTGCAGAATATCCGTTTGACGGTTCATGGGGCTATCAGGTAACAGGTTATTATGCGCCAACCAAACGCTACGGAACGCCAAAGGATTTTATGTATTTTGTGGATTACATGCATTCGAAGGGAATCGGAGTTATTTTGGACTGGGTACCGGCACATTTTCCAAAAGATGCATTCGGACTGGCGGAATTTGACGGACAGTGTCTGTATGAATATGCGGATTCCAGAAAGGGTGAGCATCCGGACTGGGGAACAAAAGTTTTTGATTACAGTAAAAATGAAGTATCCAATTTCCTGATTGCAAACGGCATGTACTGGGTGGATAAGTTCCACGTAGATGGTCTGAGAGTCGATGCGGTGGCGTCCATGCTGTATCTGGATTACGGAAGGACGGAAGGCAACTGGATTCCGAATAAATACGGCGGCAACGGCAATCTTGAAGCGATGAGCTTTTTAAAGCATTTTAACAGTATGATGCGCAAGCGTTTTCCGCAGGCAGTTACGATTGCCGAGGAATCAACGGCATGGCCGATGGTCAGCGGTGACCCGGACAACGGAGAATGCCTTGGATTTACATTTAAGTGGAACATGGGCTGGATGCACGATTTCCTTGAATATATGAAGCTTGACCCGTATTTTAGAAAGTTTAACCACAGCAAGATGACGTTTAGTTTAATGTATGCGTACAGTGAACATTTTGTGCTGGTGCTTTCGCATGATGAGGTTGTTCATCTGAAATGTTCAATGCTTGGTAAAATGCCGGGCGACCGGGAAAGCAAGTTTGCCAACTTAAAGCTTGCATATGCCTATATGTGCGGACATCCGGGCAAGAAGCTGTTATTTATGGGGCAGGAATTTGCCCAGTGGAACGAGTGGAGCGAAGAACGTGCATTAGACTGGTATCTGTTAGATGATCCGTCCCACAAGGAAATGCAGCAGTTTACGAAAAAGTGCATGAAGCTCTACAGCAGTTATCCGTGCCTGTATGCGACGGATTATAAGCCGGAAGGTTTTGCATGGATTAATGCCAATGATGTGGACAACAGTGTGTATTCGTTTATCCGCATCAGTCCGGATGGCAAAAAAAACCTGTTGTTTGTACTAAACTTTACGCCAGTGGCAAGAAAACAGTTCCGTGTCGGTGTTCCGGCAGACTGCAAGTACCGTCTGGTGCTGGGCAGCCACGAAAAGACGCAGGCAAAGCAGCTGACTGTGGATAAAGGGGACTGCGACGGATATTCCCATTCCGTACTGGTTGATCTGCCGGAATATGGAATTGCGGTTTATGAATTTACGGCAAAGCAGCTTGAGAATAAAACACGGATCTAATAGGATATCAGGGTCAAAAGGAGCATACACATGAAAAAAATTGGATTTATCGGTGTCGGCATTATGGGAAAATCTATGGTCAGAAACCTTATGAAAGCAGGATTTGAAGTGTCCATTTATGCGCGAACCAAGGCAAAGGTTGAAGATGTATTGCAGGAGGGTGCGTTGTGGTGTAATTCTATCGGAAGCTGTGCGGCAGGAAAAGATGCCGTGATTACGATTGTCGGTTTTCCGAAGGATGTGGAAGAAGTATATTTTGCGGAAGGAAATATACTTGACAGTGCCGCCGCCGGTACATACATTATTGATATGACGACCACCAGTCCACAGCTTGCAATAAGAATCTATGAAAAAGCAAAGAAAAACGGACAGCACGCGCTGGATGCGCCGGTTACGGGTGGAGATACAGGTGCAAAAAACGGAACACTCTCGATTCTAGCAGGCGGTGAGGAGCAGGATTTTCATGTCTGTATGCCGCTTTTTGAAGCCATGGGGAAAACGATTGTATACGAAGGCAGCGCAGGCTGCGGACAGCACACAAAAATGGCAAATCAGATTATGATTGCGGGTGCATTGTCCGGCGTGTGCGAAGCATTTGCTTATGCGCAGAAAGCAGGACTTGATATGGATAAGCTGTACGCTTCCGTAAAGGACGGTGCGGCGGCGAGCTTTCAGCTTAGTTCCCTTGGCGCAAAGATTTTAAAGGACGATTACGCACCGGGATTTTTCTTGAAGCATTTTATCAAGGACATGAAGATTGCCGCGCAGGAAGCCAAAGACCGTGATGTCAATCTGGAAGTTTTAAATACGGTGCTTGAAATGTATGAAACGCTGGAAGACAAAGGCATGGGTGATTTAGGCACACAGGGACTGATGAAGTATTATGAGGAATCCTAAATCGGACTAAATGAAATGTAAAAATGTGACGAAATACTATCTATAAGACGGTGTGTCTATAGATAGTATTTTTTTGAGGTGAAAAGAATGGATTTAACAATTGCAGCATCAGAACTGGCAAAAGGCACCGACAAAAGTCAGGGTGCATCAATTAATATAAAAAACAATACACAGACAGAGGGAAGCACAAAGGCAGCAGACTTTGCCAATGTGCTGATATCCGGTATGCAGGTGAATCAGAAGGAATTAGACCAGAACACATATCATTCTTTATTAAAGGAAACCGATGATGTCAAAGAACAGCTTATGCAGAGCGCGACCAATGCCAAAGCCAATTTAAAGGCACTGTTCCAGCGCCTTTCCGGTGCAGATGCCGTAAAGATTGACGAGGACGGATTTAACCTGAATGATTTGTCACAGGAAGAAATGGTCGGTATCGTGGACCGCATTAAGATTGAACTGGCATCACACGGCAAGAAAGTTTATTTTGCGGGAGAGGGATTAAGCACTGATGAGATTGAACAGGTTGTCGGCAGTACGGGCATGGCAGAGGAAATCTCCAATCAGATGAGCGCAGGCAATCTTCCGGCAACACAGGAAAATGTGGAAGAACTTGCAGGCGCGGTGGATAAGGTTTCACAGATTTCCGATTTAAGTGGAGAAGCGAAAAATTATCTGGTGAAAAACCGGCTTGCACCGACAATTGATAATGTATACAAGGCAGAGTATATGCAGTCACAGGGCAGTCATGGACAGCAGAACGCAAAGGTGACGGTAACGGAAGATGAATGGCAGCAGTTAATGCCGCAGGCGGCGGCGGTTATCGGACGCGCCGGTCTTGAAGCCAATGGGGCAACACTGTCAACCGCACGGAATCTACTGGAAAATGACATTCCAATCACCAAAGAAAATATTTTATATAAAGTACAGTTAGACAGCTTAAATATTTCGGATTTACAGTCCGGGGACGGCTTAAAACAGCTGATTGGCAGTATTGTAAACGGTATGGCACAGGGAGAGAATGCATCGGATACGCTGTTAATTAACAGTACGGGAACGTATCAGACGGTTGCCGATGCAATCAGTACCGTATATAATGCGGACATCCGCCATGTGGCCTATGTAACGGAAAATGATGAAACATTTAATATTGAAAATTTAAGAAATGCAATGAACAGTGTCGATGCGGCTTTTTACCGTTTTCAGTTTGAGATTGGAAGCAAAGAAAGCACCATGGATTTTGTGCAGGAGAATGTACAGGATTATCAAAATGAGCAGGTTTATGACCGCTACGAGCAGTTACAGCAGATTCGTATTTTAATGACTGCCGATGCCGGACTGTTTCTTGCAAAACAGGGGGTCAATTTAAATGCCGAGCCGATTGCAAGTCTTATTGAACAGCTTGATGCGTATCATCAGGCGGTGGCACTCTACGCTGAGGATTCACAGGCACAGCAGAATACGGCAGGTGGTATGGCACAGCAGACAGCCGGAACGGCAGGAGCAGCACAGAACAGCCTTGAAGGTCAGACACAGGCCGCAGTGGCAGGACTTTCCGGAACAGACAGCACAATGAATATGATTGTATCGTCTTACCAGACGGTAATGCAGGTCAAGCGCGCGCTGCATGATATTAAATATGCACCGGATGTATCGATGGGAGCGGTTGTCAAAGAAAAAGCCGAAAATGAAGTGATGACGATTGCCGACTTTGCGCAGAAGGGAAGTGCGTTCAGACAGCAGTTTGAGCAGGCGGGACAGGAATACAGGGCAGTCGGAACAGAAGTGCGTAAGGACCTTGGCGATTCGCTCAAAAAAGCCGTAGATGCCAGCACGGAAGACATTTTAAAGGAACTGAATCTTGAAAATACACAGGCAAACCGTGATGCAGTACGTATTTTTGCGGAAAATCAGATGGAGATTACAAAAGAAGGTGTTGAAAATATCAAGGAAATCCACAGCACCCTTCAAAATCTGATTCGGAATATGAAACCGGAAACGGCACTTGCGATGATCCGTGAAAATATCAATCCGATGACAGAAGACATTCATACGGTCAATGCATACCTGACGGAAATGAATGCACAGCAGGATAACGATAAAGAGGAAAAATACAGCCGCTTTTTATATAAGTTAGATCAGACTGACGGTATCAGTGCGCAGGAGAGAAACCAGTTTATCGGCATTTACAAGATGATGAACATTTTTACAAAGGATGCCGGAGCGGCAATCGGAACACTGGTCAAGCAGAATGAAGAAATCACCATGGAAAATCTGTGCAAGGCATATAACAGCAGACGTGCCGCAGGCATGGATTATACGATAGATGATGAGGCAGCAATTCCACAGATTCAGGAAAAGGTGAATTATTTCGGTAATTTATTTGAAACAACAGGGGAGCATGTGACACCGCTGTCGTTAAAGACAGTACAGCAGGAACAGCCGATTGACGAACATTCGGTTGAAGCCTTCTGCGAGGATATTGAGGCGGCTTATGATGAAGATGCAGAAGCGGCTTATTATGATGAATACTTAAATACACTGCGTAGTTCATCTGCCATGGAAGAGGCGGTTATCAAAGAACTGACAGACAATGAACAGCCGGTAACGGTCAATCAGGTGCTTGCAATGGAACACATTATGCAGTCAGGCTATTATAACAGTGTATTTGGTGAAGATAAAAAAGACACTGCAAAAGCAGAGACATTTTTAGAAAAGTCAGGTGACAGACAGGCACTCGAAGCAGCGTATGATGATCTGGAAGAGGATGCCGCAAAAGACCTTGAAACGGCAGTTGCCGCAGATGACAACCAGGATTACGAAACAATCCGCGATTTGAGAATGCGTTACAGGGAAATCGGGTTAATCCGCAATTTAAGCCAAAGACATGATTACCGGATTCCAATGGTGACAGAGGAAGGTGTCGGCATGATTCACCTGACACTGGTACAGGATGCCAAAGAAAAGGGAAGAATTTCGGTTCACTTAAATACGCAGGAGCTTGGAACCGTTTCCGTAGAAGCAAAGGTTGGCAGTGACAGCGCCGAATTATACGGCATTTCCGATACGAGCGCCGATAAGCTTTCCGAAAAACTGGAGCAGGCGGCAGAAGAACTAAAGGAAAACAACGGATTCAAAGAGGTGGAAGTCCACTGTCAGGATATCCGTACCGTACGCCGTGTAACGTATGATAAAGCGGCAGAAAGCGTGGCATCCGATAAACTGTATAAGGCGGCAAAGACGATAGTATATGCTTTGGCGGGAAAAACAGAAAACGCATAAGCGTAAACCGGCAAATGTGAAATTTTATGGAACAGGCTTATGGTTTCTTAGAAATAAACCGATATAATCAACAGATGTTTTATTCAGACAACAGAAAGGACGTATAGACAATGAGAATAGCTACAAATGTTTCTGCGATTGTTTCCAACAATGCTTTGCAGAAGTCACAGGACAGATTAACAAAGTCGATTGCAAGACTTTCATCAGGATATAAAATTAACAGTTCATCAGATGATGCCGCAGGATATGCAATTTCCGAAAAAATGAGATTACAGCTGCGTGGTTTAAATCAGGCGGATAACAATGCGGCAGACGGTGTATCCGTACTGCATACGGCAGAAGGTGCGATGGAAGAAATCCAGAGCATGCTTGCCAGAATGAAGGAGCTGTCTGTACAGGCAGCCAACGGAACAAACTCCGTTGATGAACGCAGTGCAATCCAGAGCGAAATTGACAGCTTAAATTCAGAAATCGACAGAATTTCAAGCAACACAGAATTTAATTCACAGACTTTAATCAGTGGTAATCTTTCGAGACGTGTTTACTCTAATTATGAAGGTGTCAATCAGATTGAAGTATCGGATAATTTTGTGGCCGGAAATTATGGCATTACCATTACACAGGATGCAAGACAGGCAATTGTGGTTGGTAACGGTGCGGTTACCATGAGTGATACTGCAACGGTTACAAAGGAGCAGGCAGGAACAATCAGCATGAACGGCTATGGGATTGAAATTTCCGAGGGAGATACACTCGCAGGCATTATGGGTAAGCTGGTTGACGGTGCGGATAAGATTGGCGGACGTGTTTTTGCAATTACGGCAGGTGCCACAAACGATACAAAGGTAAACGGCACAGATTATGCAGGCTATGAACCGCAGACAAGCTATGCCGGTAATAATATTGTATTTATGACAAAAGAAAGCGGCAGTTCAAAAACCATGAATATCACATGCAGTAATGCAGAGTTAGCAAATATGCTTGGAATTGCCACAGCAGCAACAAATGGTGGCATGTATGCAGAAGGCAGTGACGTACAGGCCGAATTTACTCTGGACAATGACGGCAAGCGTGTGGGATTTGCAGACAGCGCAGTTATTTCAACAAGCGGCACAAGAGTAACGGTAAAGGATGTCAACAACAGAACATTTGTAACGGATGTACCGTCAAATGTGGCAGGTACACAGTTTTCTGATACAGCAAAAGCAGATGATAAGTCTACGGCAACAAGCACACAGACTGCAAAGGTTACGCAGGAAGTAACAGATGTGGGAACGATGAGCGTTCATGTCGGTGCCAATGAAAATCAGGTGATTCTGATAGACATTCCGGCAGTTACAAGTTATACGCTCGGAACAGAAAATTTAAATGTCATGACATCGGTTACGGCAAGTGAAGCCATTGATACCATTGATACGGCTGTTGCTTATGCAAACCGTGTCCGTTCCCAGATGGGTGCTTACGAAAACCGTTTTGAGCATACAACCAACAACTTAGGAACAGCGTCTGAAAATCTGACATCAGCCATTTCAACCATGACCGATACAGATATGGCAGAAGAAATGACAGAATACACTTCATTAAATGTTATGACACAGGCGGCAACTTCTATTCTGGCCCAGGCCAATGAAAGACCGTCAACCGTACTTCAGATTCTTCAGTAAGAAGGTTTCAGATTATGAAAAGTGATTCGATTAAAACGTATTCTTACCGGGTGTCACAGGCATCAAAGTCGGATTTGATTGTTATTTTATATGATATTGCAATGGAGTCGGTGCAGGATGCGCAGGCGGCGTACCGGGAGAAAAACGATGATGAATATCATGCGTCCTTAAAGCGGGCGAAGCGTGTCGTAGATGAGCTGGAAAGCAGTCTGGATATGCAATATGATATTTCAAAGGAATTGTTTAAAATATATGTTTCCATGATGCGTTTTCTTGTAAAGGCAGATGCAGGGCATGATGTGACGGTACTGGATACAGTGCTTTCCATGCTTTCAAAGCTTCGGAAGTCATTTTATGAGGTCAGCAGACAGGATACAACCGGTCCGGTCATGCGCAATGCCGAACAGGTTTATGCGGGACTGACGTATTCTAATATGGGTACTTCAACCGAAATCGCTGAAAACACATCGGGAAACAGAGGATATACCGTATAGCGGATACAGTATACGAAATACGATATACAACAGGACAAATACAAGATAAATCCAATAAGATATTTGCGGAATGCAAAAGTATATCGGAAAAACCAAAAAACTCCTTACAGGCTAAGCACCCTGTAAGGAGTTTTTTGGTTTAATAAAGCTGGTTGAATATTTTTTTACAGCTGTTACCGGCGGCGTCTGTGGTGTCTGCGTGCGTGCAGGCTGCGGCGTCTGGACATCTGATAATCCCTAATGAAGCAGATAAGAATGACAACGGCGGCAAAGACTGCCACAATTACCCAGATGCTGATAGAAAAGCACCAGCGCGGCTGAACCGTTTCAGTATCAGCATCCTGTGAAAGATACGGTAGGCGGTTATCCGTGTGTGCCGTGCCTTTACTGAATGTCAGTAAAGAAGTGGCAACCGTGTTATCGCCGTATTTAAAGCGGATCCCTGTTGTATAGGCATTGTCAATTTCTTCCGGCGTGTAATTTTCATTGACCGCCAGCGTAATATCGCTTACATTCGCATGATTTGGAATGGTCAGCGTAGAAGCACTCAGAATGAAATTTTCAGGATAGCGGCTGTATACAGCAGACTGATAATAATTTGAACCCGAAAAATAAGAGGAAATGGTATCGCTTGAAGCGGTAATTTTCTTAAAGTTATCAAATCCCCAGTCAAACAGTGTCCGTGTATCCGTAAAACGGATATTGGAATCGGAACAGTTAAAAACAACGCAGATCAGGCGCATATCATTTTTTTCCGCAAAGGTTACGAGTGTAAAACCGGACTGGTCCGTAAAACCGGTTTTGCCGCCTTTGCAGTATTCATAATACATCGGACGGCCTTTTAACATCTGGTGTCTGTGACGGAAAGTACGGCTTTCACCGGTCAGATTTGTAGGTCCGATGGTGTACGTATCTTCTGTCGAATCAATATTGACGAAAGTAGAGTTGTTATAACAGCCGCGGGCAATCATTGCCATATCGTAAGCTGTTGTATAATGGTTCGGGTCATAAAGACCGCTTGCGTTGGCAAAGTGGGTATTTACCGCACCCAGTTCTCTTGCACGGGCATTCATCATTTCTACAAAATTTTCCAAAGAACCACCGACATGCTCTGCAAGACCATAGGCAATTTCATTGGCGGAATACAGTAAAAGTCCGTACAAAGCCTGTTCAACCGTATACTGTTCGCCGACCTTTGTTGCAAGGTTAGAATCTTCCCATGTAACCGAATTGGCTGCGGCACGTGAAAAAGTAACAGTTTCGTCCATACTGCAGTTTTCCACGGTTAAAAGACCGGTTAAAATTTTTGTGGTACTTGCAGGATAACACTTGGTATAGGCATTTTTTTCATAAAGAATTGCCCCTGTATCGGCATCAATCAAAATCCCGTTCCCCGCCGAAATTTCCGGTGCCTCCGGCCATGAAACCCCAGACTGTGCAGACTGCTGTGTAGAAGCCCCTGCCTCCTCTGCATAAGCTGTTGTAAATGTATAAGAAACCGAAGTGGTCAATGTTGTAAAAAGTAAAGCAACAGACAGCACCCTGTTAATCCATTTGCTGCGCATAAAAACCTCCATATAACAAAAATTCAATTAAAATCGTTTAATTACTAGTTTACGCTAAGAAAAACTTTCTGTAAAGTAGTAGTTGTGTAAATATAGGGGAATATTATATAATAAACGCAAAAGAAAAGGGAGCGGCTGCGAAGCAGACATTTCCTTTTCTTGCGTTATTAACGAGCGAATATTCTGCGAAGCAGAATGCAGAGCGCGTCAGCGCGAATTCGCGAGTGTGGGTAGAGAGCAGAACTGTGCTTGCACAAAGCACTTTTAGACGATTTTAGCCGATAGGGCGAATGCCCGACAGTCCGGGAAAGCAGAAAGCTTTCCCGGACAAGCACGGCGAATAAAGCCAACACCCAGCAAAGCCGAAGGCGAGCGTTCGAGTAGAGCGGCTGCGTCAGCGCGAATTTGCGAGTGCGGGTAGAGAGCAGAACTGTGCTTGCACAAATCATCCCCGCATGGCACACAATATACGAAATCATTCAGTTAGGAGAAATAAATATGCGACTTAGAAATGTTCCCGGTGCAAGGGAAGTGATGGTAGAAAATGAATATGTATTTACAGAACCGGAAGGCATGAAAGGCACATGGCATGAAGTGTTTGGCAATGACAACCCGGTGCGGATTGAAATCGGCATGGGCAAGGGAAGGTTTATTTCAACACTTGCCGCACAAAATCCCGATATTAATTATGTAGGAATCGAAAAATATTCCAGCGTGCTGCTTCGTGCCGTTGAAAAACAGGAAGAATTGCAGCTGCCGAATCTGCGTTTTATCAGAATGGATGCAGAAAATATCTGCGAAGTATTCGGTGCGGGAGAAGTTGACCGTATTTATCTGAATTTCTCAGACCCGTGGCCAAAGGACAGACATGCAAAGCGACGTCTGACTTCACGCCAGTTTTTTGCGCGGTATAACGTCATTTTAAAACAGGACGGACAGGTCGAATTTAAAACAGACAACAAGGATTTATTTGATTTTTCCGTGGAAGAAGTCAAAGAGGCGGAATGGAAACTGACAGCCTGTACATATGATTTACACCACGATGCAGCTTTAAATGAAGGAAACGTCATGACAGAATATGAGGAACGTTTTTCCAAGGCGGGCAATCCGATCTGTAAACTGATTGCCAAGCGGTAATACTGCATATAATGATATCGGGGGCAAAAGCCCTCAACTATGATATCTATGGATGATTCCGTGCTACGCACTCCTACGTCTACGTTACGCTTTGGTTGACGCTAAACATGTGCCACTGGCACATAGCACCCTGATATCATATAATATAGAAAGAACATGAAACCGGAGCGTGAAAACAGTGCGTGTCTGTAAGTCAAGATGGCTCAACAGCCTTTCAAGAGAAGCGTATTGCAGAAAAAAAGTCAATAAAAAACTGCTTCGTTTTTGCAGAAGCTGGAATGAGGTCAAAAAAATGGTAAATACCCGTCCGGGCTGTAAATACAAATAAATGTACAGATGACAATACAAGAAATTTTGAAAAATATACAGAAAAAACGGTCAAAAGATACAGAATATAGGAAAAGATTTACAATAAATTAACAAAAGATATGCCAAAAGTCTCATTTTCATAAAAATAAGAGTATGCTACCATTACCCTTGCGATGACTAAAACGAAGGGAAGGTGTTTATGAAAATGAAAACAAATCGCAAAGTCAAAAAGCTGTTTTCCTATGTGCTGACGGCAGCCATGGTAATAACAGCAGTGACACCGGCTTTTGCAGGAAAAGTAAAAGCGGTGGCAGCAGGTCTGACACTGACAGAACAGTCCGGCTGGCTGGAAAGTGCATATGTGGAATGGCAGCCTGTTAAAAATGCAGAAGGCTATGTCGCATATGTAAAGGAGGCTTCCGCATCAGATGATGCGTATGAGAAGCTTGACGATACGTTAATCCGTCAGTACGCAGATTACTGGAGAGCAGATGCACTCGGTTTAAAAGAGGGCAGCTATGTGATGAAGGTAACAGCCGTATTAAAGGATGGAAAGACGGTTTCTGAATCAACTTCTTCATTAGAGGTTGAAAAGTACGACAGAAGCGGCTTTGCATTTTCTGAAAATTCAAAGTTTCAGACGGGTTCAGGTGCTTACAATGATGACGGTACATTAAAGAAGGATGCACAGGTGATTTATGTGACACCGGAAACAGCAAAGACCTGTACGGCTGTAGTAAACGGCAAGGAAGTAACAGGTTTCCAGTCAATTTTAGATGCAAAGCAGAGTGCAGGAACAAAAGATACTTCGCCGCTTGATTTTCGTATCGTAGGCTGTGTTACGGCAGATGATGTAGACCATTTTTCAAGTTCAGCAGAAGGTATTCAGCTGAAGGGTAAGAGTGCTTACACCGAAATGAATATCACAATCGAAGGTGTCGGTGAAGACGCAGCTGTTCAGGGATTTGGTTTTCTTGTAAGAAACAGTGGAAATGTGGAATTCAGAAATTTTGCAGTAATGGCATTTATGGATGATGGTATATCCTTAGATACAAAGAATTGCAATATCTGGGTTCACAATATGGATATTTTCTATGGCTCAACAGGTGGTGATTCAGACCAGGCAAAGGGTGATGGTTCTGTGGATATTAAGGGCGCATCTACCAATGTAACCGTATCGTATGTGCATTTCTGGGATTCCGGAAAATGCTCTTTATGCGGTATGAGTGACAGCGCAGAATTTCTTGTAACGTATCATCATAACTGGTTTGATCATTCTGATTCCCGTCATCCGAGAATCAGAGTTGCCTCAGTCCATATTTACAATAATTATTTTGATGGCAATGCCAAGTACGGTGTCGGAACAACCAAGGGAAGCTCTGCATTTGTAGAAGCAAACTACTACAGAAACTGCAAGAATCCGATGATGAGTTCAATGCAGGGTACAGATGCATTAGGACAGGGTACATTTTCAGGTGAAAACGGCGGTATGATTAAGGCATACAACAACATTACAGTTGGTGCTTCAAGCTTAATTTATGCCAATTCCGATGCCGGAACAGCCAAGGCAGATGCAGTAAGCTTTGATGCTTATCTTGCTTCTTCAAGAGAAGAAACCGTGCCATCTTCTTATAAGACCGTTGCGGGTGCAACAACGTACAATAACTTTGATACAAGCAGTGCTTATGATTTAGGCGTAGCAGAAGAAGATATTGATGATCCGCAGGATGTACCGTCAATTGTTACAAAATATGCAGGACGTATGAATGGCGGTGACTTTGACTGGACATTCCAGGAATCCGATGATGCCAATTACAGCGTTGATACAGCTTTAAAGGCAAAGGTTGTTAATTACAAATCCTCTGTCCTTGCAATCGGCGGCTATAAAGGTGTAGATGTAGAACCGTCCACAACCGAAAAGGCAACTGAAAGCACAACAAAGGCTACGGAAGCTACAACCAAAGCAACCGAAAGCACGACAAAGGCTACGGAAGCTACAACAAAGGCAACCGAAAGTACAACAGAAGCTCCGACAACAGCACCGGCAGAAACAACTGCAAAGGTACATAATTTCTCAACGGACGGAACAAGCAGTGATTTCTATACGATTTCCGGTAAACTTTCTTCTTTCCCTACACGACGCTCTTCCGATCTAAGATTGAAAGCAAGACAAAGATTACATTTACAACAACAGCCAAGGCAGAACTGGTACTGGTTTTCAATCAGAAGAACAGCAGTGACATCAAGGTAGACGGAACTGTTTACACATTGACAGACGGTATTTTAAGTCTTGAAATTGAGGCAGGCAGCCACGAAATTACAAAGGAAAGTACAGGTAATCTGTATTATATGTCTGTTTCACAGCAGTCAGAAACACCGACAACACCTGTGACACCGACAGAACCGACACAGCCGGAGCAGCCGACAACACCGTCTGAACCGGAAACACCGACAACTCCGTCAGAACCGGAACAGACAAAGTGTGATTTATACGTATCTCCATCCGGAAAGTCAACAGCAGCCGGTACACAGAATGCGCCGATGGATTTACTGACAGCGATTAACAGCATTTCAGCCGGATATACCATCTGGATGGAAGAAGGAACTTATAAGGCTTATGAACTGTATGGTGCGCCAATCGTAATTGCCGAGAGCAACAGCGGGGCAGAAGGCGCTTATAAAACCATCAGCAGCATAAACGGCGGAACAGTTACCATTGACTTTAGCGGAATGGCAGAACTCGGAAGCAACAGAGGAATCGTGTTAGACGGTTCTTACTGGCATTTTTACGATATTGATATCTGCAATGCAGGCGATAACGGTATGTTGTTATCCGGTGATAACAATATCATTGAACTGTGCCAGTTCTATGCAAACCATGACTCCGGTCTTCAGATCAGCAGATACAACACTTCTGCCGATACGATTGACTTATGGCCGTCGAACAACCTCATTTTAAATTGTACGGCATTTGATAACAAAGATGAAGCAACCTGTGAAAATGCAGATGGATTTGCAGCAAAGCTGACCTGCGGTGAAGGAAATGTCTTTGACGGATGTATTTCTTACTGCAACAGCGATGACGGCTGGGATTTATACGCAAAGCCGGCAACTGGTTCTACAGGCGTTGTAACAATTAAAAACTGTGTAGCTTTCGGTAACGGTAAATTAACCAACGGCGAAGGTTCTGCAAACGGCGATATGAACGGATTTAAACTGGGCGGAAGCAATAAGCAGTGCCCGACACCGCATGTTGTTACCAACTGCCTTGCATTTAACAACGGTGCAACAGGATTTACAGACAACGGAAACGGCGGTGCAGTGACATTGACCAACTGTACTTCTGTAAACAACGGTATGTATAATGCCGCAAAGGCAAATTATATGTGCTACAGAACATCAAAGGATGCAGCCTATACCAATCTGTTATCCTTTGCAGAGAAAAAGACTACGGCAACAGACCAGTTCTTAGGCACTGTAAGCCATACATTATATCACTATAAAGGTGTGGGTACATACTGGGTAAATAACTGGTTATGTACAGACGGTGCAAAGACCAAGTACAGCGGAAGCGAAGGCGCAGATTATACAGTCAGCGCATCGGATTTTGTAAGTACACAGATTCCGGGCTATGGTGCTGCAACCGGTGCTTATATTGCAGATTATCACAGCATTTTTAGAAATGCAGACGGAAGCATAAATCTTTCCGGCTTATATGAAGTAAGCAGTGACAGCCCGCTGTATACAGCAGGTACACAAAATACAGCACTGGGTGCTTCCTTTTCAAAGTAAATGTCTGACTTGAAAAACACAAACCGGTAAACATAACATAAACAAATAAAACTGCCACAGAAAGCAGGCTTGCGGGACAAACACCCGGAAACCGCTTCCTGTGGCTTTTATTATTGCAAAAGTATTTCTGCGGAAATTACATTTCATCCGTATTGTCATACGGCGTAATATAAATATTTTTCTTTTTTAAAAATTGTTCGATTGCCA
>OODF01000917.1_pt1 | contig 15102 bp, 11 predicted proteins | sample 1671431 | NCBI WGS metagenome assembly OODF01 (sample SAMN06348156, study PRJEB24527) | human gut metagenome | biome: human gut; feature: ankylosing spondylitis patient; material: feces | host: Homo sapiens | place: China | collected 2015-10 | reverse complement strand
GAAGGTATGGGAAAGAAACATGCTAGTCAATACGCCAATTTTGGATGGTTACGCTTAAAAGACTGTATTTCAACAATTTCAAAGGCCCATTAACCAACTTTTATTGGACAGTAGTGTTTTAGCATGTATAAAATGAGATTAAAATAATATTTTGAGCATTCTGAAATGCTCAGCATCATGCGTTTATTGTAGACTTAGTTTATGTAATAATTAGTATATAAGGTAGTTAGGATGATTATTATTGAATAATTTCCTTCAAAATAGAAGTTATTCGTTGTTCAAAAGCATTTAGTGTAAAAAGTTGTTTGTATCGTTCTAAACCTTTGTTACCCATTTTAAGGCGTAAGGAAGTGTCTTTTAATAAAATTTCTATTTTGTTAGCCAATTCATGTGCTGACTTTTTGGGAACAATGTATCCCGTTTCATTTGGAATAATAATATCTGAAATTCCCCCTTCATTAGTACTGATGCAGGGAAGTCCATGCTGCATAGCTTCCAGTAATACGAGTGGAAAACATTCATTATAAGTCGGAAGAATAAATAAATCAGAATTTTTTAGTATTTCTTCTTTCTCAGTTCCGTATTTCCTTCCTTTGTAGCATACACATGTATTTAGTCCTCGTATTGCAACTTCCTGATTAAACCGTTCTGCATTGATTTCAGCCGTTTCACCTCCCACAAAATCACAGGAAAATTGATATCCTTTATCTTTCAAAATCTTACAAGCATCCAGTAAGGTAAATGCTCCTTTGTTAATCAGTAGGTTTGATAAGTATAAAAGTTTAGGAATTGCATTATGTCTTACCGCAGAAACTTCGGCAGTCAATGATTCCGGAATTCCATTCGGACAAATAAATATATCCTTGCGCGATACATATTTCTTCACATCTGCATAAAGTGCTTCTGCCAGTAAAATTACTTTCAGTTTCTTGAAGAAAGTACGATATAGTAAATTGTCTAATATTTTGTCTTGTCTTAGCGATACCCCTTTATTATGATAATGCACTACCACTTTGCATCCCATACTTTTCAGCATTTGTATCACGATAAAGTCCTTGTAGAAAGCACCTCCCTTTGCATTAGGAGTTACATATACTAATTCCGGTTGGATACGTTTTATTTCTTTCTGAATTTTACTGAGTAATTGATAAAACTGTGTAAATTTTTGTAACCGTATCTTCCCAATATCTGTCAAATCCTTTGCTGTGGCAAGATTGATATAATGACAGTTAAATGTTTCATTTATTACACAACTGTCGTGAATATATTTTCCCATCATGGCTGCTCCGTGAACAGGGGGAGGCATGTGTATGATAAATAGAATGCGTTGTTTCATTAGTTTTATTTTTGCAGAAATTTTTCAAATTCCTTTTTCATGTTTGCTACAGCAAGATTTTGTATTTGATTTGCAGCCAGAATTATATTTTCATTTGGAAGAGATAAAGCATCATTCATTTTAGTAGCAAAAATCTGTTCATTTCTTTCATATACAACGTATCCATTTATATTGTCTTGTACCATTTCTGAAGCACTACTAAATTCTGTAACTACACAAGGAGTTGCACATGAAACAGCTTCTACTAGAGACGTAGACCATCCTTCTTTGTATGATCCCATAATAAATAAGTCTGCCATATTTAAGTACTCGGAAATTACATTTAAACTTTGATATCCTATGAGTTTTACGTGTTCTGGTAAGTGTAAATCAGAAATATAAGTTGATATTTTATCTCTATCCTCTCCATCACCAATAAAAAATAAAATGCTATCAGGATTCGCTCGGAGAAACAATACGAATGAATCAATCATAAATTTCCATCCTTTGAACCAATTTAATCTTCCTGTAGTGACAAGAATTTTTGTATTAAGATTAAATCCATATTGTTTTCTAAGAGATATTTTGTCTTTAATATTGAAAATATTTCCGTCATATCGAGTCGGAAATTGAGCAATTTGTTGTGGGATAATTAAGCCGTTACTCCGTTCAATAAACTTTTTTATAGATTGCATATCAGCAGCAGCCAAGATTTGGTGAACTTTATATGCACGATTAAAGAATATTTTATCATATGGCCTTTGAAAATTGCGTGCTAACTTATATCTAGAAATAGATAAAGGATTTTCTACTCCAGGCATAATTAGTATTACTTTAGGTAAAAATTTCTTTGGAAGAGCTAATAATACTTCAGGAGTTTGGATAATAATATTTTTGAATTTTTCAAGTCTTAATTTATTAATGCATTTTTTTAGTGCATAATAATCAGAAATACGAGTTGGTATGAGAGGTTTGTTAGATGCTTTAATAGTTCTATACACGTTGAATACCGTGTAAATTGAACCTTCTATTTTTTTTTTATACCATTGATGTATAGGTTCTGAAGAGTCAGTTGTGATACCTACTAAATGTAGATCGCCTTGCATAGCGCATGTTAGATGTTTGGCAAAGGATAAATGACCTCCTAATGGATGATCTTTGAAATTGCAAAGTTCTATAAAAATATTCATAAAATCAGGGTTTAATCTTCAATAATAGGTTTTAAATATTTTTCAATTAAAAAATTCCATTGATAAGGTATTAAAGTTTGTCTAATATTTTCACTTTGAAATTTATTCCTGTTTGTGTATATATGTTCAATACCTTGGCAAAAACTACTGGGGGAATCATCTATTAAATATCCATTGATATCATTAATAATAACATCGCGGTTGGATTGGGTTTTTGTTGCTAAACAGCATAGTCCAGATAAAATATATTCATATGTTTTAGTGGGAGGTTGCAAATCATATCCAGGAGTAATAGGAATGAATGAAATTCCAGTATTGTGTGAATCTAAAAATGGTTTTAAAGCACTGTATGGTAATCTTCCGTGCATTTTAATAATGTGTGTTAGTTTATGTTCGATAATATAATTTTTAATTAAATTATAATCTGAACCATCTCCAATTATATTATATATAATAGATATTGTTGGATACTTTTTTATAAAAAGTTCAAGACCTAATACAGTTTTTATGATATCACGATTTTCTAATGTTCCTATATATAATAACTTTAAAATACTGAAATCTTTATTTGTATGAGATATTATGTCGGAGCCTAAAGGGAGAATATATTTTTTTATTGTGGTTTTGATGTGAGCCGCATTTGCTATAGCCTGAGTGATAAAAGATACGCTTTCAAAATTATTGATACTTTTGCATATTTGTTTATTCTCTTTTATTCGTTTTTCTTCATCAGTAATGACTGATAAAGTACGAATGTCAATATGCATTTTTTTCCAAAAAAGAATTTGTTTTATTATTTCGCATTTTGGAAAATATAAGATGAATATTTTCCCGTTAAAAAATAAACATTTAATAATTGCAATAAAAATAAAAACAATTCCTCTTAAAGCTCGTGGATTAATTTGTGGAATATATATAATTTTCATGTTTGGAAAACTGATTTTAGGTCTTCCTTTATCGAAACAGAAATACACTATTTGATAAGTATTGTGTAAGTATTCGCAATATTTTAGGCTATCAGTTAAACTTCCAAATTGCTCTCTGTCAATGAATAATATTTTTTTCATAATTTTATTGAACTGGCTTCCAAATTTGAAAAATTATAATAGTGGAGTTCGCTTTTGTACGTATCCTCTTAAATAAATCAAAAATAGGAGTTGGTAAAAATAGTATTGATTTTGATTGTCATGGGCAAAAGATTTTTGTAACCTCTTCATACCTTGACACTTTTCATAAGAATTTTTTATAATTTAGTGTGGATATTCAGTTTATCCGTCAGGTTGAGATGAGTGTATGATATGCGACTGTGAAATGTTTTTCATACAGACTGAAGGAGCGGTTATCTTAGTCGAAACTTGATTTTTTACAGTCTTTTGACATGATAATAAAGACTGTATACCTTTACAGCTTCTGGATCTACTGTAGTCGATGATGGAAAGCATCTAACTGTTCGGTTGCTTATACGTTTGATCGCTATAATTATTACCAATTGCGGTTTCGTATTCTTCTTTCTTTTATGCAGAAGATTTCTTTTATCAGAGGTCTCAAATAGACTCAACTTGTGGATTTATCTCTATCCTAGAGCGGATGAACAACATCTCAAGATAACTACTGCTATATATGTATTTTCCTGTATGAACTACATCAACGAAGTTCATGTATATTATTCTTTGAAATGAGAAGCCTTTGTTAACAGTTTATTTATATAAGTTACACCTACTTAAACACAGTTTATATTGTTTTTTATCCAATTAGTGGAGTCTAAACGCAGTTGTTCTAAAATATTTTGTTCTTGTATTGTATCGTAGTTTGGATTAATTTGTTGCAATTCTGTATTTATCGGAATTATACATTGGGTTATACCTAAATTTGTTAATAAAGTAGATTGTCTGTCATCTCCTTTGTCATTGGGTATGATAGAAATAAGTGGTTTCCCAAAATTGAGAGCAAATGCTGTTCCGTGAAAAGATGAGGTTATTACCATATCTGCATTAGCAAATAAATCAATAAATTCATTGACGGAGGCATCTGTTTTATCTATCATATCCACCCCACATGCTTCCTTTTTTTTCTTGTATCCTTCTAAAGCGATAACTTTATATTTATATTTCTCAACTAGATATGCTAAAATTTTAAATATATATGGTTTAGGATCAAATGCATAATCCCACATGTAAAAAAGAATATATTTATCTTCTTTACGGAATTTAGAACGAGGGATAAGGTTTAACCATTCTTCTTTTGATAAAAGTAAAGTAGGATCTAATATGATTTTTACATCCTTTTTTATAGATAGTTCATTATTAATTATGCAAATTCCATTTTGTTCACGTACTGAAAGCGCATCAAATTTAGATAAGTATTTTTTGTACTTATCAATATATTGTGATGGAAGTGATTTTGAGGCAAAACTTGAAGCGATGGAAATACGTTTTATATTATCTGGTAAGTAAGAAAGCATAAATGCAGAATCTCCTTTTAAGAACCTGGAATTCCATATCTGATCGCTTCCTGTTGCAACTAAATCGTATTCATTCCAGTTCTCTTTGCGTAAATCATCTAGTGTACAGTATTCTTTAGTTAAGTTAAAATATCTATTTTTAAATGTTTGTAGCTTCTTTTGTTTACGATGTATAGAGCGTATACCTAGAAATTGCATAAAAATAGATTTAATTTTGGGCTTTTGGAATCCTACGCTGTAATGCCATAAATTGGGATATTTATAATTAATTATATGGCAGTCAAAGCCTAATTTTTTGAGAACTTCTTGTGTGGCATAAGCTTGTAAAACAGAACCATAATTGGGCACTGAGTATATAGTAGTTAACCCTATTTTTTTCATTTTTAATTTTATTTCATTATCGATTTTAATTTTGTGATATTACTATTACCTATTGTATTGGTAATTGTTTTTTTTAGTTTTCGTTTTATGGCTTCTTTTGTTGTTATTTGGAGGTTGTTATACTCTAATGTATGAGTTCCTGTAGCATCTATTTCCATGTCTGAAAATACTTCAATGAATATTGGCTGTTGAATATTTTTGTTCATGAAATCAGTAAGTGCTACTTGATATTCTTCTTCATTATGTACTCCAAAATATTTAAATCCAACAGATTTTACCCATAATTCTGCTTTTGTTTGATGAGCTGCACTTGTGTGTAAGTCCATTGTTGGATCACGTTCTAAGGTTGTACTATAATGAAATTCTCCTCCTCCAAAATTGTTTATCATCAAGATACGTGCTGTTGGAGGTATATGGCGTATTCTCATAGCTCCCATATCGTAAAAGAAACTTAAATCTCCAATAATCAAGAAACTCAGTTCATCACTTGTTATGGCTTGTCCTATATATGAGGATAAACAACCATCAATACCGTGTGTCCCAATATTTGCATATACTTTTATGCTTCTATTGGGAAGTCCATAGTAGTTTACTAATCGTATACTATTATTTATACTTAAATGTAAGATTGAATGGTTGGGAATATTTTTTATAAAATCCCTTATTACAGTATTGTTTGAGAAAGAAACTTCACACAGCTTAATGTTAGAAATATATTGTCTGATTAAATCTTGATAATGTTTATTTTCTTCTTTTGTTGAAATCTCTTGGGATAGAAAATAGTTGAAAAAGTATTCAGGAGAACATTCAAATACATTTGTTAAACTTTTATACATATCTATAATTTCGCCGCTTGGTTCTATTCCCCAGTGCTCAAAATTATTCTGCTGTAATCTTAATTGCTCTTTAATTCCAGACATTACATTTCCTCCTAATCCAATGACTAAGTCTGGAGTATATTTTTTGAAAGAGTCTTGCGATAATACGTGTCCATCGAATGGCAAAAATGGATTAATAGCTTCTTCACATTCTATATTAGCCATATATTCTGCAATAAGTACGGCATGGTATTTTTTGCAGAATTTTGTAAGTAGCTCGTTTAAAAGAGGTGATACATAATTATTTTGTCCACATATTACCATAATCCTTTTTTTGCTTGCAAGTTCTTTTACTTTATCATCCCAATATTTTTTGTCTTCTATACATATTCGATTAATTTTTTTTGCCGTTAGACAACTCTTTTCTGAACATATTGTAGAATAATTCAGCATTGGAATATTGATTTGTACAGGCCCTTTTCCATGGTGATTGGTGGCAAGTATAGCTTCATTTACTAAGCGTTGGCAATGCCAGAAGTCCTCATCTGTATTAATAATAGGTAGATTGACTGCCTTTTTTACAAAAGTTCCATACATATTAACTTGATTAATCATTTGATCTTCTCGTTGGTCTAAAAGAGCTGGATTCCTGTCGCTAGTTAGTACTATCAATTGGCCACCTTGGTGATAAGCTTCTGCTATTGCTGGAAAATAATTACATGTAGCAGTGGATGATGTGCAAGAAATTACAACCGGCTCATTGAGACGTAGAGATATTCCTAATGCCATGTAGGCTGCACTCCGTTCATCAACTACTGAATAACATTTAAAATAGGGATCGTTTTCGACTGATTGGACGAAAGGGATGTTTCGTGTACCAGCTGATAAGACTAAATGTTTAATGTTGTTCTGTTTTAATAATGATATAATGATTTGATAGTTTTTTAAAGGTGTATACATATGATTTTAATTTAATTGAAATATGAAGATTAATTATTTTGTTTGTAGATTATTTTTTTAAATAGTGTTCTGAAAATTTTATTTTAAAAAATTGTAGGGACCATAATGCGAAAAAGTAACTTTGGTAAAATATATTGTTATATTTTTTACGAAATAATCTCCATCTGTCTTTTGCTGATTTTGAATAAATAAGTTGAGTTGAGACTCCACCTTCAGTCATATTGGTTATTATATTATCAATTAAGTTTATTTGTACACCTAATTTATACATACGGAAAAACCAGTCTATATCTGCACAAATTTTAAAGTTCTCATCATAAGGACCATATTGTTCATAAATTTTTTTGGGGACGAGAGTCGCAGGATGCATCACTCCCATATGATTTTTTTTATATGCTTCTTTTAGGTTGATTTTGCTAGAGTAGTAGGATTTTATTTCTCCTGAAATTTTAATGAAATTCATTCCTGCAGAAATAATTGGGAGAGAAGATTTATTTAGATCTTTGATATAATTAGATAAAACAGACAAGGCGTCTTTTGCAATAAAATCATCACTATTAACTATCCATACATATGTACCATTTGATCGTTGAATTCCTTTGTTGAAAGCATCATAAATGCCTTTGTCTGCTTCACTTTTTATTTTTATACGTCCTTCGAATTTAGGCTCATATTCATGTATGATATTTAAAGTGTTATCATTAGAGTTTCCATCAACAATTATATATTCGTAGTCTTTGAACTCTTGTGCAAGAATTGATTCAATAGTCCGGGCAATAGTCTTTTCACTATTGTAGCAGACAGTAATGATTGAAAAAAGTGGTTTATGATTCATTTTATATATTTTTTCGGTTTGTTTGTCCATAGATTAGTACAGCATAAAGATATCATTAGAGCTAGTGTAGTGAAATTATAGCTTACTGAAAGAGTCATGAATAAGATGTAGAAAATACAATATTTTTGTTTAAATAATTTATCAATATAGCTTGTGCTATAAATAAAAGTTATATTGATTAACAGTCCTAATATAATACCGAATCGTGCAAATGTGCCAGCTATTCCGTTGCTACTTATTAAATAGGGGGAGATGTGTGTGTGTACATAAGAGTTATTTTTTGTTCCATATCCTATAAGTGGCTTGTCTTGGATGTTAAAAAAATCCATCATTATACCTTCCCAGCGTCGTACTGTGACAGCTTTTCCTTCTGATTCTATTTTGCTGGTGTATTGATTATTATCGAAAATAAAATTTTCATTTTTATTTTCTTCTTTCATTTTTTCCGCCATAAATGGCAGGTTCATAATGTACAGAAATATTGGTATTCCTAAAACAATGTATAGTAGTTTTGTGGAGCTTTTGGCATTTTGTATGATAAAATGGTTTGCAATTATCAATAAGAATGCAGAGTAACCGGTAGTTGAGAATGTACTAAATAGACCTAATGTTAGTATGTAGAAGCCGTAGTTTCCTTTTATCTGTTTTTTTATAAGTAGGTTGAAGTAAATCGCAAAACAGATAAACGAAGCAAAGAGTCCTGGTTCCCATGCAAAACCACAGTTACGCATAAATGATCCTACCCCTTTTCCTTCATAAATATGTACATTAGGTACATTGAATATGAGTAGTGAGGTTATACTAGTTCCAGAGGCAGGTTTCATAAATCCAATAGATTCGAATACTCCAATACCTGTAATATGCATTATAAGCCATAAAACTAAACTAATTCCTGTAAGATAGGTAATATATTGGGTAACTTTCTTATAAAGATTGTTACCAAATATTTTGACTAAACAGTATCCTATTGTAATGTTGATATATAAAATTAGGTAGGGTAGAGGTTTAAATTCGTGGTCTGTTAAATAATGTAGAACAGTCCATATAATTAAAATGACATAGATAATTTGTAAATTTTTATTTTTTAAGGATATTTTGTGTCTTATCCAAAGACGTATGCATAGAATTAATAGTAGTCCTACTCCAATAGGATTCGAGCGGAAATCCATGTCGCTGGTAAATAGGGTTGCTTGTGCCGCAAATAAAATAACATAGAAGAGAAATATATTTTCTAATGTAATGAATTTAAACATAATGAGTTATACTAATCATTAAAATGGGGTTCAATGTAGTGTAATTCAGATTTTATTTGTTGAATCTTGTCTAAATTCTCTTCAACTCCGTTGCTTGTACCGTATATTGGCATGTTTTGAAAATATTTTTTTTCTAACTCTTCCAATTGTTCAATAGTCATACGTTCTTCTTTTTTGTACAAGCTTTTTTCATGTTCAATGATTTGAGGTATGGAGAAAACTCGTTTCTTTATGGTTGCTGGAGTACCGGAAACAACTGCATAGGGTGGTACATCTTTGGTAACAAGACTATTGGTTCCGATAATGCTTCCTCTTCCTATGTGAACTCCTGCCATAATGGTAACTCCTGCTGCTATCCATGCATCTTCTTCTATAATGACATTTGCTGATTTGTCGTTAATATGGGAAGCACCTAGCAAAAATTGTGGTATGTTTACTGTTTTTCTATGATTGTTGGTAATGATGGTACAATTAGCAGCTAAAACTGCATATTTTTTTATAATGACTTTTTCTGTTGGTGAGTTGATAATAGTTAGACCATGGGTTATCTTGACATTCTCTTCGATGTGGACTGAAGCAGGTGAGTAGATTCGTAAAGGATAGAGTAAAATGGTATTTTTCCCACAATAGCCCAATTCTTGTGGAAGAGGAAAACTGTTCCATATCCACACTAATGCCTTTTTACATTTTTTCAACCAAGTAATTTTGTTTTTTTTCATAATTAGTTTATTTAATCCAAATTCCGGTAGCCTTTTGTGAAAGTATTTTCCTTATTTGAGTGGTGAAAAAAAATGAATATATTAAATTGATTATACACATAGATATGATTACTCCCAGTATTCCGATAAATTGTCCTAAAAAAAGAGATAATGGAATATGTAGTATAAGACCTATTAAAACAACATAGGTTTGCAATTTTACAGTGCCGACTCCATTGATAAGCATGACCTGTAATGAGTCCCAGCAATGGATGATGGTGTATATAGCGATAGAACAAGTTAGGACAAAGGGAATATCTACTTTGTCTCCAATCCATATTTTATATAAAATAGGAGATATGAGTACAGTGCAGACTATTGCTATGCATAAGAAGTAAAATACATAAGTCATTTTATGATAGATATTTTTCATCCAAGTAAAATCTTTTTGGGTGTAAGCATCTGTAAATGCAGGCCATAAGGGACTTAAAATTATTGTATATACCATAACTATAACATTTAGCACTTTATATGCAATATTGTATTGAGTTACGGCTGTTGGGCCGTCTATATGTGAAATTAATATATTAGTTGCTTGATAAAGCACAATCATTTGTATTTGAATGATAAAGAATTTTACTCCAAGTCCTCCTAAGTCTTTGACGTATTTGAGGTTGACGCTTTTGATGGTTGGTGAAACTTGTTTGAACTTTCCTTTAAAAAATATGAATGATGCGACGATTACTACTAATACGGGCATCATGGAGTAAGCAAAAGCTAAATTTGTTAAAGCTGGAGGGATGCACCGGGTCATAATGAATATGATTATGAGTGCAAAAAATTGACCTATTACGTTAAAAAGAGAGGAGAGTGCAACCTTTTGAAAGGCAGCTACTACTGCTATAAAGACATTGGAAATCATTTGCAAAGCCATGAAAACAAAAAGAATTTGCATTGTTTTTGTTACTTCTGTTTGATATGTAGTATCAATATTCAAGAAAGAACACCAATTTATATAGGAACTCATCAACAATAATACTATTGTTAATGGTACGAATATGGCTGTCATGATAAAATAAGTTGTAGAGACAAGACTACGTCCTTTGGTAAAGTTTTTTTGGGATATGGCTTCTGCCAATCTGTTTTTTAGCCCTAGAGTGAATCCTACGTCCATATACGTCAGCCAGTAAAGAATGGATGATATAGTAAGCCAAATTCCATATATTTCACTGGATACGTATCCTAAAGTTAAAGGCACAAGAAGTAGTGAAATTGCTATGCTGGTACCTTTTATTAGAAATGAACCTACTATATTTTGTTTGATGGATTGAGTTCTTGAACTATTACTTGTTAAAATTTTATTTATAATTTTTTTTATCATAGTGTCATTTAACAATATTTCGGTAAATTTTCACCGAAAGTTAGGTGAATCTTCTGATAAGGCAAAGCACTGGGTAATGCGTTGTTACTCAGTGCTTTAAGCTATTTATTGTTGAGAAATGTTACGAGATTAAGGATGCTAATTTTTAATCTTTGAATTAGGAAGCTAACTCCTGATTCGCATTATTAATGCAAGAAGGTTATTTTTCTTTTCCATAACCATAACCATAACCGTAGCCATATTTTTTTCCATAGCCATATTTGCCATACTTGCCATATTTGCCGTAACCGTAGTAGTAACCATTTTTGCGCTGATCCATATCAATACCGTTGATCAGGGTACAGAGGTTCGGCAACTTGTTTTCACGTTTCAGATCATTGATCAACTCGTAGTCGCTCTTATGGGTATAATCGGCACGGCAGACATAAACACTCAGGTCAGCTACACGGGCAATCAGCTGGGTATCGGTCACCATACCGATCGGGGCAGTATCCAACAGGACATAGTCAAAGGACTGTTTCAATTGCTCAATGGCTTCATCCAGCGTTTTCCGTGCCACCAGTTCCGTGGGATTGGGAGGAACGGTTCCACCCGGCAGGATAAAGAGGTTGGGGGAGATGGCAGAGGGCTGGCAGAGGCTCAGCAGATCGGTGTGCTTCGGGTCGGCCAGGTATTGGGTAATACCCCGTTCCTTATGAGAAATCTCGAAGACTTTGTTCAGTCCGGGTTTGCGGATATCCAGACCGACAATCACCACCTTCTTGCCCATAAAGGCAAAGCTGCAGGCCAGATTTCCGGCATTGAAACTCTTGCCTTCGCCGGAAGTAGTGGAGGTAAAGAGAATCACTTTCTGACCTTCTCCCAGCATATATTGTAAATTCGTACGGACGGAACGGAAGACTTCTTCCATCAGGCCGTTGCGGTTTTCCTGCACTACAATGGGATGTCCTTCCGTATCGGTCAGAGGAATATCTCCGACTACGGGGACATCAGTGATCTTTTCAATATCAGCCCGGCTTTCGATCTTGAAACGGAGCAGGTTGCGAAGGTAAATTACAGCAATAGGAAGACCTAATCCCAAAACTAAAGCAATGAGGTAGAACATTTTCCCGTTCGGACCAACCATACCACCTGCCAGCGGTTCTTCCACCATCCGGCCATTATTTGCCGTAGCAGCTAAGGTTATCGCATTTTCTTCGCGTTTCTGAAGCAGCATCAGGTACAGGCTTGCCTTGATTTCCTGCTGGCGGGAGATACTGAGCAGTTCTTTTTCCTGCTGGGGGGCATTGCTGATGCGGTTCGCAAACTGGGCGGCTTCATGATTCAGGTCGTTGCGGGTGATTTCCAGTCCTTTCAACACACTTGCTACGGAGGTCTGGATATTCTTTCGGGTAGCTTCCAAGGAAGTATCCAGATTGACCACGGCTGGGTTGCTTTCACTGGAAGTGCGGAGCAACCGTTTGCGCTCGGTCAGCATTTCGTTATACTGTCCGATCAGGGTGGACAGCCCGTTGTCGCTCAGCCCGATATTGGCCGGGATGATCTCCATCCGGTTCTCGGGACGTTCGATGTATTCTTTCAGGAATTCTACAAGACGGAGCTGGGTAGCATTCTCAGCCCGTTTCTGCTCATATTCGGCATTGCCTTGCAGAGCCAGCTGTGCATCGCTGGTCAGGTCGGTCAGTCCCGCCTTCTGCTTATACTGAGCCAGTTCGCTTTCCGTGGTGCCCAGTTCATGATTGATGATGCTGATGCGTTCGTCGATAAATTCAGCTGTCCGGCTGGCTACCTCGTTCTTGTCATCGTTGGCATCGGCATTATAAAGCGCTACCAGCGTATTCAGGAAATCCAGTCCCCGGCCTACATGGGTATCGTTGTAGTTCAGTCGTACAATGGTGGTCTGTTTGCTGGTCGGCTCAGCAGACAGATTCTCCTGGCACATCTTGGCGGCGGAGGTAGGGGATACAATCTGTACCTGAATGCTACGTTCTTCCTGGATCTTTGTACTATCTTTCGCGTTAAGCGTCAGGGTTCCCACGGGAGTGACGAGTACACCGGGCAGACGGTCAAAGGTCTTTCCAGTGGTGTTCTCATTCTCATTCTGAATATATGTTGCAGTAGCCTTGACTCTGCCGTCAGATGTGCAGTCCAGCTGTAAATTTAGGGGGGCAACCAGTTTCTCTGCTTCTTCGGGAGTCATCCAGACCTTGATGGGAGTATCATGCTTATAAAGCGGAAGGGCATAGCCGAAGCTGCGGGGCTCTGCATAGCGGATGTTCAGTCCCAGGGTATTGACAACCTTTTTGATTAAAGTGCGGGAACGGAGAATTTCCATTTCATTGTCGAAATTACCGGCCATGCTTAGCATTCCCAGATCCTGCATGGTGGCAAGCGGACTGTTGGCATTGCCTTTTCCTTTGTCGTCTTGCTTGATCAGCACCGTCGCATTCACATTATAAACCGGAGTCTGATAGCGCAGATAGCCCCAGGCTCCGATCAGGCAGAGAATGAGACAGGCCACAAACCAGGGCCAGTACATCAGGTATTCAAACAGAATCGCTTTATAGTCAATCGGCTTTTCGTCTTCAGCCGTAAAAAGGTCGTCGTATTTTTCGTTGCTCATGATAATTTTACTTAAAGATGGTGACTAACAGGCTGGCCAGAGAGACCAGAATAGAGGTCGCAGAAATGGCAATGGTAGTGGTGTTACCAATGTCGGAGTTGCGGGACTTGGTTTTGTTGGGAGTGACATAGAGAATGTCATTCTGCTGGAGGTAGAAATAGGGAGAACGGATCAGATTGGCATCGTTCAGGTTCAGTTCCTGAATGTCGCGTCCTCCGTCTGCTGTTTCGCGGACCAGCTTTACATTGTCACGAAGGCCATAAATGGTCAGATCGCCTGCCATGGCCAGGGCTTCCAGTACATTCACTTTTTCATTGGTAACAGTGAAGGTTCCTGGTTTATTGACTTCACCCAATACGGAAATTTTATAGTTGACCATACGAACAGTAACAATTGGGGGCTCTTTCAAATAGGGAATTAGTTGAGAACGAAGCATGTCCTCGCATTCATTCTTGGTCATACCGCCGACTTTCAGACGTCCTAATACAGGAAAATCAATTTCTCCTGCATTGTTTACCAGATATTGCTGTAAGCTTGGCTGAGTCGTTGTCTTGTAATTGATTGCAGCATTGGTCGGATCTTGTACTGTCAGATTAAAAGGGGCTGCTACGGTTGGATCGGTGGTGCTGACGGTAATGGTCAGCAGATCCTTGGGCATGATCCGGGCGTCGTAGAGCGGAATTTCTCCGGCCGGTACATTGACTGTCGCAGAATTCTGCAAATAGGGCACCTTCTTATAAGAGGTACAGCCCGACAACAGGAAGGCTGCTGTCAGGAAGCAGAGAATGTTTGATTTGAATGTCATAATGATTTTAGGTTTCCTTTGATGTTACTAAGCCGTCGCGATTCCGGGGGCCGGAATCTGACTGACTTTCCGATTTTTGCTGAATAGATTCATTGTTGACCACCACGCCCCGGGGGCCGGAACCGTGGTCACTTCCTCGTCCGGGGGCCAGAGCGAAAGGAAGCTACGTTTGGGGTGCGCTTCGCGGTTACCTCTCCCAACCGGGGACCGGGAAGAAGGGATAAAACCGGAATTTTTTGGCTTCAGATGCAATTGTTATTCACAATTGCGAGACAAAGGTAACTATCTTATTTTAATTTAAAACAAAATTTCCAATATTTTTCAAAACAATACTTCGGTAAATTTTTACCGAAAGATTAAAAGTTAAACAATAGAACCGGCA